>CEPX01197865.1_pt1 | contig 10655 bp, 13 predicted proteins | sample 361361 | NCBI WGS metagenome assembly CEPX01 (sample SAMEA2619974, study PRJEB7988) | marine metagenome | biome: marine biome (ENVO:00000447); feature: mesopelagic zone (ENVO:00000213) & marine oxygen minimum zone (ENVO:01000065); material: "saline water (ENVO:00002010), including plankton...
CTCCGCCATCCGCAATAATTGGAACCTTATGCTTGTTGGCAGCTTTGCTACACTCATAAATTGCCGAGAACTGTGGCGCTCCAACTCCGGAGATAATGCGGGTCGTGCAAATACTTCCAGGGCCTACGCCAACTTTTATGGCGTCTGCTCCTGCTGAAATAAGCGCTTCTGTTGCCTTGGCTGTTGCAACATTTCCAACAACAATCTGAACGCCAAATTCTTTCTTAATCTTTCTGGTTCCTGCAATAACTCCTTTGCTATGTCCGTGTGAAGTATCAATTACAAGAACATCAACACCAACATCTGTAAGTGCTTTTGCCCTATCAATATCTTTTGGACCTATTGCAGCAGCAACTAGGAGTTGCCCTTTCTTATCCTTTAAAGCATCAGGATGTGTTTCCTTACTCCTAATATCTGTTAAAGTCATCAAACCTTTCAAACTTCCCTTTTTGTCAACGAGTGGAAGTTTTTCAATGCGGTGCTTGTGCATTATTTCTTTGGCTTGATCCATTGAAACTTTTTTGTCGACAGAAATAACCTTTGTGGTCATTATATCCTTTACTTTTAGCCCTGGCTTGTCCTCAAAAAGTAAATCTCGGCCTGTTACAATTCCAACAAGTTTTTCTCCTCTCACAACAGGAAAACTGCCAATTTCTCTTTTGCTGCGAATGGCCTTAACATCATCAACTTTTGTTTCAGGGCTCACGGTTACAGGAGACCTAATAACCCAGTACTCAGAAGTTTTAACCTTCTTCACATTAGCGGCTTGCTCTTCAATAGAAAGGTTCCTGTGAATTACTCCAAGGCCACCAACTCTTGCCATTGCAATTGCTGTTCCAGCCTCAGTAACAGTGTCCATCGCAGCCGAAACAAGGGGAATATTCATTGGAATTTTTTTAGTAAACTTTGTTGTGAGCGATACTTCTCCAGGAAGAATCTCACTATAATTAGGCAGAAGCAAAATGTCGTCAAAAGTTAGTGCTAATCTTGTTTCCATAATACTTTCAGAAGCAATCTGTTTTTAAAGCTTTTATAACTGAGTTAGCTGGGAGTAGAAAATGCCTGGAAAATTTGTTGTTGGAGCCCAATTTGGGGATGAAGGTAAAGGAAAAATAACTGACTATTTTGCCGAAAAAGCAGACCTTGTTGTAAGATATCAGGGTGGAAACAATGCTGGCCACACAGTGGTTGTCGGAGAAACGACTTACAAGTTTCACTTGCTTCCAAGCGGGCTAGTTCAAGGGGTTAGATCCTGTATTGGAGCCGGAGTAGTAATTGACCCACGCGTGCTGATAGAAGAAATTGCAAAGATTAAGGGCAATACAAATGTTGATCTTGCGATTGACCCGCGTGCACAAATAATTATGCCTTGGCACAACCTGCTTGATGGTGCAAGGGAAGTTGCAAGGGGCAAAGGAAAAATTGGGACTACCGGAAGGGGAATTGGCCCTTGTTATGAGGATAGAGCGGCTCGCAGTGGAATAAGGTTTTTGGAACTGGTTCAGCCAGAACAACTTAAGGCAAAAATTGCAGAACTCTACCCCATGAAGAAAAAGATTATAGAGGAAATTTATGGTGGCAAAGTCGAGTTTTCTGAGGAAGACGTTTTCAATGAATACAGCAAGCTTGGAGAAGAACTCAAACAGCATATGGCTGATGTTTCACTCGAAGTGGATACCGCTTTAAGAAATGGAAAAGAGGTTTTGTTTGAGGGGGCACAGGGAACCTTCCTTGACAACGACTTTGGAACTTATCCTTATGTAACAAGCTCTCATCCAACAGCCGGAGCAGCTTTCACAGGAGCAGGAATTGGATTGTTCAAGGATTATGAGGTTACAGGAATTGTAAAGGCCTACACTACCCGTGTTGGAGAAGGGCCATTTCTAACAGAACTAACTGATGAGCTCGGGGAGCATATTAGAAAAGTGGGAAAAGAGTTTGGAACAACGACCGGAAGACCAAGAAGAGTTGGTTGGTTGGATCTTGTTCTGCTCAGAACCGCTGTGCGCTTAAACGGATTGACACAGATTGCACTTACAAAGGCCGATGTCCTAAATGGAATTGAGGATCTAAAGGTTTGCACTGTTTATGACTGCGGAGGCGAGCAGTTGAAAGATTTCCCTGCAGACTGGCATTTGTTGGAGAAATGCAAGCCTGTTTATGAAACACTCAAAGGATTCGACATTGATACTGAAACAAAGACCTTTGATGAATTGTCACAAGAGGCGAAAGACTACATTGCTTTCATTGAGAAAGCGCTTGGCGTGCCAATAAAGATTGTGAGCACAGGCCCAAAGAGAAGCCAGACTATTTTGCGGTAACTATTTCCTCTTCTCAAACATCCACATTGGCAAAGCGATTGCTGCTAGGAGCGCGATTATTCCTGTTGAGATTTCCATTTCTCTAAATTCAAAGCCAAAGAATTCTGGGACACAAGTACCTCCTACTTTGCAGAATGCGTCCCAATAACAAAATTTATTTGTTGCTCCTGTTTCGTATCGTGCATCGCAAACACTTTCAGTTCCAATTGCAGTACAGGCAGCCGCTGAGCTTCTGTAGCTTGCAGTGCAGCCAGCTCCAATTGTGCATTGCGGAGAGCAAATAGTACCGGGGCTGCATGGCCCTACCACACCGCATTGTTTACCAACTGCCGAAGGGTATATCTCATAATAATTTGTACAGACGCTAGTGGCTTGTAGGTCACACTTTCCTACACAGCCTCCTGCTGTTGGGCAGGCAGCTGCAAAAATATTTAGAGAACTAAATAAAAGAAATAGCAAAACCAATACAATCAGAATTTTTGCTTTCATTCAGCTAGTATCTATAGCTTTTGTTCTTTTTAATGATTTCATTTAGGAAATTAAATACTTTTGGCATACCTTGGCAACAGCTTTGGCTCTTTCAAAAAATCGAGCTTTTTCACTACTTTGGCTTCATCCAAAGCAATTTTTCCATAGTAGAGCTCACGCAAATCATTTCCTTGTTCCACAAACTCATCAAGTATTGTTTTTCCTTTGAGATATAGAAAATCTTTGGTAAATGCCCCTTTTCTTTCTGTTCTGACCAAACCGCGCTTCACGCGCTGTGTAAGATAGTAAGACATTTCATCATCAAAAAAGTTTTTCATGTAGCGAAAGGTTTCAAAGAAAGAGTGCTCCAAACCATAGTCAAGTGCGATTACCCTACCGGCATAATTTCGCAGCGTATTGTTTGAAAGTGTTCCAAATATTTCCTCATTTTTTGCGGCAAGGCCCTCCTCTGTTGCCACCCAGTTTTGGCTAAGGCCAGAGCTAAAGAGTTTTATTGGCTGGGCCATGCCATTCACATAACGATACATGTGAGTCTGTATTTCGTGAAACTTTAAACGCAGGAGATCACGCTTCGAAAACTTTACATTCTTGAGCGCGAGGCGCTTCTCATTGTTGAATACTGCGGCATTTGAACTTAAACTGTCATCGATTTCAACCTTAAAGCCAAGCTTCTTCTTGTTGATCTCTTTTTGGAGGAAGCTGGCTGCACGCCTTGCAGTAATATCCTTCTTGGTTTCCTTTCCCTTGAGCTCAAGTGTTTCCAAGGCAAACTTGACAATTTTCTTGCTTGGCTTGCCATAGAATCCAATGCTTCTTGTTGTAAAGTCAAGGCCGCCAATGTTTTTCACAAGCGCAATCTTGTGAAGAATCTTTTCCTTCTTTTTCTCAAAGAGCTTTCCAACAACTGAGTTATCAGTTTCTAAAGCCTTGAGTTCCTTAATCATCTTGACATACTCAGGGGAAATATTGAAATAGTAGATAAGTGGGTTGCGAGACAGATATTGGAAACGAGGATTGTAAATCTGGTGTTTTTCAAGCGCGGAGAAAAACTTTTGTTTTTCCTCGTCAGCATTTACAGGATTAACAGACTTTATAATACTGGTTTCAAGCTTTTCGGCAAAATCGGAAAGCTTTTGTTCGGTCTGTTTAATGTCCATATATTAATTAGGGTGTCAATTGTTTAAATTTATTCGCTTGCAAAAGGATTTTTTTGCTTCCATGCCTTTGTGTGAAGGAATTTCACCATCTTTTTTGTAATGGTGTTGCCCAAATATTTTTTGAACGGCCCTGGCATAAAATTAATTTCTATTACTCCTAAACCACTTGAACTTTCAATTAGATCAACGGCGCAGATATCCATTTTAAGAAGCCGGGCAGAATCCAGCGCAATCTTTTTCATTTCTTTTGTTGGAGTTAGCTCGGCAGCAGTTCCACCCCTACTCACATTTGCACGCCACTCACCCTGCTTGCCGGTTCTGCGAACTGCAGTAACATTGTTCCCAATAACATAGCAACGAATATCAGAATTTTTGCCCTTTACAAATTTTTGAACTGAAAGGAATTCATCAAAGAGATGCACTGTATCCAGAATACTGTTCAGCTGCTTCTCGTTCTCAACCAAAATCACGCCTTTTCCGGCAAACCCACTCAGCACCTTTACAACAAATGGCATGCCAAACTCCTTTAGGGTCTGCTTGGCTGATTCGGGATTAATGAAAAGACTGCTTTTCACAATGGGGATTTTTGCGTTGGATAACTCTTTGATTGTATAATATTTGTGATTTGTGACCTGATAGGAATGCAGGTTCACAGGACAATAAACCTTGCTGCCATCCAACACTTTCAAAATAACTTCTCCGAGAACATAGTCCTTGCTACTAAACCTTGGATAACACACATTATAGTTGAGAAGATTTTTTCCTTTGTAGAGGAGCTTGGCCTCGCTACTTTCAAAGACAACACGAACCTTGGGTAATGGAGCGAAAGTAACCCTATCAAAAAGCTTTTTGCCTTCCTCAATCAGGCTTCGCACAGTTGATTTCTTGTAGTGCTTTGAGCCGATGATCGCAAGGCTAGTTTTAACCATTGAGGATCCCCTCCGCAATTCGCTTTAACTTATCTAACAGACTTGGCACTGGCTTTGGGCGCATAATCTTTACTCCCTTTATTCTTCTTTTGAAGTGTTCGGCAACAACTGCAAAAAGATCCTGGCTGGTTTTTTTGCTGAAAAGTGAGAGATGCACATCATGCATAACTTCAGTTACAACCCCTTTGGAGAGTTTGACTGTTGCGATCTCACAACCGCAGGCAAGCGCAGCGCGAATTGCAGTTGACCGTTCCTTATCAGAAACATTGTAGGACTTGCCTTTTGCAAGGCTTTCTATTTCGGTTCCATTCCATTTTCTTCTAATTCCAAATACCTTACTGCCGATTACTGTGCACTGGATTAAATCGCCTTCCTCAAACTCGCGGACAATTGCCGCATCAAGATCCATCTTAATACTCTTTGTTATTGAGCGAAGACTTCGTGGAGACTCAATTAAAATGCTCTGGGTCTTTTTCTGACCGACATATGATTTGAATATTAGGGGGTAGGAAAATTTTTCGGCCGAATCCTTGATTATGGATGGGTCAACAACAAGAACACTTTTGGTTATTGGAATTTCTTTTGAGCTAAGGGCCGCAATCTGCAGTGCCTCGTTTCCATTTAGATAAAAAGCGCCAGGCATAAATTGGACATAGACCCCTTCCTCCTTAAGCTCATCAAGAAGTGGTTCGATGAAAGGAGAAAGGTTTAGCCTTGCACGCAGGTAAATCGCATCATAGTCCGAAACATTAATTCCATCGTTTACAATCTGGGTTTTTCCCCCGCGGCTTATCAAGTTAAGCTTTGAAATGTTTAGATAATCTACTTTTTCAAAGCCTGCTTTATCAAAAGCTTTCTGCAGCTTGATAACGCTTCGGCTCTTTCGCCCGGTTAAAATTAGAACCTTCATAGCTCACTTGTTCCCTTTAATTATTTAAAAGCTTTTTGATAGACTTTTTGTTAAGAGATGACTAAGAAAAAGATCCTTGGACTAGTTGAACTCGTTACTATTTATGGAACTAAGGGCAGCATTAGAAAGAAAGCTTTGCTTGATACTGGTGCAACACGCTCAAGTGTTGATGTCAGGGTTGCGGCAAAAGCCGGAATTGGGCCGATAGTTGCCAGTGTTAAAGTAAAGAGCAAGACTGCTCCTGAGGGTTTTGTAAGGCGCGCGGTTGCGAAGGCTGTGCTCGAAATTCATGATAAAAGAATTCCTGTTGACGTGAGCATTGAAGACAGGAAGAATATGCCTTACAAGGTTCTGATTGGCAGGGATGTAATTCACAGCAATTTTTTAATTGATTTGGAGAAGACCCATAAATCACACAAAATTGTGGACATGCACTAGAAGTTATTGTTCTTTCTAATTTTGCTGCTTTTGAATTCGTGTTCTTTGAAAGGTTCTAGTCTCACAACTTTTGCATTAACATTAATTTTCTCAAGCATGGCAATCAATTCTTCTTCACTTGGCTCTTGGTCATAGCCCATAACAATAACATCGGGGTTAATTTCTTTCACGATTTCGTAGCGATAATCAATCTCTTTGCCGAGCACAACATTGTCCACAAAGTCTAATTTGCGAACCGCCTCAAGCCGCTGACCCTCGTCTTGCGTGGGAGGGAAGCTTTTGATTTTTTCAACGCTCTTGTCTCGCGCCACAACCACTACAAGTTGCTTGCCCTGCTCCTTGGCCTTGCGCAGGAAAAATTTGTGACCCTCGTGCAGCAAGTCAAATGTCCCAAAAGCAAGAACCAATTCATTTGCCATAAGAAACCTTATTAATGAGTTCAAATTAAATAGATTTGTATGCCACCGAGAAAAAGAACAAATACCAAGCTTCACCCAATAAGTAAAGGATTCTTGCGACGCCTTGGGGTAAATATTGCAGAGGCCGAAAGACTTGGCATTGGTGATGTAAGAAAAGGAATTCTTTTGATGGGGGAGCGAGCTAAGCTTGACAGTAGGCGAATGGCAGTAGTTAGAGGAAGGCTTAGCGGAAAATCAATGAAAGCTATTGGAGAGAAGTTACCTAACAAAGCCAAGGTGGCACTAAAGGGTCGCAAGCTGAAAAAAATAGGGGTTACCCCTCAACGGGTAATAACTATTAGGAATCAAGCCGTTACGGCGCTGAGGCACGAAATTGCTAACTCCGCATCAGCAAACCTTCTGAGAAAAGAGCATTTGGATGCTATTTCACGATACAGACTGGGTGAAAATGTGAACCCCAAGAAAGCGAGGTAATCTAAGTAAATATAAATTCTTTTATATTATATTATTTGACTGATTTACATGGATTTAGAGAAACGGATTGGATTGGTAGAAGAAGTTGGCGAGGAAATTATTACAGATGAAGACCTTCGCGCCCTACTAGAAAAAAAGAAAAATCCTGTTGCCTATGACGGCTTTGAGCCAAGCGGACAGGTTCACATTGCACAGGGTTTGCTTCGCACTATTAATGTTAACAAGATGGTTAAGGCCGGCTGCAGATTCAAAATGCTTGTGGCTGACTGGCATGCCTGGGCCAACAACAAATTTGGCGGAGACCTTGAAAAAATCCAGGTTGCCGGCGAGTATATGGTTGAGGTGTGGAAAGCCTCCGGAATGAATTTGGATAAGGTGGATTTTGTTTGGGCAAACGAGCTTGTTTCAGATAAGGATTATTGGAGTAAGGTAATGAAGATTGCCACAACCAGCACTGTGAAGAGAATTGTGCGCTGCAGCCAAATTATGGGTAGAAAAGAAAGCGAGGGCCTAAAAGCAAGCCAAATATTATATCCTTGCATGCAAACAGCGGACATCTTCCATTTGGGTGTTGATATTGCCCAGCTTGGAATGGATCAGCGAAAGGTGAATGTGCTTGCACGCGAACTCGGGCAAAAGCTTGGTTATTGGAAACCTGTTGCTGTTCACCACCATATGGTGATGGGTTTGCAGCAACCTAAGAGCAATGCCGAGGGAAAGGAGCGCGAGATAGAACTTAAAATGAGCAAGAGTATTCCCGACAGCGCAATATTCATGACAGATTCTGAGAAAGAGGTTGAAAGAAAACTCAATAAGGCTTATTGCCCTGAAAAGCAGATTACGGAAAATCCCGTGCTTGAATATTGTAAGCACTTGGTGTTTAAAGAGTTTGATGAGATGAAGATAGAGCGCCCTGGGCGGTTTGGCGGAAATATTGAATATAATTCTTTTGAAGAACTTGCGGGCGCATTTGAATCAGGCGCACTGCATCCCGCAGATTTAAAGAAGAGCACTGCCTCATATATCAATGAGATGATTGCGCCTGTTAGAAAACACTTTGAAAAGGGTAAGGCAAAAAAGTTGTTGGAGCAAGTGCAGAGCTTTAAGGTTACGAGATAAAACTATTTTTTCTTTCGGAAGTCTCTTACAAGCTTAGCGCCCTCTGCAAAAGAAGAAACTTCAACTTCTTTCCCACCAAGAATAACATACTGGCGACCTACTTTTGTTGAAGAATTTTTTCCAGAAGTTTTCATGGCCGCACGCCTAAGCGCAGTAGGAACACTTTCACCAGGCCTAATTCGAGCCTGGGCAACTTTCCCACGATGTAGTCTAACCTTTACCACCCCTAAGTTTGGTTTAGTTCGCCTTGTAATTTTGACATGCTCAGGGCCTTTACTTGAAACCAAAAATCCACTCATTTTTTTCTTTTGCATAATATCTTGTTCGATTTTATTCTTTATAAAACTATCAGATTACTAAACCAGCAGCTTTAAATACTACAATAAATTACTATATACAAAGTGGTTTTATGAATCTGAATGTTTTAAAGCCAATGCAAGCAATTGACTCTGCGTTTGAAAAACCGAATGTTGCTCTTGCGTTGATCTTGGTGCTTGTTGCAGGAATAATCGCTGCTGTAACCCCTCTTACTTTTGGGTTGCAGATTGATTTGGCGGCAAGTGCACTTGCAATTATAGGATATTACATTGGGTTTATCCTACTCGCCGTGCTGGTTTATGTTGCAGCATTTATCCTAAAAGGAAAGGAGGCTGTGAGTGGAAAAATTCCCGGAATTATCTCCGGATTAGGGCTAATGATGATTCCTGTAATTGTTTCATTGATAGTGGTTATTGTTGTTGTTCAAATGATTCTCCCGCCATTTGCAGTCAGCCTTGCGCAAGACTTACAGACCGGAGCGGTAGCTGTGGAGGACATCCCAACTTGGGTGAACCACCTTTACGATCAAAATATTGACAGTATTAATTTCACAGGATTTTATGCCCTGAGTGGCTTGCTTGTGCTGATTGGGCTCTTTAATGTCTATTTGCTCTACAGAATTATAAACAAGTTAATTGGGTACCGGCTGATTCCGACCTTAATTATAATATTTGCAATTATGGTTATAGTGAACGTTTTACAGGGTTTACTGCCAATTTAAGGCAAATTCCACTATTTTTCACGAAACCGAAAGCTTTAAATCTAGGTAATGCAGGAAAAATATTATTCAGAACTATTAGAGGGGATTATTTGAAGGCTCGGTGCCCTGACTGCAAATATAGGTTTGATCTGGACGAAGGAGAGTATGATGACGGCGATTATCTTAATTGTCCGGACTGCAACTTAGAGTTGGCAGTGGAACTAGATCTTGCCGGTAAAATCAAGATAAAGGCTTCCAAAGAAAAGGAATTTGAAGAGAACGATTTCGAAGAATACTTTGAAGAATAGCCCACCTCAAACATTAAATATCACTTATCACTCTATTTTTTTATGAAGCGCTCGGGTCAACCAAAAGAAGTGCAAGGCTCTTTGTTTAAAATGCGCAAGCCTCCTCCAAAGAAAAAGAAGAAACCGACTGCAAAACAATTGATTGGCAATGCACGGGGAGTAGCGTTTGAAATTTCGGCTGCAGCTAAAACTCATCCAGAACTTGACCAACAATTTAGGGAACAGGTGCATGCATCGCATCTTTTTATCAATACACTGAAACAGGGGAAGGCAACTGCAAGAGACGCGGTAGCTCTACTTGGCGCAAGCAGAAAACTTATTAGGCTAATTAAAAGAATGGAAGCTGATGAGAAAAGCGGCCAGCAAAGATTCAAATTTGAATAACCTATTTAAAAAATTCAACAGCATTTCTGAATATTTTCATGCCTGCGCTTTCCTCAGGACGCTTTTTATCTTCACGCTTCAAAAGTTCATTCTGTAGTGTCCAATCGTCCTGCTGCGTGAAAAAAATGTTTCTCTCAGGATGGGGCATTAATCCAAAAATCCTTCCAGTCTCATTGCATATTCCGGCGATGTCCTCCATTGCTCCATTTGGATTGAATGGAAATTCGCCATTAGCAATGGCTCCTGGTTTTGTGTAACGGAAAACAATTTGATTGTTATCATTCAGTTTTTTTAGAACTTCGGCATTGGCAGTGAATTTTCCCTCACCATGCGCAACAGGCATCCTTATTTCATCAATACCTTTAGTGAAAACGCATTTGTTGGAAAAATTCTTGAGCGATACCCACCTGCACTCATAGCGTGCAGAATTGTTGCGATCAAGTGCAACTGCTCTATTACCATACTTGCCATCAATTCCCGGAAGCAAACCAAGGTTTGCAATAACCTGAAAGCCATTGCATATTCCAATCACAAGTTTTTCGGAGTCAACAAACTCCATCAATTCTCCCCAAAGGTTGTTCTTGATTTTGTTTGCAAGAGCGTTCCCAGAACCAGTGTCATCACCATACGAAAATCCGCCTGGGAAAGCCATTATCTGAAAGTCCTTTAGAATAGAGGAACATGCAATC
>CEPX01051873.1_pt1 | contig 10652 bp, 7 predicted proteins | sample 361361 | NCBI WGS metagenome assembly CEPX01 (sample SAMEA2619974, study PRJEB7988) | marine metagenome | biome: marine biome (ENVO:00000447); feature: mesopelagic zone (ENVO:00000213) & marine oxygen minimum zone (ENVO:01000065); material: "saline water (ENVO:00002010), including plankton...
TGTAGGATATAGTTTTGCATCATTTGGTGGAGTCATTCAAGGAATCATCAGTGATGGAACTGATAGATGGTATATTCGTGGTGCAACAACACTGCCAACAGACAGGTGGATTCATGTAGGCCTTGGTATTGATAGAAATGATGCTGCTGCTAGTAGTGTATATCTAAATGGTGTTGATGACACAACAAGCCGAACAGGTACAATTGGGGATGTAGGTTCAGTAGATAATGCCAATAACATGTTAATTGGTGTTGATGGAAATGTAGGAAGATTTCTCGATGGAGGCATTAAAGATGTTCGTATCTGGATAGGTGCATTAGGAAATGATTTTGATGCGGGTATGTTATCATTAGCAACAGCACCTAATGGGGCATCTGTATCATTTAATGCAGTGGCAGAATCAGGCTGGTGGTTATTAGATGATGCATCATCAGAAACTACACCACAAGATAATACAGCAAATGATAATGATTTAACTTTGACAGGTGGTACAACGACAGATTATAGTACTCACTCTAGAACACAATTGGCATTTATATCTAAGAATTTAATAAATGATTCAGGCTTAGAGAATGGTGGTATAGGTGGATGGTCACAAGGTGATGCTGCCACAACATTATCTAAAGATACAACTGCAGGTAATCTTAAGAAGGATACAAGATCATTGCTACTAACAAATGGTGATGGTACACAGGCATTTGTCAGACAAACTGTTACAACTGCGGCTGCTGAAAATTATGTTGTACGTGGATGGTTATTAGGCCCAACAACAGTAAATAGTGCAAGTGAAATTATCAATGTAGATGCTACTGCCGCATTAAGTATTACTGCCACAAATGCAGGACTTTCAGCAGGAGTACAAGCATTTGTAGAAGCATGTTTTGAAGCAGCAGATACAAGTACAACTATTGATTTAGGTACAGGTTCAGCTACAAATACGGAAACAGCCAATTGGGATGATGTTAAATTACTAAAGAACTTTGTTGATAATGGAGGTATGGAAGGTACTTATGCTGCAGGATTAGCACCAGGAGATTGGGCTACCAGTGGTTCTCCAACAGTAGCTGAAAGTGCAGATGAACATAGTGGTGCAAAGGTACAAAGTTTAGCTAATACAGATTCAGTAACAGATAGATTAGAACAACCGTTAACACTAGTTGCTGATGATTGGTATGAAGTGAGTTTTTGGGCTAAACGCACAGCAGGTACAGGAAATATTACTGTAAGAATGACACAAACATCTGCCAATATGGATACCACATTCACCCTATCTAGTTCTTATCAACGATTTAGTTTTATATTAGAAAATGATGTTGCTAATCCGACACTAAGGTTCTGGAATACGAACACTGATACAACTACATTAATTGATGATGTAGCAGTAGTCCATAGACCTGATTTAGATATGACATTAACACCTCTATCAACTGATGCTATATATGAATCAGCCAGAGGGAATTATGCATTACTCATGACTCCTGGTGTAGTTCTATATTATAACAGTATGTATGGTAATAAAAATCAGGGTTCATTCATATTTAGATTTAAGCCACAATGGTCTAGTGATTTAGATACAAGTGATGGTGTGGATAAATATCTATTCTCATGGCTATCAGATGCAACTGGAATTGATGTTGATGATTATGTGAAATTCTATTATGATGCATCTGCTACGCAATTTGTATTAGAGTTAGCAAAAGCTGCAACTACTAACACCTCAACTACAGGTGCAATGGTATTTGAGAAAGATGAATATATTGAAATTAGTGGTTGGTGGAATACAGATGGAGTTGTAGATGATAAAGATGGTACTACTTATTATGCCAAAATATTAGGGAATGGCGAGATATTAGGTTCTAATAGTACTGCAATTACAACAGCTATCCCTGGCACACATATGAAACATTTATTTATTGGTGGCAACAACAGTACTACATCTACATCAACAGCTATACAAGAACTAAATGCATTAGCTGATGAAGCAGCACTATTTGATCAAGCATTATCCGATGAGGAATTAAGAAGTTATTATACATCACAAGAACCAATAGTTAATGACAATGGGACATTGGTATTTAGTAAGACTATGGCTGATAGTGATATATTTACATATCATACCGATACAGGCATAAGTGAATTTTATGATGCATCAGCAAGTTCCAGGGAGGCAGGAGACAGTAGCATTAGTGGCCATAACCCAACATTACGTGGAGATGACTTAAAAGAAGCCTCTGTTATTTATGTTAAAGCCACAAATGATATCCCCAAGATGAATATTATTAAAAGAAGTTACAATCACTAGGATAATAAATTATGGCATTCTCATTGACACGCACAGAATTTGCTGTGCCAACAAGTGCTTCAAGTTCTCTGAAGATTAATGGTACAGACAGTCGTGAACTTGGTGCGACATTGATATCTTTTCCAGATATAGCACTCCCCCCCACCAATGAACGGTTACTAATTATTGAAGGTAGGGATGGTAGCTTTGACTCTGGGCAAACATATGGACAAACATGGCCATTTACACTAGATTTTCAAATAGTTGGGTTTAGTTTAGATGATGTAAATGATAAACGCAGAGAACTTTATAGATGGATAGATATAGAACAAGGAAGGGGTGGCTCACATCTAATTGGTAGTAAAAGGATTAATACTGTCAAGATAGAACTATCTGGATATAAATATTGGTATAAAACTGGACTTGTTCAGGTTACAAATGGTAATGCAACAATATGGGGTACTGGATTAGAGAGGACTACCCAAGTAGAAACTACAACTTCTACAACAGCAAATAAATTAGAGGATACCTCTGTAAACTTTATCAACTTAGGTATTGCTGTAGGGGATGTCATAGTTAATCTTACAAATTCACCAAACGATGCCACAAAAGTATCTGCTATAGATGATTTAGATACATTAACAGTTGAGGACGATATATTTGTATCTGGTGATACATACCGTATTTATGAAAATGCAAAATGGGACTATTATGTGAGACCAGGTGTTGTATTTAATGTAGTTGGAGATACAACAGATTATTATGTGGCCAATCTTGTTCATGAGTCTAAGTTAGAACTTACAGCGAATATATCAAGGGAATCTGCTTCGGAACTACAGTACCGTATAGAACGAAGAATGTACCTATTTGCTAATTATAATGGCGACTCATCTACATCAACTGTGTTTCAACAAGGAGGCTTCTTTAAACATGGTAGTGTGTTGGCAAGCAATTCCCAAATTGGTAGTTATGCACAAAACATATCTATAGGATTTAGAACACCTATTCCCTATCTGCTTGGAGATGAATTTGTATTTGAGGAAACATCAATTACGGAATCAGATGTAACTGGTGAGTTCTTTGAAGTTGAAGGTGTAGGTAATTCTGTATGTAGACCTACAATACAACTATATGGTGCGGCTACATCACCTGAGATCACAATAGGGAACAAAGCATTTACATGTCAATTTAACACCAATGTATTAGCCAGAGATGTTCAAAACAAACAAGATATAACTCACACCACATTTACATCAGATGTGAGTACTGATATATTATTTAGAAGAACAAGAAGTGATTATGGTTTATTAATTGGTGCATCTAATAATGAGATGTTGTATTACAATGATATGCCTGGAAATAGATTTCAGGGTTCATTTGTAATGCGACTTAGGCCTCAATGGGATTCTGTTTTAACTGATGGGATTGATAAGTACTTTTTCTCATGGTTAGCAGATACGGGTCCAGGTACAATTAATACAACGGACTATGTTAAATTCTATTATGATGAATCTTCAGATAGATTTGTTTTGCTTCTTGCCAGTAATACTGCAGGTGAGATACCATCAAATGTGATTATTGGAAATCTTACATTTGAAAGTGATAATTATATAGAGGTAGCAGGCTGGTGGAATGCCAGTGGTGTAGTAGATACTAAAGACAATATAAGATATTATGCTAAGATATTTGCCAATGGAGAAATAATTGGAACAGAAACAGATCCAATTATTCAGTATATTCCTGAGTCCCATCTATTACATCTCATGATTGGTGGGAATAACTCAACAACATCCACATCTGTAACAACTAACGAGATAGAAGCTATTATATCAGAAGCGGCATTCTTTACACAATCTATATCTGATGAAGAGATACGAAGTTATTGGATATCACAAGAACCCATATTAAATGACAACAATACCTTAACATTTACTAAAACAATGGCTGCAAATGATATATTTCAATATCATTCAGATACAGGCGTGAGTGAGTTCTATGATGCAAGTGCAGGTACAAGAAGTTCTGGAGATAGTAGCTTAACAGGTGGAAATATTGTGATGCGTGGTGATGATATAAGAGAGGCAGCAATGTTCTATCTGTCGGCTTCAAGTGATATAAACCAGTTTAATGTGGTATGGCGTTCATATAATCATTAATTCATATTGTAATATACTTTTGATGAACGGTTCCCATTAAAAACATGATTCAAGGGATAGTTTATGGCAACATTTAGGACACAACTTGTAGATAGAAATAATTATATACCTGAATGTTGGCTAGATAGAGTTTCTAACCAGCAAATTGTTAGAGAACTCAATGGCCAGAATTCTTACACCTTTGATATACCTATTCAAGATATATATTATCCATATATTAAACATCGTAAGTATATTAGGCTTCATGACTTAGATATAGATAGAATTTCTACCACCATATCTACAGGTACAGGTACTAAACAAATAACTGTAGCAGATAGTACTGGATTAAAGATTGGTGACTATATAACTATATATGAAACTACTGAAAATAATTGGTCAGCACAGGCTAATGCGATTACAGGTGCAGCAGATTTAACTGTTACATTTAGTAAGGATTCTGGGACATTATATCCAACAACAGGTACACGCTATATTAAAATATGGGATGATGTTCATGCAGAAAAAACAGTAGCTACCAATACATTTGCTAGAAGACCTGAATCAGAACCATTGGCTATTAGTAGTGTGACATCAACAACATTTGTAGCAGATGTAGGTTATGATTATAATGCAGGTGCATATCTATTTCAACCTGGCCGTTCATTTGTTGCAAAGATTACTAATATCAATGGAAATGTATTAACATTAAGTCGTAAAGATTTTGACCCACAAACATCTGCACGAATAGAAAAAGTTAATTATACATCCTACCGTATATCTGAAATTACAGAGAAACGTGAATCATCACTTCCAATAGCGACTATCCGATGTAACCATCTCCAATATGATTTAAATGATACTGTCTATTTTAAGAATGCACGATTAAGTGTATCAGCAGGTACACGTACATTTAGTTCTGCATTTACAGATAGAATTGACATAGATACTTTCTTAGATACAATATTAACTAGACAAGTCGATAGTGATGGTGATCCATTAACTTTACAATCATTTATTAAAGGTGATTTAGTAAGGTTTAGATATAATAAGGGACTCATAGATACAACTGCATCAACTACTGCTACAATTATTAATGGATTTGTAGATGAAGATGCTGTACATATTGCCAGTGGTTCTACATTATCTATTAAAGGTGAATCATCAGTATTTACAATAGCTAATCAGTCTAATGGTGATTTTGCTGTATTAACATTAACTGCCGCAACATCAAATACAACAGGTGATGATGATGTTGAATATGAAATAATTAGCAAAGGCATCTATACAGGTGATGAGATAATAGGAACATGTGATGTGACATTGGGTAGTGCTACGATTTTAACAAGTTCTATTACATTAAATGATGGAACAGTTGCACATGGTGCTATATTTCAAGTAGAAGGTGATGACAAATTATATTTTGTAGATTATGTAAACACATCTGCATCATTGGTGTTAACTGAAACTATTGAACGCAATACAGATACAACCCTTAACTTTAGAATTAAAAGAGATGAACGTGAATTAAAAATAAACACAGGTGTCAAACTTCTTGGTGCATTAAGACAAATGGTAGAAACATTTAGTGATGATAGACAACAAATACATTTTGAGGTAAACGAAGATAGAAGTATAGATATAGTGAAGAAGCCTGATACAGATGATATGGATCCAACATCTGATTTAGTTATTAGATATCAAGATGGATTAGTTAAGAATTTAAGAGGAATTACCAGAGAATTTGATATAGTTGATTTTGCTAATAGAATCATTCCACAAGGTGCAACATCAGGATGGTTAAATACTTTTAGTGGCGTGACATCAAGTGTATTGGGAAATCTTAAGGGTACACATAAAACTACAGTAGATAATGTTACCTATTTACAAGATAATGATGGACGCAATTTTGTAACATTGGGTGTTATTCCAGGGATGCAAGTAACCAATGATACACAAAGTGGAACAGCAACAGTTACTAGCATACAAGATGAGGCTGCAACTAATGATAGGTTGAATTTTGCAGCAGGTATATCATCAGGTGATTTCGATGGTGATGATGAATATACCATTGATTTTGGTAATAGCAGGAATCAAATTAAATTAACTACAGGTGATCTTAAAAAGTTTAGATTTGGTGATCCGATAAGAGTATTTCGTGATAAGTTTGAATTTACATCAACAGAATCAACCCAGATAACAGTAGGGAAAGGATTAACAGGTACTGCTACAAGTGGGTCTACGACATCAATGGTGGATACTACTAAAAATTTTGGTACATTGGGTGTTACTGCCGGAATGTTTATTACAAATACTTTTGCTGGTAAAAACAATGCTTTTGCTAGGATAACTTCTGTATCTACAACAACAAACACTAATGATACTATCAATTTTACTGCGGCATTAAGTGGCAGCCATGACTTTGATGCAAGTGATACCTATAGAGTAACATTACAAACACAATATTCTAGGGCTGATGATGGTGGAGTATTCACACCTGTGTCACCAGGACATGATGCTGATGCTGATGATACAACAGGTTCAGATGTTAATTTATTACCTGCATCACCTGCCATTGGAGATAAGTTCTATTTTGGTTCGGGAGATACATTTGGATATATTACTATTCATTTTGATGCATTAGGTACAGGAACATTAACTGTTTCATGGGAATATTGGAATGGAAGTGCATGGACAACACTATCATTTGAATCACAAGAAATAATAGATTTTACACATGCCACAAAGACAGACGGAAGATTTACTAATACATTTAGAGTTCCTACTGATTGGGCAACAACAACAATAGATGGACAATTGGCATATTGGGTTAAGGCAGAAGTTACGGCATTTACATCTATAGTAACAAGGCCACAAGCATCAAGGATACTGAATAGGGAATGGCGAATTAATAGATTTACAGGTGGGTTAATATTGGTAACAACAGGCCAATCTAAAGGTGAAATAAGACAGGTTGTTACTAATGATATGGATACAATTACAATTTCTAGAAGATGGGACCAGATGCCTTTAGCAAAATCTGCACCAACATTAATAGTTGCACAAAGAGTTGCCAATAACGCTGTACGAGGATTTGGTTATAGGCAATTTACTGTAGATGAAGCAGGTGCTAATTTTGCAACTATATTTGAAACACCATCAGATAATCATGTATATAGAAATGGGTTATTAGCAGTTAAAGGACAGCCAGGGGTAGGACAATTTTTTACTATAGAAATTAATAGATTAGGAGATGGAGGAAGTGGTTCAGCAAGTGATAATATTATTACAGTTGATGGCACTTTTACACCTATACCTGAAAAATCTATAATAGAAGTAACAGCACTCCCTCAAATGGTGGCAGAGTTTAGATCAGGTACAGTATTTTCTGCTTCAGAGGTTGATGTTACACCCACATTAGATTATCCATCAGGCACAGATGATATATGGGATGGTGGAACTGTATATGTAACATCAGGAACCCAAGCAGGTACTTCTAAGGCCATTACAACATCAGTAGATCAAGGTGGCGGAATATTACGTATTACAACAGCAGGTTGGGGCACAGCTCCAAGTGATGAAGATGGTGTTATTTTAATGAAAGAACACGATTTGCATTTATCATTGGCAGATGCATTAGATTTTGTACCTGATGCAGGTGATGAAGTGGTATTATTGATGAAAGAAAGTAATAGCCCATTGACAGTAGGCAAATACGCAACAAAACGTAGCACAGTTGTATCTGCCACACAAACAACGATTACATTAAATACAGATGAGGGGACAAAGTTTGCTAAAAATATGATTATATTTGTTGGTGCATTAAGTATTACATCAACAGTTTCATTAACAATTGATAGAGGAGATCAAGTAACAGGTAAGGAATATACTATATCAAGTATAAGTGGTGATGTTTTAACTACTAAAGAAGCTATGGATCCAACACCACAAATAGGTGACCATGTAGAAGTTATAGGTTTTGTGGATGCGACATCAATCACCAAAAACAACATTATTGAAACTGTATATTCGAGAAGTGACTTAAATGATCCTAATCAATTATATGATGCTGCAAACCAATACCTACAAAAAATCACAACTATAGAACCACGTTATACATTAAACTTTGTAGATATGTATGAAGTGGACAGAGATGAGTTTAGATTTGATAGTTATGAGTTAGGTGATACGATTACGGTTATAGATAATCAAGTAACAGGGCCAGAGGGTGTTGATACTATACGGGTGTTAAGAGAAGAATTTGATCCATCGTTTCCACCAGATAAAACAAACACATTAGAAGTGGGCAAGCAACCACTTCGTCAAATTGATAATTATATTACAACATTATATCAAAACCAATTATCTCAAAATAGACGTATTGATGAAGTTCAAAACCAAAGTAATACACCCAAATGTTTATGGTGGGATGACGCATCTAAGTTATGTACAAAATCAGATTATCCTAATACATTTTGTAATACAGTAGAAGGTAACTATGATGGCAGGATGACTAGAGAAGGAAATCAGATTAGCAAAAAAGACTGCCAATCCTATTCTAAATTACAAGCAGGTATTGTGGGAGCAGAAACTGCTAGGGTTAAAGGCATACAAGTAACAATTAGTGCTTTTACAAATACAACTTATAATGATACTAAACGTGCTGCTATTGATGTGCCATTTGTATTAAGTGATAGCAGTTATTGTTTTATACTTGATGTGACTGATGATGCCGCACCTACATCACAAATAGATGTAGGTGTGGCTGCATGTCAAATACAAACAGATGAGGGTGGTAGTATATTACCCTATCAGATAATAGGTGAAGAATTGGGACTGGGAGGTTGGTTACAAGTTAAAAGGGTGTCAGGTTCACTAACATTAACGGCTGTAGTACAAGTACATGCTACAGGTAATGATTTATAACTTAGCTACTTCTTTCCTTAATAACTTCAGTATATCTAACACATACATATCGTATTTCACCAGTACGTGTATTTAATAAATATCCTTCCTCATTACCAAATGGATGAAATATAAATGTACCTGCAGATAATGTTTTAGATTCTCTTTCTAGTTTTCTTTTAGCATGTTCTTCTGGTGTTATTTCTTTTGTAGTTTCCATATATACCTTCCATTCCTTAGATTTATTAATTGTTTGGTCTAACTCATTTAAACTATCTATTATATCTTGAATATTCATAGTCAAATAATTCAATGATACTGGGTAATTGCATCATTGTTCCATCTTGCACCTGCTTGGCTAGGTTGATAAGTCTAATAATTTCTTTAGCTAATTCATTCCTAAATACTATCATACATTCTTCTATAATATCATCATCTATTTGAATTCTAGCACCCATAGTTATTTAATTCTAATTAATTTTCTCTCTTTAACAATTGCTTCTATTGGTGGATAAATATAATATTTATTTGGAAATTTAACAATTACACCCTCTTTTAATGATGAAACTCCTAAACCTTCTATAACACCACCAATAGCCACATCATATGGCATTAGATATTTAGTATTATTTTTACACATAATATTACCTAAAATAAATCCCAAAATCTTTCATCTACCATCTTTACTATCTCAGGCTCTAAATCTTCTTGCTCTCTGACGAACTTTGCAAATTTATTTACAAATTCATCTCTAGTCATTTCACTATCTGTATCAACTCTTGGTGTACCATCTTCTTCAAAGAATCTCCTACCTAGATTCATTAACATAATTTCTATTTGTGACATGTTATAATCCTTCAGGTGTTAATAATAAACACAATCTTTCATCATCTAAATATTCTGTAACATCTACTTTTATTAATAATGGCTCTTGATGTTTTAAGTTAAGTCTAATTTCAAATTCAGAATTAGGATACATATCATTAACTTCTTGTAATTGCTCAATTAAACTTTTTAATGTCATTATAACTTCTTCCTATATTTTTGCTAGTGCTTCCCATGCATCTTTATGCTCTTCCATTATCTCATCAAGAACCTTATCAACATCTATAATTTCTGGATATCCCACTTCACCTATATAATCACTCTTAGGATAACATTTTAGAAGTATATCTTTCAACAAATATCTATGACAAAATGTATTAGGTTGACAATAACACCCTAATATAATAGGAACTTTATCACCTTTATTTAATATAAGGTCCCATTCAGTGATGTGATTCTTATAACTTAATCTCATCATGGCATAATACATCTGAGTATATTCATCA
>CEPX01044232.1_pt1 | contig 10650 bp, 5 predicted proteins | sample 361361 | NCBI WGS metagenome assembly CEPX01 (sample SAMEA2619974, study PRJEB7988) | marine metagenome | biome: marine biome (ENVO:00000447); feature: mesopelagic zone (ENVO:00000213) & marine oxygen minimum zone (ENVO:01000065); material: "saline water (ENVO:00002010), including plankton...
CATTTATATACTTTAAACACATATTAACTAAATATGACCTTAAATTTAGACTTAAAAGATAAAAAGATTCTAACCTTATTAGATGAAAATTCCAGACTTTCAAACAGCCAAATAGCTAAAAAAGTAGGCTTAAGCAAACCAGCAGTAGAATACAGACTAAATAGATTTCAAAAGAATAATATAATCTTCTCATACTACACAGTTATTAACTTCACAAAACTAGGCTATTCTCAATACAAAATCTACTTCAAATTCCAAGATACTACTTTAGAAGATGAACAAAAACTCATAGCTTACTGGAACAAAAACTCAAATTCAGTCTGGGTAGGACAAATAAGAGGTAGATGGGACTTAACAGTTTCCATTTTAGCAAAATCTAATTTTGAATTTGGAAAAATCTTAAACAATTTCATGAATAAATACTCAAAATTCATCCTAGAAAAAGATGTTTTATTAACAGAATACTCCCCTATTTACGCCAGAGAATACTTAACAGAAACAAAGTCTTCAGAATTCACTTACGGCATTCCTTCTAAAAGATATAAACTAGATGAAACAGATAAAAAAATCCTAAAAGAACTAGCAAAGAACGCCAGAATAAACATAATAGACTTAGCTAAAAAAACAAACCTAACCAGAGACATAATCAATTACAGACTAAAAAAATTAACAGAAGAAAGCATAATTATTCAATACAGATGTTACTTAAATCTCCAAAATTTAAATATTAACCATTATAAAATAATTTTCAGAACCAAAAACTTTGAGGAAAAATCCGAAAAGGAAATTAAAAATTACATCACAAAACATAAAAAAGCAACCCAATTCCTAAAACTAATAGGTTCTTGGGACTTAGAAATTGAATTTGAAACCGAAAACGAAGATGAATTATATAAAATCCTAACAGACATCAGAAAAAAATTCTCAAGTATAATAAGAGACTTTGATATTTTAAGAATAACAGAAACTTATAAGTTCAATTTTTATCCTTTTGAAATAAATTCAAACGACATGCGACATGGGGGGACGCAGGGTTTATAAATAAAAAAAGGAATTAAATAAAAAACATGAAACCCCTAAATTTATCACAATTTCCAGAAGATACCTATGTTCTCATAGAATCTAAAAAAAGAAAAGAAATATTTCAAAAATTAGAAAAAAAACTAGGATTTTTAACCAGAAGCAAAGATATAACTTCTGGAGCACTTTACGATTGGAAAAAAGGATATATGATTAAAAACAAAATCAAAAAAATCAAAAGATACATCCCCTTGCCAAAACTCAAAAAATTATGCAAAAACATCAATATTAACATCAACAACTTACATCCCTATATACAGGAAATAAAAACATCCTCAAGATCAGGACTAATTAAAAATCCAAAACTCCCATTAAAAATCATACCCGAGACTTTTACTCTTTTGGGACATTTTTTAGGAGACGGTTATGGGGGAGAAATAGGAAGAAGTGTATACACTAATATAAGTGAAGAAGCAAGAAAAGAATTTATTAAAAATCTAAAAAAAGTTTTTGGAGATATTTATTATAGTACCAATCCCAACCACCCTTATTATATAAGCGTTGCAAAAATAGCCCCTAAAATTCTTAAAAAATATTTTGAAATAAAAGATTTTAGAAATTCCAAGCCCCTACTTACAAAAAAAATACTTAATGCTCCAAGAAAATATTTGGTAGAATTTATAAAAGCAATTATAATAGACGAAGGAAGTGTAAGAGACATAGGTATAGAAATTGGAATTACTGCAAATCCAAAATTAACAAACCAGATAAAAAAAATATGTGTGAAAAGATTAAACTATAAATGCAAAGAATATAAACATTCATTCAGAATATGTACTGAAAGTTATATTCAATTTTCTAAAGATATACCAAATCTAATAATCCCACATAAACAAGAAAGATTTCAAAGACATTTCAAAAGAAAATTTAGAAAATGGTATAATCGATACAAAGATTCTACAAAAAAAGAAATAATAAAACAACTACTAAGTAAACCCCTGGATGCAATAGAGTTAAGTACTAATTTAAATATAATGGCATCAGGGATTAGAGATCAAATAAACGGCTATAATCTTAAAGAAAGAAGAATACCCGGATTAATAGATTTAGAAATAGTAAAAGTTAAAAATCTTGGTTATAGAAATATACAAATATTTGAAATAGCTAACAAAAACAAAGCTTTCGCTTTTATTAATGGAGAATATAAATGACAAAAATTGGAATCGAATGTCACGTGCAGTTATTGACCCGCAGTAAAATTTTTTGTAGTTGTCCTACTTTAGGAGATGAAAATCCCAATACTCGCATTTGCCCAACGTGTTTGGGTCTCCCAGGAAGCAAACCAGTTTTAAATAAAGAGGCCTTAAACCAAGCCCTAAAAGTAGCCTTAGCTTTAAACTGCAAAGTTTCAGAAGAAACATTTTTCTCTAGAAAGTCTTATTTTTATCCAGATTTGGTAAAAAATTATCAAATAACCCAATATGAATTTCCAATAGGTGCAAAGGGTAAACTAGAAAATATAAACATTACAAGAATTCACTTAGAAGAAGATCCTGGAGCCTTAATACATCAAGGAAACACTTGTTTAATAGATTACAACAGATCTGGAATACCTTTAATAGAAATTGTCACAGAACCAGATTTTAAAACTCCAAATGAAGTTAGATTATTTTTAAAAAAACTAATCACTATGTTAGAATATCTAGGGGTTTATAACAGAACATCAGAAGCGGCCTTAAAAGCAGATGCTAATATATCTACAACAGGAGAAAAAGTAGAAATTAAAAATATCACAGGATTAAAAGAGATCCAAAGAGCCTTAGAATATGAAGCCTCCAGACAAGAAGCCGAACCAGCCAAGATCCAAGAAACGCGTGGTTGGAATCCTGAAAAAGGTATCACATTTCCAATGCGTACAAAGGAATTTGAAGAGGATTATGGATATATCGCAGATCCAGATTTACCCAAAATAACCTTCTCGAAAACTTTAATTAACACTTTTAAAAAATCCTTACCAGAATTATCTCTAGATAAAGTTCAAAGATTCAAAAAAACTTATTCCCTTCCAGATGAAGACGCAGAAACCTTAGCTTCAGAAAAATTACTAGCAGATTTATTTGAAGAAGTAGCAAAAAAGATAGATCCAAAACTAGCAGCCAGATGGTTAAGACGAGACCTATTAAAAGTCCTACACTATAATAAAAAATCATTGAAAGATATAAAGCTAGATGCCCAACATGTAATAGAATTATTAGACTTACTCCAGCAAAACAAAATAAACGACGCCACAGCTAAAGAATTATTAATAAAATTAATAGAAAAACCTTTCTCACCTTCAACCCATGTAAAAAAAGAAAAATTAACCATGATAGAATCCTCAGAAGAACTAGAATCCATGTGTAAAGACGTCATAAAAAACAATAAAGACGTAGTAGAATCCTATAAAGCCGGAAAAGAGGAATCCATACATTACCTCGTCGGACAAGTCATGCGTTTATCCAAGGGCAAAGCCAACCCCAAAGAAGTTCAAAAAATCTTAAAGAAATTAATTTAACGCCTTCCACCTAAAACATATCCCAAATTTGCTAATTTTCCTCCTTCTTTAACTGCAGGTACATAATCTTCTTGTTTTTCACAGTCACCATTCCAATTCTTATCCCAGAAATCACACTCTAAAGACGCCAACCATTCCTTATCTTCTTCCAAATTTCTTCTTCTAGCTTCCATTAATACCGCCATATAAGCCCTACTACTTTTTTCTGGGAAATTCCAAGCAATATAAGGCCAATCCGCTGCATAAATATATGAAAAGCTCTCACCTTCATTTAAATCATTCCAAGCTATAGGTAAATTATAATACTTATCATTCCATTCTTTTATTTTAGAATTTTTATCTTTTCTCCTCTCCATTTTCTTATAATAATCAAAAAACTTATCATTTTTAATAAAAGCAGAAGCTATTGTCTTTCCATCTTTTTTAAGCTCCAAAACATTCCTCTTTTTCTTCTCTCTAAATCCTGGTAAATAAGAATAAGTATAAACAGTACCGACTGGACTAGTCCCAGATAAAGTCAAAATTCTTCCTACTTCCCTGCTCCCTTCTACACCATTTGCAACAAAGAACAAAGGTCTATTTTGATAATTTCCAGAAACTGTTTTTAAAACCCTATCCAAGTCTAAATACAATTGAGAATAAAGTCCTCCTCTTAATTTACCTACATTCCATCCTTTTTTATTCTCTTTAATATAAGCTAAAACTTGCTCTATATCTTCAAAAGTAACACTCCCACCCCCTTCTTTTCTAAGATTCTCAAATAGGCCTTTAGCATAACTCTTATAAGTCGTATCTGATCCAGTTGGCACCCTACATAACCCTGCTAATTTTTCTTCAGTAGCTCTTCCTGTAAATAAATTCCGAACAACACTTCCCATAACCTTCACTAAAGGAATCCTTTCAATATATTCTTCATCTTGATCATCAATAAAACTTTCAGACTCCACATTCACATAACTCAAATCATCATCTTCTAACTCATCACACAACGCATCCTCTGCAATTTGAACATAATTAATTTCTCCCTCAGCAGCCCCTGTTTGTTCTTCTCCATCAACAGGTTCTCCCAAACCCACCTCTATAAATTTCTCTCCACCTAAGAAAAACCCATTATCCTGCAAATCAAACATTAACTCTTCGGCAGCCAAAGCATACTCCCCCATAAAAGGTTCATCTGCTCTACCTCCATAAACTGTATTAAAACTATTTAACAAACAACTATCTGAAAAACGATTTTGTTCAAAAATACAACTGGAACCCACACTATCTTTATTTGTAATCGTAATAATAGTAGGGAAACTCAAAGCACCATTGTCTCTTAGATAAGTAACAAGTTTTTTTGTAAAGTCATAACTAAAACAGGCCCCGATAAATATTTTTACTTGGTCTACATTGTTTCTCCCTCTTTCTAATAAAACATCCCCAAGCTCTTCAAAGCTAATTTTAACATCATTATCACGTAACTGATAACCTCCTGTCTGCATTGGAATATACTGTCCTTCCGATAACCAAAAATTATCCGGACCCCCGTGACCATCAACCCAAATAAGAACATTTTCTTCATTTTCACTCTCTTTAATCAAGTCCAAAAAATTAGATTTATCCCCAGGACCTTTAAGATTTTTTTCAGGAATATCTTCAACCCCCACCCTTTCTGCAAAGTCCACAATTTTATCATTATCAAATCTGTAATGTTGGTCCTTTCCATATTTTTCCTCATGTGTTATAAGAATAAGGTGTGTATCTTTATTTATCAATTCCGTATCTGAAAAGTCAGATCTTTTTTCTAAAATAAATTCAATTCCATCATCAATACGACTAACATCTCCCTCTAAATATCTCAGGGTAGCAAGAGCAATTGAAAATCTTTCATTTTCAAGAGTTATTTCTGGATGTAGTTCTACCAATCTATCATGAATCTGATTAAACCCCTTAACAGAATAAATCACAAATCTATTAACGGGAAAAGTCTTATCATGGATGTCCTTTAAATCTTCATAATCCAAAAGAGGGTTATTCCTTAAAAGGGTTAGAAGATTCTCGCCATCCACATAATCCGATTTTGACCCAAAGAATCCAAGAAGGGGAATCATTTGTTTTCTTATTGATTCATCTGATTCAGTGAAAAATCTCAATTTCATAGGTTCGGCCAAATCCCTTAAAACTTGTCTATCCCCTATCTTTCTGTTTGAAGATTCCATTCCAAATAATCTCTTTAAACCTTTTATAGATAGTTGCTTTATTCTAGTATCCGCGTTTTCATCTTTCAAAACATCAAATAATTTTGAAGCGCAATTCCAAATCAAAAAATCATCTCGAAAACGCTCTGCATCATGTTTAACAAACCTGATTGCATTTAAACAAAAATAAACCGCGGGTTTCTTTTTTTCAATATCCCACTCTGGATTATAAACAGATTCAAAAGGTATTAAAAAATGTTTTTCAATAAGGTTGTAATAATATATATCTCTTGGTAAACTACGACCCATTAAATTAGAAAGATAAAGGAGAGCCCTAGACGCAACTGCCCCATAATATTCAGAACCAAAACGTCCTTCAATTTCCTGTTTTTTTTCAATTATTTTTTCAAGAGTCAAATCACTAGCCATAATTGTATAAATAGAAATTGGAGACTTGTAAGTTATAGTATTATCAAAGCTATAAACCAGATCAGTTAAAACCCTTAATTCAGTATATAAGGTAGAATCATAATTATCTTCACGAAGTTCCTTCACAACTGATCTACTTAAATCTTTAAACAAATCATAAACCGGATGTTTTTCACTCTTAATAAAATCACTAGGCATATCTCTTAAAATATTATCTAAGGCAGTTAAAGTTTCATTTTTAAAAACCACATCCAAACCATCTTCTAATAAATTTCCTAATGGAACTATCGCACTAGCCAAAGCATGATCTTCTGAGACTTCTTCCAAAGAATAAGCAATATCCGAAAGCTCCTTAATAGAAACCAATTTTTCATTTTGAGAAAGGTCTGAATCTTTAATATTGTCTATTAAACATGTAATTTTAGCTTCTCCTTCCATCTCAGAACAAACATCCCCCTTACCACTCCCAGGAACATAATTAATCACACCATCATAATCCTCTTGCGTAATCCAATTATTATCCTTTAATAAATTTAAACTCTGTTCGTATAATTCTTTAGAATCAAACTCCCCATCAATAGCTCTTTTGAAAAAAGCAGGATAGTATTTAGCTATCTGAGCTGGATAGGCCACATATTCTTTTGGGTTTTCACATTGCGAAGGCGTAAACGCTCCATTTTTAGGATCTCTAGTTCCATCCTTCCAATAATATTTAGGACTTTTAAAAACAATATTTTCCTTGCAAGCTAAGGAAACAGATACAAAAGGCTTACTCCATGGATCCTCAAGAGTCAAAAAAACCTCTAGCTCCCTCTCCTTCTGTTCCGCATGCACCATTTCATGGAAGAGGATACTCTCGAAACTAATCTCACTACCTGTAAATTCTGAAACCATCTTAAAATTTGGATCGACATAGATAGCTCCCTCATCAGGAGAATAATAAGCCATCCTTCCAATCTTTCCTTTCTTAGATTTCTTTCCAATTTCTTCCACAGTATCAAGATAAATTTTAATTCCATCTACCTCAATAGGTTTAAATTCATCTCTAAGAAGTCTATCAATTTTCTCAGATATCTCGCTTATATCCTCGCCATATTTTGCAATATAAGCAGGAGTAGCTTCAATATAACTTATATCTGATTCCTCTTCAACACAAGCCCCATCCACACACCCATTTTCACATACCTCTTCTTTAGAACTATCACTTCCTACACAATAGTATTCTCTCACGTTTCCACTCTCTAAACATTCGTCTTCTTTAGTTTCACTCGTATCCCTACTAAGCAACATAGACTTCTCATATTTATCATTCTTACCCAGATCAGACTCAATACAAGATGCATATCCTAAATCCGGTAATATGCATTTATTATTCAGACACCAAAATCCTATAGGACAGCCTTCATTCTCAGTACAGCTCTGAAACTGTTTTTCCAAGTCATTCTGACTCACACCTACCAGCAATCCCCGAGCTCTTAACTGCTGCTCAAAATCACCCGCCACAGGAGCCGGACTAGTGCTGGTCACACAACGATTATCAGAACATCTTTTCCTACCATCCCCCGTATAACATTCACAACTATCATATCTATCACAATTCTCCCATCCTCTAAAACATCCAAGCCAAGTACAACTCCCAAAATATCCTTGTAAAGTTAAATCCATCCCACCAGATGTTTGGCAAAATCCAGTTAATCTCTTCCCCTCATCCCTACATTCTCCATTAATGCTTAGATAACCCACATCAAACTCTTTCTTTAATTCATCCGAACTTACCAAGGGAGGACTTATGCTACTCCTAAAACAATCAGTACTAGGCAATCCAGAAAAACCCCCCAGAGAAGCCATCCCTGTACCAGTATCATCAGATGTTCGAGTCAACAAAATATCCCTTTCAGTATATTTCTCCAAATCTATAAAAATAGTATCATCATAAGCTTCATAATCATTAACATTAACATCCCATTTATACTTATTAAACGCAATTGGTAAACTACTAAACTTACCTGTTAGAGAAAAATCTCCAAAAGAATTAGTTTCTGTCTCAAAACTTGGACCAGTATAACTTTCCTGTGGAACAATCTTAACCTTAATTCTAGCCACACCCCCTCTATCACCACTAACCCTTCCATCAATTCTAAAAGAATTCTTAGGGAATAAACGAACATCACTAACTTCGGCAACATTAATATCCCCTCTAAAATTTTCATCAATATTTCTTGTCTTATAATCAAATTTAATTATTTCTAAATTAAAAGTACTCACAAAACCAGATGATGGTAATACTTCAAATCTACCATCTATCCCTGTTCTTTGAGGTATCATTCCTGTAACTCCATTAACTGTAGACTTAACTGAAACAGAATCAAGAGGACTATCCGTTAATCCATCAATAACCCTTCCCTTCAAACCATCTACTTCTCCCCCTTGAATAATCATTACTTCATCTTGAGCATTAACAAATATAACTAACAAAACAATTACAAACATCCAAAGTATTAATCGCCTCATTTTTTATGTGAAAAAGACCTGTATAATCCTGTCCCCATATTCAGACTAAACGGCTTCCCCTCCTTTCCAACAATAACAATAGCAAATGGATCTCTATAATGTATAGTAAAACTATATCTCCCCTTTTTCTTTATACGCGGATTTTCTTTTTCTAATTTATTTTTCTCAACACTAAATCTCTGTACATCACTAGTTTTTCTTTTCCATTTGTTTCCTACCCACTCATAAACTTCTAATTCTTGATCATGATCAAACCACAAAAAGAAATTAATTGTAATTCTATCCCTTCTATGCAAACTTTTCCAAAATACTAAACCTTCTCCTTCATCAGATTTGATATAATAATTAGCAGTAGTAAATGTCTTATACTCACTATTGGTAAACTCATAACTTCCAGCTTTAGTCACTAGCTGATCAAATCTCCTTCTTTCATCCGTCTTAGGATCAAAGTCTACATGATAAGCTGTAAATCCATTTTTATATACACTAGCAGATTCAGGTAATCTTCCACTTATAAAAGCAGCCACACTATTTCTACAATAATCCTGAAAACCTAAATCAGAAATTCCATCACACCTACTTTCATCCAGATTGTTAGTGGCTTCATTGTATAGTTGCTCATCATTCTCACTTATACCAGCTAATCCAATAGGCCTAGTCATCACAGGAGATTCTCCACAGCTCCCCCCAAAACCCCGAGCAAAAATAGCAAAATCACTAAATAAAATCTGCCCATCTCCATCCAAATCAAACCTCCCATCATAAGTTCTATCCTCCATAAATTTACTATATCCTTGAGCAAACAAAACATAGTCCTGAAAATCCACTTTGCAATCGGAATTAAAATCCCCACTTAAAGCATAAACTCCATAACATAAACTTACCACTACCAAAAACACTAAAATACCTCTTTTTAACATATTTAATTTAAAATTTAAGAACTATATAAATTTTTGGTAAACGCTTTTTTGATGAAACTTTTTCTAAAAGTTTCTATTGCAAAGACATTAATTGATTTTCTAATCTTTGAATTTCTCTAGCTAAATTAGAATCTTTAGTTCTTAAATATTCACCCATTTTTCCTATAATTTGTGATATCAAATCTGGCTCCTTCACACATTGCGTTACTCCACTTTGTATCGAAGGCATAAACCCTTTTGGACAACATGTCCTCAATAAAGTGGGATCTTCTGATGGTTTAACAATTTCACATCTAAATCTTCCTCTTTCAGTCACCAAATTCTGAGCTACGTTTCCAGTAATATCCAAAATAACATTCCCTATAACGGCATTGCCCGAAGAAGTCCCGGACACAATATTCGAGTCCCCTGCTCTCAAATCAACCCTTTTACTATAACTTCCACCATTCCACTTAAAATCCACATCCAGTCCTAAAGTTTCACCCTTAGAATTAAGGACTTCAAATTCAAATTCAACTTCACAACTTTCCCCCAATTTTAAATTTTTATCACAAGTATTCTTCACAGTTTTTTGAGTTCTCCTAAAGATATCGAAAAAAGACTCTTTTCCACCACACGTACTTCCTCCCATCCCAATTTCTCCCTTCACTCTACACTCAGAAGGGCAACTACAGTCATCCGGATCACTACATTGGATATCACATTCCTTAAGCTCTTCTTTTATCTCATCTTTTTTAGGCTTAGCATAAATAGGAACGTCTTTACCATATTCCTGAGCAAACAATAAAAAATCCGAGAATTCTATCTCCCCATTATTATCTGAATCAAATCCGTTTTTATAATTATCTTCACCACGAGAACTATCATAACTATTCATAAATGCCAAAAAATCTGAAAAATCTATCTTTCCATTTTTATCCGAATCGAATCCTACATAGTTAGAAACACCCGAGTTATAATCAAGAGAAGAAGGAAACCGGTCACAAGCCGGATTTCCACAAACACCACATTGGGTTGTTTTAGTTCCCGTACAGCT
>CEPX01110691.1_pt1 | contig 10644 bp, 9 predicted proteins | sample 361361 | NCBI WGS metagenome assembly CEPX01 (sample SAMEA2619974, study PRJEB7988) | marine metagenome | biome: marine biome (ENVO:00000447); feature: mesopelagic zone (ENVO:00000213) & marine oxygen minimum zone (ENVO:01000065); material: "saline water (ENVO:00002010), including plankton...
CCATATTGCTATAATTATGGATGGAAATGGGCGATGGGGTTTAAAGAGGAAAAAATCTAGAAATTATGGTCATTTAAAAGGTATTAAAACTCTTGAGACTGTTATTAAATCTTCTCTTATTAAGAAAATTCCGTATTTAACACTCTTTACTTTTTCTACTGAGAATTGGAAAAGGCCAGAGGGCGAGATTAATTTTCTTTTTGATTTAATAAGAAAATCACTTAAGAAAAAAATAAATAAAATAATAAAGCAAGGCATAAGAGTTAATATTATCGGTAATAGAAAAGGTTTGCCAAAAGACATTATTAAAATAGTAAAATTAATCGAAAAAAAAACAATTAAAAACAAGAAAATAACATTAAATCTTGCCTTGAATTATGGTTCCAAAGAAGAAATTATTAATGCATGTAAAAAACTTATTTCTAAAAAAAGTAGAAAAATTAATGTCAGCAATTTTGAAAGGGAACTTTATACAAATAACATACCAGAACCAGAAATATTAATAAGAACAGGGGGTACTCGTAGACTAAGCAATTTTTTATTATGGCAATTGGCCTATACTGAGATTTTTTTTATAAATAAATTATGGCCAGATTTTAGTAAAAATGATTTCGATAAAATTATAATTAAGTTTAATAAGATAAAGAGAAATTTTGGAAAAATATGAATAACTTACAAAAAAGAATATTAACAGCATTTATTTTACTTCCTTTATCATTATTTTTTATAATTAAAGGCGGTTGGTTTTTAGTTTTTTTCTTAATTTTTGTTCTTTTTGCAGGATTACATGAGGCTAATACATCTTTCAAGAAAAGAAAAAGTATTTTATTTTTATCTTTAATATTAAGCTTATCACTTATTTCAATATACTTGCTTAGAGATGATGAAGGTACAGGTCGTATCCTTCTTTATTTTGCTATAACAGTTTGTATAAGTTCTGATATCGGTGGATATGTTTTTGGTAAAATATTTAAGTGGAAAAAATTAATTTCAATAAGTCCAAAAAAAACAATTTCGGGTGTTTTTGGATCGTATTTTTTTTCGATTATTTGTTTAGTTTTTTTTATTGAGTATTACGATTTTGCACTCAATCTCAGTCTCAACAAGCATGAATATCTTGGAGGTTATGTTTTGGCTATAATTTTTTCTACGATCGCTCAAGTTGGAGATTTAATAATCTCTTACTTTAAAAGAATAGAAAAAATTAAAGATACAGGAAAAATCTTACCGGGACACGGCGGAATTTTTGATCGCATAGATGGATTAATGTTCGTGGTTATTTTTGCTTATCTTATAAATTATTTTTATTTTTTATGAAAAAAAAAATTGCAATACTTGGTTCTACTGGATCAATAGGAGAATCAACATTAAAAGTAATAAAAAAAAACAAAAAGGATTTTGATGTAGTTCTATTATCCGCAAATAATAATTATAAAAAACTTATTCAACAAGCGAAGGAATTCAAAGCTAAAAACGTATTAATAAATAATCAATTATTTTATGAGAAAGTTAAAAATTTACTAAAAAAAAATAAAACAAAAGTTTATACTGGAGATACCCATCTTAAAAAAATAATTCGGGGAAAATTAGATTACACAATGGCAGCTATTGTAGGCATTGCTGGATTACAACCAACAGTAGATGCAATCAAAATCAGCAAAACAGTTGCCATAGCAAATAAGGAAACGATTATTTGTGGCTGGGCTATTTTATCCAAATATATTAGAAAGTATAAAACCAAAATATTGCCTGTTGATTCAGAGCATTTTTCAATAATGGAATTAACAAAAAACATGGGCGATGATGAAATTGAAGAAATAATAATTACAGCTTCTGGCGGACCTTTTTTAAATACTCCAAAAAATAAAGTCAATAAAGTTAATCCAACTCAAGCTGTCAAACATCCTAATTGGAAAATGGGAAAAAAAATTTCAGTAGATTCAGCAAACTTAATGAACAAAGTCTTTGAAGTTATTGAAGCTTGTAAAATTTTTAAATTTAGTAAAGATAAATATAGAATAATGATACATCCACAATCATATGTACATTCGATAATTCGATTCAAAAACGGTTTAATAAAAATGATCTTATATAATTCTGATATGAGAATACCTATATCTAATATTTTATATGGCAGAAAAAATTATGTTACGAATGTAAAAAAAATTGATATAAAAATTTTAAACAAGATGAGCTTCCAAGACGTGGACACAAAACGTTTTCCTTCAATAAAGCTAATTTCGAGATGCTTGAATTTTGGTATATCGACACCCACAATAGTCAATGCTTCCAATGAAGTATTGGTAAACTTATTTTTAGCTAAAAAAATTGGCTTTTTAGACATTGTTAAGACTATAAATAAAATATTTAAAGATAAAGATTTTAAGAAATATGCTAAAAGAAACCCATCAACGATAAAAGAGATAAAAAAAACTGATAATTGGGCTAGATTGAAAACTATTAACATGTGTGTATGATAATTTTTATGGAAAATTTAAAAAAAATATTTATTGCCATCACTCTATTTTTTATTTTTTCTAGTGTTAATTCCTATTCAGAGATAGTTAATAAAGTCGAAATCAAAGGTAACGAAAGAATTTCTTTAGAAACAATAATGATTTTTGGGGATATTATCATAGGTAAAAATTATGAGAAATCTGATGTTAATTCATTAATTAAAAAACTCTATGAATCAAATTTTTTTACAAATATATCTGTTAAATTAAAAAATAATAAATTAACTATACTTATAAAAGAAAATCCTATTATAGATTCAATAATTTTTGATGGTGAAAAGGCAGATAAATATAAAGAGAAAATTAAGGAATTATTGCTTCTTAGAGAAAAAAGCTCATTTTTAGAAAATAATATTAAACGTGACATTAATCAAATAAAAACATTTTATAGAGATTTAGGTTTTTATTTTGTTAAAATTGACACAAAAATAGAAAAATTAGAAAAAAATAGAGTAAAGATATTTTTTTCAGTAGATAAAGGAAAAAAAGCCAAAATTTCTAAAATATATTTTTTAGGTGAAAAAAAAATTAGAGATAGAAGATTAAGAGATGTTATTACCTCACAAGAATCTAGATTTTGGAAAATTATTTCACGTAATGTTTATTTAAACAATGCAAGAATAGAATTAGATAAAAGATTATTAAAAAATTATTATAGGAACAAAGGTTACTACGAAGTTAATATAAGATCAAGTAACGTTGAATATTCAGAAGGGGAAGGCTTCGTTTTAACATTCAGTATTGATGCAGGCAAAAGATATAAATTTAAGAAAATTTTTGCAAGCGTGACAGAATCATTAGATCAAACTGCATTTTTTCCATTAGAAACTGATTTTAATAAATTAGTTGGAAAATATTATTCACAGAAAAAACTAAATTCCCTATTAGAAAAAATTGATAAATTAACTGAACAAAAAGAATTACAGTTTATTAATCACAACGTTTTAGAGACATTAGATGGTAATGGAGTTGAAGTTAAAATAAATATCTTTGAAGGTGAAAAAGTTATAATAGAAAGAATAAATATAGTTGGTAATTCAATTACAAATGATGACGTAATTAGAGGTGAAATGATAGTAGATGAAGGAGATCCATTTAGCGCACTTCTTGTAAATAAATCAATTAATGAGATTAAAGCTAGAAATATTTTTAGTAAAGTTGATCATAAAATACTACCAGGAACTTCTAAGGATTTAAAAGTTTTAGAGATAAGTGTTGAAGAACAAGCAACTGGTGAAATTATGGCTGGTGCTGGAGTTGGTACAGATGGTACTGCTTTTCAGTTTGCAATTAATGAAAATAATTGGTTAGGAAAAGGAATTAAACTTCAATCCTCTTTGAATTTATCTACCGAAAGAATAAGCGGCGATATTTTGTATAATAATCCTAATTATAAATATAGTGGTAAAGCACTTAAAGCGGGCTTGAATCTTTCAACTACTGATCGAACATCTTCTTCAGGATTTAAAAGTTCAAGAACAGGATTTAATATAGGTACGGGTTTTGAGCAATATGAGGATTTTTTCTTTACACCAGAAATAATTGTTACATATGAAGATATTGAAGTTGATGATGAAGCTTCTACTGCAATAAAAAATATGGAGGGAAATTTCACTAATGCAGATTTCACATATGGACTTATACTTGATAAGAGAGATCAATCATGGAAACCTACCCAAGGTTACAGAACAAGTTTTGTACAAACGTTACCACTAATCCAAGATTCGTCAGCGATACTGAATGGTTTGGATCTTAGTGCATATCACGATTTTTCAGAAGATGTAATTGGCTCACTTAAATTTCATGTCAGATCAATAAACGGCATAGATAAAGATGTTAGATTGACAAAAAGACTATATTTACCTCGAAATAGACTTCGTGGATTTAATACATATAGAGTCGGACCAAAAGATGGTGATGATTGGGTTGGAGGAAACTATACAGCAGCATTAGGTGCAGAAGCACACTTACCTAATCTTTTACCAGAGTCATATAAAACTGATATAAGCTTGTTTTTTGATGCCGGAAATGTTTGGGGAGTTGACTACAGTAGTATAGATGAAACAAATTCAATTAGATCAGCTTTTGGTGTTGGTGCTAATGTATATACAACAATTGGTCCCCTTAGCTTTATCCTAGCTCAAAGTTTGACAAAATCTGCTTTAGATGAAACGGAAAGATTTAATTTCCGTTTGGGAACTTCGTTTTAATGAAATATTTAGTAAAATTTTTTGTAGTTACTTTTTTTTTATTAGTTTGTACACATTCATTTGCTGAACAAAAAATAGTTGTACTAGATTTGACTTATATTTTAAATAATAGCAAAGCAGGAAAAGGCGCCCAAGAATTTATGAAAAAAACATTTGATAACAATACAAAGAAATTTTCAGATATAGAGAAATCTTTAAAAAAGGGAGAAAGTGATTTATTAGCGAAAAAAAATATTTTGAGCAAAGAAGAATATGGAAAAAAAATGAATTTATTAAGAAAAAAAAATATGGACTATCAAACAGAAAGAAGATCAGCAATTGATAAAATTACAGCGTATAGAACTAAGGCAAGAGCGAAGTTATTAGAAAAAATAAAACCAATTGTAGAAACCTACATAAAAGAAAATAATATTTCACTAGTGGTTGATAAAAAATATATTCTTGGAGGAGGAGAAGGTACCGACATTACAAAAGTTGTTGTTGAGAAATTGAATAAAGATCTTCCTTCATTAAATTTAAAGTAAAATGTCTACAAACCAGTTTTTTGTAAAAAAGGGACCTTTCCCCTTAAAAGAAATAGTTAATAATATTGGCTGTAATGGTGATTTTTCTCAAGTAAATGATTTTGTGATTTATGGTGTTGAGTCATTATCTAATGCTACCAAAAATGATATGACTTTTTTAAATTCTAGTAGATATAAAAACTTGTCTTTAAAAACAAAGGCTGCTGCTTGTATTACTACATCTAATCTTTCTAAATTTCTTCCTGACAATTGTATCAAACTTGATGTTAAAAATACTCTATTTGCTGTTACGAAAGTCTCAAGAATGTTTTATCCAAAAGCTGATGTTGACTATCCAGACATAAATTTAATTAATTCAAGTGAACTAAAAAAATTATATCCAAAAGTTAATTTTGGAAAAAATGTTTTAATAGGTAAAAATGTTGTTATTGGTAATAATACCTATATTGGTAATAACAGTATAATTGAAAGCAATGTTAGTATTGGTGAAAATTGTGTTATTGGCTCTTTCGTAGCTATAAAAAATTCTTTAATAAAAGCTCATGTACATATAAAAGATGGAGCTAAAATTGGAGTTAGGGGTTTTGGTTTCATACCCATTAAGCAAAAAAATCTCAGAACTCCCCAGATTGGCAAAGTTATATTAGAAGAAGGAGTAGAAATAGGAGCAAATTCTACCGTAGATAGAGGTTCCGTAGAAGATACTACTATTGGTAAAAATACATTTTTAGATAATCAAATTCATATAGCTCATAATGTTAAAATTGGCGAAGATTGTATGTTAGCTGCGCAAGTTGGAATTTCTGGAAGTACGATTATTGGTAATAACGTTATGATTGGAGGCCAGGCAGGAATTTCCGGTCATTTAAAAATAGGAAACAATGTTAAAATTGGAGGAGCTAGCGGAATTACTACAGATCTTGCAGATAATTCAAAAGTAATGGGTTATCCTGCAATACCTCTGAGAGATTTTGCAAGACTTAGAAATAAAATTGAAAAGTAATACAATAGATAAAAAAGAAATAGAACGTTTGTTACCGCATAGAGAACCTATGCTTTTAATTGATAAACTAATTAATATTATTCCTTCAAAATCAGCTACCGCAATAGTTAAAGTTGAAAAAACATCTTTTTTTGTACAAGGTCACTTCCCAGGACAACCTGTTATGCCTGGGGTTTTAATTGTAGAGGCTTTTGGCCAGGCAGCCGCCGCTTTAACGGCTCATAGTGTTGATCCTAAAGAAGTTGAAAATAAATTAGTTTATTTAATGAGTGTTGAAAAAGCGCGATTTAGAAACCCCGTTTTACCAGATTGTGAACTCCATTTAGATATTGAAGCAATACGATCTCACGGTCGTGTTTGGAAATACAAAGGAGTTGCTAAAGTAAATGGAAAAGAAATGGCAGATGCCCAATGGGCAGCGACCGTAGTTGATAGGGATAAATGATTCACAATTCGAGCGTTATAGATAAAAAAGCAAAAATTGGTAAAAATGTTAGGATAGGTCCTTTTTGTTTTGTTGGTCCAAAAGTTCAAATCAATGATGAAGCAGAATTAATTTCTAATGTTCATATTGAGGGAAAAACAATAATAGGAAAAGGAACAAAAATTTTTCCCTTTGCTAGTATTGGCACACCACCACAAGACAAAAAGTATAAAGGTGAAGATAACAGTCTTGAAATTGGTGAAAATAATACAATTAGAGAATACGTAACAATTAACCCAGGAACTAAAGGTGGAGGAGAAAAGACAAATATTGGTGATAATTGTTTGCTTATGATTTCATCTCATGTAGCACATGACTGTCAAATTGGTAACAACGTGGTTATAGCAAACAATGTACCTTTAGGTGGACATGTAACAATAGAAGATTCTGTAGTTATCGGTGGAAACTCTGCAGTCCAACAATTTACAAGAATTGGAAGACTTGCAATGATAGGAGGCATGACCGGTGTTTTAAAAGATGTTATTCCTTTTGGTCTTTCTTTTGGAAATAGAAATTATTTGAGAGGCATAAATTTAATTGGACTTAAAAGAAAAAAATATAATAATAAAGAAATTATGGAGCTTGACCAAGCGTTTAAAAAAATATTTTCTTCAAAGAATCTTCATGAAAATTTATCAAAAATCAATGGAGAATATAAAGAAAATGACTTAGTAAAAGAGGTGATAGATTTCATAGGAAAAGATAAAAAAAGACCAATTTGTACACCACTTGCTGAATAATGATAGGATTAATATTTGGAGAAACAAATTTTCCAATAGAAATTTTAAAAAAAATTAAAAAAAGATTATTAAAATATTTAATCATAGATTTAACTGCGAGAAAAAAATTTAAGAGAGATAAAAATTCCTACTCAGTTTCAATTGGTCAGGTTGGTAAAATACTTGAAATATTGAAAGAAAATAAATGTAGAAAAGTTTTATTTGCAGGAAAAGTAAAAAAACCAAGTTTTTCAAAAATTAAACTAGATCTTAAAGGCATATATTATATTCCTCGAATTATTAAAAGTTCAAAAATCGGAGACGCAGCTCTCTTAAAAGAAATAATAAAAATATTCAAATGTGAGAGAATAAAAACTATAAATTCTTTAACTTTTAATTCAGAACTATCACTTAAGAGAGGTACATATTCAAAACTTAAACCTAATAAAATGGATAAGATTGATATTATGAAAGGTATATCAATCTTAGGGAAATTAGGAAAATATAATTTTAGTCAAGGAACAGTTATAAGAAATAATAAAGTAATTGCCATCGAAGGTAAGGGTGGTACTGAAAGAATGCTTAAGCAATCTAAGAACAAAAAATTTAGAAACAATGGTGTTTTAGTGAAATTTCCAAAAAAAAAACAAGATCTTAGAATAGATTTACCTACTATAGGTTTTAAAACTCTAATCCAATGTAAATCATCAGGACTTAAAGGAATTGTATTAAAAAATAAACAAAATGTTTTTTTAGAAAGAAAAAAATGCATCAGCTTCGTTAATAAAAATAAAATGTTTATTACAGTAAAATGAAAAAAATATTTGTATTAACTGGTGAGCCTTCTGGAGATAAATTAGCATCAAAAGTTATTGCACAACTTAAAAACTCAAGATCAGATATTGAATACTTATCTGTTGGTGGTGAACATTTAAAAACACTAGGTATTAAATCACTTTACGAACTAAATGAAGTTACTTATCTTGGATTTACAAGAGTTCTATTAAATGTTTTTAAAATTAAGAGAAAAATAAGCGAAACAGTAAATGAAATTCTTAAATTCAAACCTGATATTCTTTTTTCAGTAGATAGTCCTGATTTTACATTGCGTGTAGTTAAAAAAGTTAAAAAAAAAGATCCAGATGTTAAAACAATTCATTTTGTTGCTCCACAAGTTTGGGTTTGGAGAGAACATAGAGTTAAACAGTTAAAATCTTTTTTGGATCACGTTTTATTATTATTTCCTTTTGAAAAGAAATATTTTGAGAAAGAAGGTATTCAATCAACTTTTACAGGACATCCGCTGTTAGAAGAACATAACAACAGTAAAGTTGATATTAGCCAAATTATAAAAGATAACAAAAGAATTTTCTCTATTTATCCAGGAAGCAGATTATCTGAAATTAATGTTTTAATTCCAATTTTATTTGAATTTGTTAAAAAAATGAATGAGAAATATAAAGATTTATTTTTTGTGTTTCATTCCACAACTGAACATGTCCAAATAATACAAAAGCTTCTTCATAACGAAGGTTTTAAAAATTGTAGTGCTATAAGTGATGAAAAAATTAAATATAATTTACTTAAAGAATCTGTTTTTGCTGTTGCAAAATCAGGCACAATTTCTCTTGAGATTTGTAATGCTAAAGTTCCGTCCATTATTATTTATAAAATGAATAGAATTAATTTTTTTATTATTAAAATGCTCGTTAAGATCAAATCCCCAAATATTATTAATATTGCTGCAGGTGAAGAAGTTATACCTCAATTATTACAATCAAAATGTAATCCAGAGGAGATGTTTAAGACAGTAGACAAGATTTTAAACGATAAAAAAAGTTTAGCAGAACAAATCAGAAAATCACAGGATATTTTAAATACTTTTAAAAAAAGCCAATCCTCCGAGATAGCAAGTTCAGTTTTACTTAATCATCTTTAATCTCTTAATAGTTTCATTTTTATCAAGAGATAAAATTATATCGTAGATACCAGGACCAAATCTAGATCCTGTAAGAGCTATTCTTAATGGCTGACCCACACCTTTAAAATTTGTACTGTGCTTATCTATTAATTGATTTATTATTTTTTCTAAATTTTCTTTATTTATTTTAGAAGTCTCTTCATACACGCTTAAAAAATCTTTTAGAATTTTTTTTGAAGAATTATCTAAGAGTTTTAAATCTTCAGATGAAATATTAATATCATTATTAAGAATATACTGGGCATTTTTATATATGTCGTTTAATGTTTTTGCTTTATTTTTTAAAAATTTCATAGATTTTAATAAAATATCATCTTTTGTGTCATCGATATTTTTTTTGAATTCTTTGCAAAAAATTTTTAATAATTTAAATAATTTTTTCTCATCTATATGTTTAATATAGTGTTCGTTTAAAGATAAAACTCTAGTCATGTCTAATTTTGATGGTGATTTTCCTACTCCTTTTAAATTAAATAGCTTTATACTTTCTTCCAAAGAGAATATTTCTTTATCTTGATGAGACCATCCTAATCTTAATAGATAATTTCTTAAAGCATCTGATATGACACCTAATTTTATATAATCATCTATTGTTGAAGCATTATCTCTTTTGGATAATTTTGAACCAGACTCACTATGTATGAGAGGAATATGAGCAAATTCAGGAATTTTCCAATTCATTGCCTCATAAATTTGTTTTTGTTTAAAACTATTTATTTTGTGATCGTCTCCTCTTATTACATGAGTTATATTCATTAAATGATCATCAACCACGGCTGACAACTGGTATGTAGGGGATCCATTATTTCGTAAAATAACAAAATCTTCTATTATTGAATTAGAAATATTAACATCTCCTTGTACTAAATCCTTAATTAAATTATTTCCACTTATTTTACTTTTAAATCGTATTACTGGATTAATATTTTTTGGAATACTTAAATTTTTTGGATCTCTCCATTTTCGGTTGTAGACAAAAGGTATTCCTTTTTTTTTAGCTTTTTCTTTTTGTTCTTTTATTTCGTCTTCTGAACAATAACATTTATAAGCAAAGTCTTTTTTTAATAATTCATTAGCTATCTCTATATGTTTATTAATATTTTTTGATTGAATGTATTCCTTGTCATCATGTTCAATACCAATCCATTTTAATGATTTAATAATTTGATTTTTATATTCATCTTTTGATCTTTCTTTGTCGGTATCT
>CEPX01054991.1_pt1 | contig 10643 bp, 10 predicted proteins | sample 361361 | NCBI WGS metagenome assembly CEPX01 (sample SAMEA2619974, study PRJEB7988) | marine metagenome | biome: marine biome (ENVO:00000447); feature: mesopelagic zone (ENVO:00000213) & marine oxygen minimum zone (ENVO:01000065); material: "saline water (ENVO:00002010), including plankton...
TGGCCGCGTAAAAGCATTAGTTGCAGCTCTTAGCGATGTTGATATCGACGCAGCAATAAAGGAAGCATCTGTTGCACCAGTAGCAGCAGCACCGATAGCTTCAGCTGGAGGAGAATCAGCACCAGTCGCAGAAAAGAAGGAAGAAGAAAAAGAAGACAAGAAATCTGCTGAAGAAGCAGCAGCTGGATTAGGTTCACTATTCGGATAGTGCACCCATCCTTTTTTGTTTTTTAATAAGACACGTGGAACTTCTTCCTTTTCGCTGCTCATACTAAAATGACAGAGCAAGAAAACAAGGGAAAGGTTGCAAGGGATATGGAAAAATCCCACGAAGATATTTCTAGCGTGAAGGCTAAAGTTAATGAACTTAATTCTGAAAAAGAGACATGGTTCAATAAAAAAGAAGAACTCAATCAACAAATAGCCGAACTAATAAAACTTCTCAAAAAAGCAAATCCAGAAATGGAAGCAGAGAAAAAGAAGGAAAAAGAGTTGAAAGAAAACAGAGATAGATACAATAGGGAATTTTCTAAATATCTTAAAGATTCAAAAGAGCTTGCAAAACAAAGAGAAGAGTTAGCAGGAAAATTCGGCAGAGGTACAACTCCCAGTTCTATAAAAAATAAAATAGAAAAAATGGAATATGTGATAGAAACAGAAGTTCTTTCCATTGAAAAAGAAAAGAAAATAATGAAGCATATTAATGAGCTAAGAAAAGTCCTCAAAGAAGCTCCCAACCTCTCTGATTTTGGATCACAAATGAAGGAGATATCCGAAAACATCACAAAAACTAAAGAAAATGCAGATAGATATCACCATGAATTAAAGGAATTCACAAAAGAAAACAAAAAAAAATTCAAAGAGTACCTTGCGAATTCAAGAAAGGTAAACGAACTAAAAAAAGAACAAAGAAAAGCGTTCAAGACGTTCATAGAAAAGAAAAATGAATATATTAAACTAAATACAGAACTAAGGAAGAAAACAAAGAAGGAAGCTAAAAAATTCAATAAAAAGAAAGTTCCAAATAAAAATTATAAATCAGATAATTTGAAAAGCATTCAAAATCAATTCTTAGATAATGCAAGAATAATAGAAGAAAAAGTTAAAGACGTAGAGAAGAAGCTAAAAGAAAAGAAGAAATTAACAACCAGGGATATCCTGGCAATGCAGGGTAAGAAAGAATAATTATTTCCTAAGTTGCTTCTTCAAAAACTTAAAATCCCCAATTATAGGTATTTCTTGGACATTAAATTTTTTGACCATAAATATCCAAACGAACGCCACATATATCCCTGACAAAATTTTCCAAGTTAAAAGATGCAGTGTTACAAAAAGATCCGCATTATTATTTACAAGAATATAGGCCAATAAATCAATTCTGATTATATTAGCAATTAAAATGAATAAAGATCCAATTCCGAACAACTTAAGACGCAGACCCACACTCGCCCCTCTGGTAAGTAAAATAAGCAACCCAAGAAAGATATAAGCACCAACGGCAGCACAGGCCTCCACATAATTTATACTTTTCACCCCAATAGTTATAACATTCTCCATGAGATTGGCTCCAAGAAAGATGTTTAATGGGATATAGGACAGATAGGCAGATAAATTAATAAAAAATGGGCTATAAAATGGTTTGGCAAGGATGAGCAAAATAGCCAAGATTAATCTAGCGATAATATCAAAATAATAGCCCATATTTACCTATGTTTTAGTTTTTTATTTAAATCTTCTGAAAAAATAAGAAAAATCATTTAAACAGTCAGACATCAGAGCCCATATGAGAATTGGAAAGAAACTATTCATAAGCTTCACAATTATAGTGTCCTTTTTACTTATTAGTACATTAATTACTACAGTTTACACGCTAAAAATTAATAATCAAATGCTGAAAATTACAGGGGAGATAAATCCTCTAGAAAGTGATGTTCAGGATATGATAAGTATTCTGTGGAAGAGCAATTATATCATACAGAGATATTCTACGGAAAACGATCAAGAGATATTAGAAGGTTTGGAATTTGAATTTGAACATATTAATAACCTTTTCAATAAAAAAGCCCAAGCAATATCCAGTTCTACGGATGTGGGAAGCATAACCGGAAAGATTTCACATGCTGAAAATAAGCAGGAAGTATTCTTTAAATTATCAAAAAAACTCATAGAGAAGAGAAATGAAGATATAGCAAAAAAAGTAGTTTACGATGAATCTTCTATATTAGTACAATATAGTATCGCAAAACAGCTTGAAAGAGATGTAGTTGATGGGGTTGAATCTCTTCAAGAAGCATTAACAGAATTTTCAAGTATAAAACAACAAGCAAACAAAGAATCAACTGAGGCTGTAAGAAACGCCATCATTATGATACTCCTCACAACAATTCTAAGTATTACAGCAATATTTATGATATGGTCTTCACTGGGAAGATCAATAATAAAACCAATCAAAGACTTGTCTGAAGCAGCATCAAAAATAAGCAAAGGAAATCTCAACACAGAGGTAGAAGTAGAAGATAATGATGACGAAATTTCAGATTTGGCACATACATTCAATCAAATGATACTCAGTATAAGAAAAATTGTTGAAGAAAGCCCAAGATTGAAAAAATTCATAAATTTGAAAGGAAAAAAAGATAATTTAACACAAAAATATGTTGTGGAGGACGGAATTAGCTATCTGATTAAAGATTCTTCTTCCGAAGAAGCATATGATATTTTAATTGAAAAAATAAACAAAGAATATACGCCACTATTACTAACACGCCAGAATCCAAAGATTGCGGAACAGAAATATGGAATTTTGAAAAAGAACCTCGTATGGTTATCAGAGGAAAAAGAAACCGGTACAACATCATCTTCAAACCTTAATGACATACAGAAAAAAGTTCTAGATTTCATAGATAAAAACCACAAATCAATAATCCTCTTAGATAGATCGGACTATATAACTAACAAATATGGATTTGATAATTTCCTAAGATTTTTAATTAATATAAACGACAAGGTAATGGCTAAAGAAGCAATCTTTCTCCTACCAGTAGATCCAGAAATATTCAATAATAAACAATTATCATTACTGGAAAAAGAACTCCACAAACCACCTCAACAGTCAGTAGAAGCTTCTATTTCAGAGGAATTAAGAGAGATTCTCAAATTTATAGCAGATAAAAAGGCAATAAACAACTCAGCAACCTACAAGGAGGTAGGATCTAAATTCTCAATCACAGCTCCAACCACTCAGAAGAAGATAGAAGAGCTTCTAGAATTAGGGCTTATTTCAATATCCAAGATTGGAAGGAATAAAGTAATTTCTCCAACAAGGGATGGAACAAGAGTATTGGCCAATAAGTAATTTTAACTATTTTTAACTATTTTTAACAATAAACCCATCAAATTTTTCGGTATCTTTATAAATAAACCAAACATTTAGAATGTATAGTTAAGGTTGCTCTTAACTTACGTTTGAAACCTCCGTTCATTCAGTTTGTCTTTGCGGATCCTCTGGGCCCATCCCCAGAGGAACCATTTGTTTTTCATATGTTTCTTAGTTAAATAATAGTAAGATTTTTAATTGAAAGAACATTAACTCAGACAATGGTAATAGGGGTGACAGATATTTCATTAGTTTCTTTGAAAGATAGATTTATGGAGCTTATTCTAGCACCTTCACAATACACAGAAATGCTGTGGATAGCAATACCATTAACATTAACATTATTCCTCACAGAGCTCTATTTTTCAAGGTACAAGTCCGAAGAATTAGGGTGGAACAGTGCCTATGGAAATGCCTTGGTTCTAATATTTGTGTCATTGGATATTTTTAGATACCTATACAACAATAATTTACTTGAAACTTTAACAATTAAACTAGCCCTAGCATTTGCAGTTGCAATAATGGCTGTTTTACTCACCTTAGTTAATTTCCTACACATAATTCCTGAAAAAATGGCATATGGCCTCAGTTCAAAGCTTCCAATGAACTTCATAGCCTATATTTCACTCATACTTATATATTCATCCATCCCCATAGACCTCTTAACAATAATCTGTTCAGCCACGTTCTTAATAATCATCTCATTGCTACTAATAATTCTCAGATCAATTATACCTTCAAAAGTAGAAGAAGTAATCTATTAGTTAACCTTAAAAATCGAACCATACCCAAACGCTTAAATATATTCATCTAAAGTCAGTAATAACAAAAGGGGTAATGAAAATCAAAGGTATTACCTCAAAATGTTAGGAAAAACAAGGTCACTAATTTTATTGGCATTATTTCTAGTAATTGTTCCAACAGTCAATGCCCAGATAACAAATCTCAGTTTGGACATATCTAACACCTCACTAAATCTTCTACAGAATGATTTTACTATTTTTAATATTAATATAACTAATTCAGATCCAACAGAAAATATAACCATAAGTTTTACATATGATCCAATAGTGGATGATGATAATGATGAAGTAACAATCATATTTCCATCAGATTTCACAATACTTGCAAATAGCAGCAATCTGCTCACTATATCTGTGGATGTAGACAACAACATGGACTCAGGAGCATATTCAAGTATATTTACATTCACAAAATTAAATTCTACAGAGAACACTACATTTAGTTTTTCTACAACTATAAGTCCAGGATTCTGTGATTTTGGTCAAGTTGGAACAGATCTCCAATTAGGGATTGAAGATCCAGATTCAGGAGAAGATTATAGTCCCGGAGATACAATAAAAATAGAAGTGGAAGTTGAGAATGTAGGTACGGACGACATTGATGTACAAGTAGAAGCATTCCTATATAATGAGGATGACATCATAGAAAGTGTCTCTTCGAATACAGAGAACATAGAAGATGGAGAAGATGAAACATTCCACTTATCCTTAGAAATTCCTACGGATAATGGAGATATAGATGAGGACGAAGATTATACTATTTATGTGAAGGCATATGACGATGACGATGAGGACGAAAATTGTATTCAAGATAGTGTAGACATAGAAATTGAACTTGAAACTCACAAAGTCATATTAGAAGAATCAACAAGATTCATAGAATCTTCAATCTCTTGTGGAGAAGAGATTTCAGTAATTGCTAATGTGAAAAACCTGGGAGAGAAAGACGAAGATGTAATGATCGTAGTTGAAAACAAACAACTTGGAATTTATGAAACATCCGATACCTTTGAATTGGAAGAATTTGATTCCAATGAAGACAATGAAGCTACAAGAACATTTAACATATTAATTCCAGAAGGAATCTCGGAAGAGATATATGATTTTTTTGTTAAAGCAGTTTACTCTGGAAAATCAGCTTCAATGTCTCTACCTTTAGAGGTATGGTCCTGTGAATCTACAGCTCCTCAGTCAACAAGTTTTGAATATGTATCTCTTTACATAAAAAGCGAAAAGATTTTGTCTCTTGAAAGCGACAAAGCCAGCACAATACATTTAGTAATCCAAAACGATGCTGCAGAATCAAAGATACTCTTTCTATCTCTTTCAGAAGTTTCAGACTTCTCTGAGAGTGCATCTAAAACATTCACAGTTGAGCCATATCAATCGACAAACATATTCCTACCACTAAATATAAATTCAAACGTTGAAGAAGGGACTTATACGGCCATAGTAGAGCTTTCAGATGGATCCAGCATATTGGCCTCTGATACAATAACTATCAATATAGGCGACGCAGAAGAAGCTTCAGAATCACCTGGTTATCTTTCATTGGGTTTATCAAAGACTAATCTGGTGATACTGAACCTGCTGATGATAATAATCCTGCTGGTTTTTATAGTACTTTTAAAACATATATAACTTACCATAAGTTTTATAAACAGTTACAACTCAAAAAGAGTAACAGAATATATATGATATTCAAAACAAATTGGGCAAACGCCCACGGGGGATTCAAAAAGATGAGATTAAACAAATTTATTGCATTGAGTGTATTTGCACTTATTGCGATGTGTTTGGCGCCTTTAATGGTAAGTGCTTCTCTTAGTGTTACAGACACTTTTGATGAGACTAATCCTACCTTCGGGGGCCCAAATCAAGAAGCTTCAAATCCTGAAGCTGAAGACGAAGACGATGAAGTCATAAATGTTACAAGTACTATTTCCGTAAATAATAGTTTTACAGAAGATTTGAACATTACAGGTATAACATTTTCAGATGGACAATTTGGTCTAACTCAAAATGATTTTGTATTGCAAAGTGTCGGAACAGTTATTTTAGTTAATACTGCTGATACCATTGATATTTTAGCAAACATACCAGAAACATTAGATGCAGTAGACTCTAATTTTGAGGAAGTAGCATTATATGTTGGTAAAATAACTATCAATACTCATAACTCTGCGGCAGATGCTACTTTTAATGTTTACATGCAAAGAGAAAACAAGTTAATTTTTGATGATCTTGATGCATTAATCAACAACAAAGAAACAGAAAGCAACATCGATGATGGAGATGACATTGAAGAACTAGGTCCTGGAGACCACATAGAATTTTCAATTGTCGTGGAAAGTGATTACCATTCCAATTCTAATCTAGATATTGAAGATGTTGAAATTGACATTTCTTGTAATGATGATGATGATTTGGATTTTGAAGATGACAACATAGACGTTGGAGATCTTGGTCCAAAAGACGACAGTGATGAAACACTCATCGCCGACATCGAAGAAGATGCTGAAGAAGAAACACCTACATGTACCCTAACTGTTAGTGGTACAGATGAGAACGGAGCTACTCACGGACAGTCAATAGAATTTACAATGGAGATTGACAGAAAGAGCAATGACATTGTAATAAGAAATGTTGCATTAAGTCCTTCAGCCCTTGTATGTGAAGATTCAGCATTCCAAGTTTCAGTTGAAATGGTGAACCTTGGAACTAAGGATGAAGATGAAGCAGCCGTACAAGTTCAAAGTGTAGCTCTTGGAATCGACGACAAGATTACAAATCTTGTAATAGATGAAGATGAGAGCCTTACTGAAACATTTGTATTTTCAGTATCTCCAGAAGATCTAACTGAAGGTAAATTTGCTTTGTTAGTCACAACTTTCTATGACAACACTAAAGTATCAAACAGTGAAGTTGTACAATTAGAAAACATGTGTATTGCTAGCGTGGACGACGACGATTCAGATGATTCATCTGACGTTGAATTCACAGACGCAATTTCAATGGACAGTGAAACGGTAACAGCTTCCACTAGTAAGTTAGTCAGTATTAAGGTACAGCTAACCAACGAAGGAAATATTCCGGTTGACTATGTTGTATCTCTAGAAGATTTAGAAGATTTCGGAACTTCAACATCTAGTAAGAATGTACACCTAAACCCTGGTCAAACATCTACAGTTTTCCTTAACATGAGGACAAACGAAGATATAGAAGTAGGCGCTAAGTACACAGCTAGTGTTGTTTTGAAAGATTCAAATACTGGAGAAACATTAGAAACTGAAACTTTCACAGTTGAGATTGACGGAGAATCTAAAGAATCAAGCATTCCAGGAATAGACTTAGGAGATTCAAGTCTTCCTTTAGTTATCCTGAACATTGCGTTAGTTGTTATAGCAATTTTCTTGATTAAGCTGATTTTCAGTGGAAACTCAAGAAAGAAGAGAGCGGCTAAGAAGCTAGCAGATTTCGACAACAAAACAGTTAGAAAGAAGAAGTAAGCTAAAAGCTTATTTCTATTTCTCTTTTTTTCTTTTTTTCTTTTATTCTTTTATTATGTTTGAAAGTATAGCGAGAGAACTCTCAGGTCTCAAAGAAGAAGAGTACATGACGAATAAAGAGGAGATTATTCCACAGCTTACCCAACTCCTCAAAGAGACCTTAATAGCCATACCCGACGAAACCATTGGCATAGCCTTTTCTGGAGGGTTGGATTCTTCACTCCTAGCAATACTTGCACAACAAACAGGTAAGAAATTCAAACCCTACACCGTCGGATTACCCAATGCAGAAGATGTCGACTATGCAGGACGAATCGCATTACAAATGCACTGGCCCGTCAAAATCAAAATACTCACCCCAGACGAAGCAACCACAACAATCCAAGAAGTAACAACCATTCTTTCCAACACACACCAAGACGTCTCCCCAACACATGTTGGCATAGGAGCAGTCGTCTACAGCGTTCTTCAGATGGCCAAACAAGACGGAATAAAAACTGTTATTGGAGGTTTAAGCGCAGAAGAATTATTTGCTGGTTACAAACGACATACTGATTATGGTAAAGAGTACAGTCCAACATTTATTCAACAAGCATTATGGCAAGGACTCAAAGATATGGAAACAAGAGATTTAGCACGTAATCTTCCAATCGCACAAGCAGTTGGCATCAACCTTGTCGCACCGTTTTTGAATGAATCATTAACGCACTTTGCCATGCAAATTCACCCATCTTTAAAAGTCACCCAAGATAAGAAAAAGATTATTCTCAGAGAAACAGCAATCCATTTAGGACTGCCAGAAGAATTTGCCATGCGAAAAAAAGTCGCTTGTCAATACGGCAGTAAATTCGATAAATTCATGGGAACACTTGCAAAGCAACAAAACACAACAAAAAAAGAATACATCAAAACACTATAATTGCTTCAAGTTCGGCAAATGCTGCTCATAATAGAACGCAAGTTCCTTATTTTTCTTCTGCAATAGTGATGTTATTTTTTTACGAAGAACATTTGAAGAAATTGTCGCTTTTCCTCGTAGAAACGTTTTAATTTTCTTACTTACATCTGCAGCAAGATTCTCACACTGTCGTTCACGATAATGGGCACTTGCACAAGCAGCATAGACAGAACCATAGACTTTTCGCTCATCAAATCGTTCTCGATGTCCGTGCCGTTTCACAATCGTTGCCATGTTAAATCGCTACCCAAACCATATATCCACCAAGTGCTAATAAAAGTAATCCCATGACCAGCCGCATGGTTCCTCGATGCTTCTTTCTCCATTTTTCAAGTAAACGCGAGGTGTGACCAAAGTAAACCAAGCCAACAATAAATATTAAAGGTAAGATGAAAATCAAATTATACAGCAACAACAAAGGAATGCCTTCAATATATGATCCTTTAGATAACAAACCAAGAATTGCTAAATAAGGGGCACCAGTACAAGGCAATTCAACAAAGACCACAAAGACACCAAGGAATGCAGCAATCGCCAAACTCAACGAAGGATGTTTCTTTTCCAAACGTTCCATAACACGGGTAAATTTCTTAATCTTCGCAGCGCCACCAGGCAGCATTTGCAAAGAAAATCCTTTGCCATACCAAAAGAAATCTTTTATTTCAAAGAGTCCTGCAAGAAGGGCTACAATGGCAGCAATCCAGTAAAATGGTTTTGCAAAACCTGTCGTATACGCTAACGTAAAGATACCAATGCCAATAAGAAAATAAGTAATATACACAGAGGTGATGTAGACAATACCTCCTATTAACATACGCGCCTTACTTTTGAATACTCTCGTCATATACGCTAATAAGAAAATAAGAACACCAAAAACACAAGGATTAATACTATCTGCTAATGCCGCAGCAATAATAAGTCCTAACGTCAGTTGTTCCGCCATTAGACACCTTCAGGAAGGGAACAGCCAGAAGTCTCAGAGAGTATTTCCAAACTTTGATACCCTTCAAGTCGTTGGATTTCCTCACCATCTTTTTCAAGAATCCATGTAGGGGTTTTCATAATGTCCTTTTGTAAGCAGAGATCTGTTTGAGGATTTTCTCCATTAGGATGGCATTCAATCTCTCCAACATGATGGAAAGCAAAGTCAAAAAGTTCCCTCTGTTTTTTACATAAGGAACACGTCATAGAACCATACATCAGTAAACCACTTTCTTTTAAACAAGAAGCAAAGCCATCAAGCTCAGAAGAAGGTGGTTCTTCTTGTATGGGCTCTGGCGCACAACCAATGATAAAAAAGAAAATAAACAATCCTAAAATTAGTCGTGACACTCTCATTTTTAACAACCAAATGTCCCTTCAATTGGACAACCTTTTCCAACAAGATCTATTTCAAAAGTTCCTGGTTCAGGCCCACTTGACATATATGCTTCTGGGTTAACTGCTGTTTCCCCGTCATGATTCCACATATTCCAGTAATATCTCCACTCACTCCAACCGATACCAAGATGTTTTACATAAATTCCATGTTCTGTCAACATCTTTCCTATCTTTCTTCCAGTCATGCATGGCCCACTATAACAATAAACGATAATTTCTTTATCAGGATTTGCCACTTTTAATTGTTTAAATGATCCCACAATTCTCTCAACAGCACCATAATCAGATTTGTCCGGCGTCGCATATGCAGGAATATTCACTGCACCTGTTATGTGAGCAGTATTATATTCCTCACTACTTCTCAAATCGACAAGAATAGTATTTGTTTCTTCACCAAGGTGCTTTCTTAAACCATGGGGGCTTACAAGAACTGCATTTTCAACTTGATAATATTCTTTAACTAACTCTTCCCATGTTTTCTCTTCATCAAAAGAAACTTGAGAAAGTTTATAATCTGTGACAAATGAAGCAGTTATACCACCAGCAATAAGTCCCAACAACAAAGAAAATACAATTGTTGTAGAGGTGTTTGAAGAAGATTCCCGTTTTCTTTTTTT
>CEPX01197615.1_pt1 | contig 10643 bp, 10 predicted proteins | sample 361361 | NCBI WGS metagenome assembly CEPX01 (sample SAMEA2619974, study PRJEB7988) | marine metagenome | biome: marine biome (ENVO:00000447); feature: mesopelagic zone (ENVO:00000213) & marine oxygen minimum zone (ENVO:01000065); material: "saline water (ENVO:00002010), including plankton...
GAGCTCTAGACCTTCCGCCAGTATTGCAGCACTTCGCGGCCGCGCCGCGGCTCGATTGAGTCTTCGGGGGCTTCCTCGCGGTCAAGCTGCCAGTGGAGCGAGAAGAGGGCGTGCAGCTCGCTGATGGTGACGCCCCACGGCGGGCCGCCCTCGGCGAGCGGCTTGTCGAGCGGGAAGAAGGCGCCGACGAGCATCCCGCCCGGCTTGAGCAGCTGCCACGCGACGCGGTCGTATTCGAAGCGACGCAGCGGCGAGACGGCGCAGAAGCAGGTGTATTCCAGCAGGTAGTCGAACTGTCCGTGCAGCTCCCCGGGCAGGTCAAAAATATCCTCCTTGAGGACAGTCACCTCGGCGCCCGCCGCGAGCGCGTTGCGGCGCGCCGCGAGCACCGCCGGCTCGGCGAAGTCGATGGCGGTGACGGTGAAGCCCGCCTTCGCGAAGGTGACTGCGTCCCAGCCGCGGCCGCAGCCAATGAGGCAGATGCGCCCCGGCTCGAGCTCCGCCGCGACGCGCTCGAACAGCGGCGTCGGCTGGCCCAGGTCCCACTGGTCTTCGCCGGCGTGATAGCAGGCCTCCCAGAAATCGGGGGTGCTGACAGGGTCCTCCACGCTCGGGCAAGGCCCGGTTTCAAAAAGCTTCCCGCAACGCTTTATCGCCCGCCCGGGTGGCGGCTGCATGACCACCCTCACAATGTGCACCAGCGCCGGCGACATCTCGCTGAAGCTTTACGTTAACCGCGCCCCGCAGACCACGGCCAACTTCCTGAAGCTGGTCGACAAGGGGTTCTACAACGGCCTCCATTTCCACCGCGTCATCCGCGATTTCATGCTACAGGCGGGCTGCCCCCACTCGAAAGACCCGCGCAGCCCACGCGCCGGGACCGGCGGCCCTGGCTGGCAAATCAAGGACGAGTTCCATACACAGCTGAAGCACGACCGCCCCGGGCTGCTGAGCATGGCCAACGCCGGCCCCAATACGGGCGGCAGCCAGTTCTTCCTGACGACCGTCGCGACCCCCTGGCTCGACGGTAAGCACGCCATCTTCGGCGAGGTTACTTCAGGGATGGACGTCGTACGAAAGATTGAGACGTGCAAGACCGGCGGGGGAGACCGACCGGCGAATCCAAAACAGATTATCTCGGTGAAGCGGGACTAACCGTAGTCCTGTCCAGTGTATGGCACATCCAAATCCAGTTGCACAACGTATAGCCCACTGGTGATGCAACTCAGATAGATGTAGCCTTTGTGGTATTCGGCGGTCCAAAGGAACGGCACCCAGCCGAAGTCGTAGAAGGCTGAATCGAGCGTCTGGCCGTCGGCGCCGTGCGGCAGGTAGTAGCCGACGGTTGCAGCAAAATGCAGGTCAGTCATGTTCTCTACAGGTGGCGCCATCAGCGTCTCCAAGTCGAGTACCCAGAGACCAGTATGGTAGTTACCCATGTAGAGCCGGCCGTCCCAGTTACCGCCCATAGAAGCATCTGTCTCAGGTGTTGTGGGAAACCACGCGCTGTCTAGGTTGTGTGGACTGAAAATAAGCCACTCCTCGCCGCCGGGGATGTAGTGGTCTACCCCGAAAGGATTCTCCCAGTAGCTGAGCAGCTGCGGCTTGAAGCGCAGGTTGCCATTAACCATCTCGTACTCCGTGGTATCAAGAATGTATGTCAGCCCGGTGCCGACAGATGTCTCCAGGACCTCGGTCGCGCAGAAAGTGACGTGGCGCAGCTCGCTGCCGAGACCCAGGTGGCTGCCGTCGACCAGTACCGGGAAGGGCTCAACGTAGTGGATGTAGGAGGCACGGCCGCCGTTGACGTTACCGGTCGTGCTGGAGTCGGGCTGCCCGTCATGGTCCAAGTCGGCAAAGTCCATCCACTGTCCGACCTCGGGCGCGCGCCAGCGACAGGTGACTGGATTGCCAAGCCCCGCCTTACAGGTAGTTGCCATCGCTATGTATTGGGCTGGTGTATTGACTGGGTGAGGAATGGTTTCGAGGTCAAAGATGCGTAGTCCCGCTTCCCAGTAGGCGCCGTAGATGTAGGTGTGACCATAGCGTGGGTCATTAGTGTCCTCACCCGGCCATTTCTGGACGGTCATGTCATGGATGTAAATCCAGCCGCCACGGGTGGTTGACCATGCCACTTCGGCCTCGCCTACTTTGTTAATCGTGTGCCCCTCGCCAGAGGCAGGGACCCCGTCGAGTAAGCGTGATGCCGAGCCCTGCAGGTTCAAGTGCGCAATAGTAATACCACCACATGCTTCCTCACTCCCAATTTGACAGGCTGTGTAATCCGGGTTAGCAACGAAAATATACCACTCGCCGTCAATCATGTGGGTGTAGAGGTTGTGTGGTCCTGAGGGGTGGTCAATGTCGTTCCAGTGGTCGACCCAGATTGGGTTGGCCTTGTTCGTGACATCAACCAGCGTTACCGCTACCTGTACGAAATCGTTCCAGGTGGTAAAGTCTGGGTCAGCGTTGCCGGGGTCTATAATCTGGTTTTGAATAATCACGTATTCGCGTGCGTCAAATTCGATGTACTTGACGTCAAGCACCTGAGTATTTGGATCGCTGTACCTACCTACCTCGCTCATATTGTAAGGGTCCGTGACATCGATGATACGCATCTCATTCCAGCCTGCCTGGTAGGCGTAGGTGCGCCCATCAGGCGCTTCGGCGACTTGAATTTCGGCGTTGTCAAAATTGGGGTTGAAGCCAACATACTCGATATTGTTGGTGTAAAGCTGGTGTTCCGACGCATTACGATGGTCATGTTCCTCATCCTGTAGCAGCGCGTCGGCGAAGGGGCGCCCCGTCGTGGGGCCGGTGCCACCGCTAGGACCGCCGTCGCCCTCCAACAGGTAGGCTGCAGTCGCTGCGACGGCAACGACCAGCAGCAGGATTGCGGAGACTCGCAGGACCGCCTGTTGCATATTGCACGCAGACTTATGACGGCTATTTATACCTCGGGCTGGTGGCCCGCAAATGAACACTAACTCTAGCTTTCGAGCCATGCTGCTAGCGCTGGTGCTGACGCTGACAGGTTGCCTACACGATACGCCTTCAGAGGAAAATTTTTGGGGCGTCGAACTACCTGAGGAGACGGCGGCCGACTTCACGCTGGTTGACCAACATGGTGACAATTTCAGCTTTGGTGACACCTTGGGCAAGGTGGTGGTGATGACATTTGTCTATACCCACTGTCCCGACGTCTGCCCTGCCGTCACCTACCAACTCACGAAATTGCAGGAAGCACTCGGTGGCGACTACGGTGAACGAGTGGAAATTCTCTCCATCACGGTCGACCCGGAGCGCGATACTGTCGAGCATCTTGCCCAGTGGGCCATGATGCGGAACGCCAGCTGGCCGCACCTCACATCTAGTGATGCCATGCCGGAGATGGCGATGAACAGTTCTGTATGGGGGCCGTACGGCATTTATGTTGAGAAGATGCTCGAGGACCAGGAAATGGAGATCGCGCCGGCGGACCACTCACTGGTAATCATGTTGCCCGACAACTCGACCGCTGCTGTAGAGGTTCCAGCGAGCGCGTTTGACTCCGCTGCCACGATGTGGAACCTGACCCAGAAGGGGCTAGAGGAGCTACAACTGGATTACAACTATACAGGAGCAGATTCCATTACCAACGTCTCCGGCCACGAAGCGAATGCCAACTGGTCTTGGACATTGCATGCCTGGAATGCTAGTAGTGGGGGTTGGGAACCAGCCGGCGCGAACGCCACGGAGATTCCGCTCACCGAATCCGCGCACGCCGCCTGGGTGCCTGGAAACGCCAATACCTCGCAGCTGCCACTGCCCAGCGCGTTCACCTGTGACGGTCATGGCTGGCTGATGGGTGAAGGCTCCGGAATGCACTGCATGTGCGATGAGGGATACGGCTGGTCCGGACAAGACAGGCTGTCATGCGTGCTGACGGAGGGAGCAGGTGGCTACGGTGACTACGGCATCAGCCACTCGACTATCCTTTACATTATCGACCAGCAGGGTCGGTTGAAGGTCGCGTGGCCAGGGCTAGATTGGACCTACCGCGACATCCACCACGACGTGGCGCTGCTGCTGGATTAATCCTCGCTCAGGGCGCTAATTTATACCACCCCCTGCTGCCTCGCCGATGAGTCAGGTGAGGATTGCCATTGTCGTCTTGCTCGTACTGGTGCTGGCACTGGTACTCCCATCGGCAGAGGCACATGATGCAGGAACTTTCAGTATCATTGTGAGGGATGACGGAATAGTCCCAGAAACCGCCAGTTTCCAGTACAACGACACGGCACTCTGGATAGATGTCGGCGAAGACGACAACCTCACCCACCGGATTGTCTACGACGGTGACGGTGACGGACTCTACAATGGCACCTACGACTGGGACTCCGGCACCTTGCAGAACGAGTGCGAGAGTGATGAAAATGGTACCAAGCTGGACGAAGAGTGCCAGACCTCGTTCCGGGTAAGCTTCAACTCCACCTTCGGGACCGGGACCTATTACTACCAGGACCTGCTCTCCGACGGCGGGATTCTCAACGCCACGATCGTGGTCAATCCCGACGTGGGGGCTGGCCACATAGCTGCTGGCTTCCAGCAGCCGCCGCCAGAAGAATCCACTCCTGAAGAGGAGGGGCGACCCAGCTGGCTGCTGGCGGTCGCAGGGTTGTCGGCAGTCGGTGCCGCTCTCCTAGGCTATCTGGTGCTGCAGGGCCAACCGAAGAGCTGATGCGGCAGGAGCTGGTGACGGGGCTTGCCCTCAGCCTCATGACTATTTCCGTGCTGAGCGGAATCTACTGGCTCAGCCTGCCTGAGCCGGAACCGCAGGAGCAGGATTACGGCGACCTGCTGAAAACATCCATTTGTATCTATGCCGTGGAGGGCATCGTGAGCGATTACCACTACCACCTCTGGCTGAACATAACTGCCAACGGCGACCGGGTCGAAATACCAGCAAACGTCGGTTTCGAATACAACGACGATGGCAGTGTTCTGTTCATCCATCCAGTCCATACATACGATGATTCGGGGCAGGTCCACATCGAAACTATCCCTAATGCGACGGTAACACTGGGAGATTTTTTTGCCATCTGGGAGCAACCCTTCTCAAGCGAACAGGTACTCGACCATGCAGTGGATGAGACCCACGCATTGCGGATGACTGTGGATGGAGTCGAAACACAGGCATGGGAAACGCAGGAACTTGGCCCCTACCTCTTAATCGAAATCTTCTACGAAGCGGCTTAAGCCCCAGCCAGGCTGGGGGTGCAGTCGGAAATTGTCATTCCAATTCATGCCGACGGCGAGTTCGTCGCACAGCTCGATATCGACTCGCACACGCACGACCCTTTCTCGCAGGACGAGGTGGTATTCCTACAGCGGCTCTGCACGCGGCTGGCGCAGCTCTGGAACGAAACTTAAATAGCCGATACGCTACGCCGAGCCCGGTGCATTATGCGCAGCTTTTCCATCCTGTTGCTGGCGCTGCTGCTCATGGCAGCGCCCGCCGTGACTACCGCAACACCTGATACTGTGGCCACAGTTAGTGCGGATCGCGAGTATCCCAACGGTTGGACCCACCGGCCGCTGGTCGAGCTCTTTACCAGCCTCAGCTGCGTCTTCTGCATGTCCTATGCCGACCCCGCCATGGACGAGGTGCTGCATGACATCGAGGGTGATTCTTCGGTGCCATACCACATCGTCTACTTCCACCAACCTAACGGTGGTGCCGGCGACGACCCATTCCACACTGAGGACTCCAATGCACGTATGCGTGACCACTACGGGCAGACTGGGACTCCAAACGCGCAGTTCGACGGCAACTACCGTTACGAGGGCGGCGGCAGCGAAAGCAATTACGACGACTACAAGGCCGAACTGGAGGACTCCGGGCCCCGTGACGGTGACGACGGCGAAGATTTCAAGATAGTCGATTTGGACATCTACAGCGAGTTCATAGGCAGCTCGACCGAGGGCGAAGTCGGGACATTCAAAGTCAGAGTCGACATGACCTACCACGGCCTGGCTGGACCGGAGTCGTGGGAGCAGCAGGCAGGGCTCGAGGACACTAATCTGGACGGTACGCTCTATGTCTTCATGGTTGAAGATGATGTTACTGCCTGGTCCTCGTACCTGGAGCAGGACTGGGTTAACATGCGAGTGTTCCGCGGATATGCCATTGAGGGTGAGGAATTCACCCTGCAGAAGGATGAGGCAGCCACCTACGAAGCTGTCTGGAAGGTGCCGACAACGCAAGTTGACGCCGATGGCGTCGAGGGACCCATCAAGATTCCCATCAACCCCGGCCGGATTACCCCGATTGCAGCGGTCTTTGACCGGGATGACACCGAGTCGGGCGGCAAGAACGACGATCCGAGCGACGACACCTACCCTACCCCGCGCTCAATCCAGTCGGCGTCGCCGCAGAGCACTATTTACGATAATCCTGAGCGCGACGTGCCCGAGATCGAACGGCAGCGCGAACTCTTCACCGAAGCTGGCGCACAACTCGAGGTGGAGTTCGAGGCCGAGGAGGGCATCGGCACCTCGTTCGCGGTCTACAACTATGATAGCCAAAACTACACTGGCGAGTGGCAAATAGCCGAGCTCAAGATTGTGGGCGAGGAGGTGTGCGACGATGACGGCGTCTGCTACGCCTACGCTGACGCGACCGGCACTGCGACCTTCCCCTACCAGAGTGATGACAATATCTACTACCAGGTGCTCTACGTCGATGGTAACGGCACTTCCGGGAGATCGGATGTGCAGATGTTTGTCGGCAGCGACGGAGGGGGGCGCCCAGTTGTTACTGATGGGGCGCTGCCGTGGCTACTGATAAGTGGCGTGGCGACGGGGGGGGTTCTCGGCGGTACACTGTTCGTAGTCTGGGCGCGACGCCCTGCGTAAGCGTCAAATAGCCCCCAACCACATGCTGAAAAGTGTATGCAAAGCTGGTGCTGACACTACTGTTCGGGTTGTTGCTGACACTGCCGTCGGTTGCGGCGCCCGTTGCGGAACCGCAGGAAACCGTTCCGGCCGGGTGGACCCATCGCCCCGTCATGGAGCACTTCACCAGCTTGGGGTGCCCCCCCTGCATGTCGATTGACCCTGACGTGGGGAGGCTCTGGACTGACTACCGTAACGAGCCAGAGGTGCCATGGACGTACGTGTCGTTTCACCAGCGCAATGGTGCTTACGCAGATGACGAGTTCGCGAGCAAGGAAGCCAAGCAGCGCTACGAGCACTACGTAGTGCAGGGCACTCCCGACGCACAGTTCGACGGCGGCTATATCGAGGAGCTAGGCGGCGGCGACGGAACTTACGAAACCTACCTGGACCACTACACCGACAGCGGTGAGAGAGAGGTCAAGCCGACCGAGCTGCGGGTGTGGCAGGAATTCCGCGAAGACCGCTTTGTCTTCCGCGTCAACCTCACCTACCTCGGCGATGGCGGTCTCCACGATCCGTTCATCGACCCGGACGAGCTTGAACCGGCAGTCTACCTATTCGTAGTCGAGGATGACATCATGGCGTGGAGCTCGGAGGAGGGCAAGGAGGTAATGCAGCACAACACCCACCGCGAGACCGCGTTGCACGACGAACGCCCCGGAACGATGCAGCCGGGAGAGGAATGGTCAACCGAGGTGGAATGGGTCATTCCGGACATAATTGACTACGTTGATGGCCATGAGGACAGGGACGGAAACCCGCAGGAGGGGGCACATCCCATCCCGACGCCTATCAATCCCGCCAAGACCGAGGTAGTGGCAGTTGTTTACGACCTGAATGATAACTCACGGCACTCTAGCAAGACCAGTAATGCCGCTGACACACCTCGTGCCATCAACTCGGCAACGCCACGCTCGACTGCGTATGATGAACAGAACGAGCCACCAACCGTGACGGAATACGATGACCGGCTCGAAGGCAGCCAGGCGGTCATCAGCGCCACTCTGGCTGATGAGGACGGTATTGGCTCGGCCTACGTTATCTACAACTTCCGGAACGGAACCTACGACGACGGAAAGTGGGGCGTCGCCCCGATGGCGCTGGAGGGCGACCATGGGACTGCGGTAGTCGAATTTGCCGCGGGTGACCCGGTCTGGTACCGCATCCTGCTAGTTGATGGCAAGGGCGGTTTCGCTGCTACCGACGCGCGGCAGGTCGAAGGTACCGGTGGCAGCGACGACACCGAGGAAGCACTTCCAGGGCCTGGCATCGCGCTGGCGCTCCTTGCACTGACAGGAATTTCTCTGCGGCGCCGCGTTTAGGGACTGGATATGGCGCAGAAGACTAACTGGGATGTGCTCGTAGAACGCGTTAGCCGGAACCGCGTGCTAGTAACTGCGGGAATAGTCACGCTATTGATTACAGGTACTCTCGGTCTGGCCCTACTGGGAGGTAGTGAGAAAGCTCCAGAATTCACTGTTACAACAACAGGATATGTTGATGGAAAAGAGGAAACCTCAAGGGAAATATCGCTCTCTGACTACCGTGGAAAGGTCATTATTCTGGACTTAATGGCTGAGTGGTGCGGGCCTTGCGGAGAATTGGCGACCGATACTCTGAAACCGCTTTACGATGAGGAGTACAAAGATAACAACAATGTAGTGATTATTTCCGTCAGCGTGGCAGGTGACGAGATTGACATCCTGAAGGATATTCAGGTGGATGAAGGATACAACTGGATTCATGCTACTGATGGGAGCTATAACGATGAAGGAAAATGGGTTGCAGGAGTCGATGATGTTCTCATCAAGTACAGTGCCCAGATGATTCCCAAGGTGCTGGTTATCGACCAGCAGGGAAGAGTTACTTTTTCACATCTGGGTTTGCTGGAGAAGAATGATTTGAAATTGGAAGTCGACAAGGCCCTGGCTGGTCAAGGTGACCTAGTAAAGATTAAGGAGAGTTCCGTCTTTCTAATGGCCATCGGAGCCGGTGTTCTAGCGTTCTTTTCCCCATGTTCATTTCCTTTACTTCCCGGTTACGTTTCTTTCTATCTCACCAACAAAAAAACAGGGAGCGGTAGTCTGACTGAACAGACTGCCCGCGACGCACTACCTGCGGGCTTAGCAGCTGCAGCTGGCATAATGTCCGTTTTCCTTCTGTTGGCAATTCTGGTAGTTCCCTTCGCACATCTGCTCGCAGATTTTGTGCCGTTTCTTGAGTTGGTGGTAGGAGTTTCTGTTTTTGCACTTGGCCTCTCAATGCTGCTTGATTATAGCCTAGAACCTGTATTACAACCAATGCGGAAGATTTCCGGTTCAATAACGGCCAAGGTGGCCAGGATTACTCAGGGCTATCCTACGGCTGTGGCAGAGAGAGGGATTGGCAAAGTAACCGGAAGCGATTTCAGCTTTGCGCAGAGCCAGGATAGCGAATTGATAGGCCAGTACTGGTATGGTGTGGGGTATGGCTCTGCGTCTGCAGGATGTACAGCACCGGTCTTCATCGCCTTGATATTAGCCAGTATGAAATACACCTTTCTTGGTGCTTTACTGGTTTTTGGCCTGTATTCATTTTCAGCAGCCGCCCTGATGGTCGTGGTTACTCTCCTAGTTGCTTCGTCAGAGGACACTATTGTCAACCGGCTGCGCGCCTCGACTCACCAGATTCACAAGGTGGGTGGGTCTGTGATGGTGATTGTCGGGCTTTACCTCATCTGGTATTACGTCAAGACTAATCTGCTCTAGGTGACTCGCTCGTAGCGGTACTCGAGAAACCCGTCCGGCAGCGACGGTACGCAACCGCGTCCTCGCTAGGCCACCTGCGGCTCCCGGCGGTGACCAGCGCCTGCTCGCCGAACTGCGTCGCACTCGCGAGCAGCGCGGCGGCGGCTGAGTCCACTTAAGCCCCCGGCGCCCTAGAAGGACATGGCACTGCCGGAAATCCTGGAGCTGCTCGAGCAGCGGCGCGAGCAGCATCTTGCGGAGCTGGTCGAATGGACTGCGATTCCGTCCATCTCGGCGCAGGCACAGCACGCCGGCGACCTGCAGCGCGCGTGCGACTGGGCCGCCGACTACTGCCACGCGATGGGGCTCGAGACCGAAATCCACCCGACGGCGGGGCATCCCGCCATCATCGCACGCCACGACGCCGGTGCCAGGGCGCCGACCGTATTGCTCTACGGCCACTACGATGTCCAGCCACCCGAGCCACTCGAGCTGTGGGAAAGCCCGCCGTTCATCGACAACTGGGGCAGCGGCGAAGCGGTCGGCGGGAACGCCGAACCGGTGCGCGACGGCGCGCTCTACGGCCGAGGCGCGAGCGACAACAAGGGCCAGCTCTTTGCGCACCTGGCGGCGCTGCGCGGCTGGTTCGAGGTCGCCGGTGGACCGCCGGTGAACCTGCGGCTGCTCATCGAGGGCGAGGAGGAAATCGGCTCCCCGTCGCTGGGCGAGTTCGTCGCGACCCATGCTGACGAGCTGCGTGCCGAATGGGGCGTGGTGAGTGACGGCCCGATGCTCGCGCCCGGGATGCCGGCCGTCTCATACGGGCTGCGCGGGCTGGCATACTTCCAGCTCGATATCTCCGCGGCCAGTGCCGACCTGCATTCGGGGACGCACGGCGGTGCGGTGCCGAACCCCGCCACCGCGCTGGCGGAGTTCATCGCGACGCTGCACACCGGCGACGGCAGCGTCAACCTGCCC
>CEPX01197718.1_pt1 | contig 10639 bp, 29 predicted proteins | sample 361361 | NCBI WGS metagenome assembly CEPX01 (sample SAMEA2619974, study PRJEB7988) | marine metagenome | biome: marine biome (ENVO:00000447); feature: mesopelagic zone (ENVO:00000213) & marine oxygen minimum zone (ENVO:01000065); material: "saline water (ENVO:00002010), including plankton...
AATCATTGTGCTAACAAAGAACTTACTAATGATGGTAAGAAGATTAAATGCACGGAACAAATCCGAAACAATTGTGAGAAATATAAATCCAGATATTCAAATTCAATCACTGTTAATTATATTGTGATTGAGAAAGCTGGTGGGATTAGAGGAATGTAGATGACAGACTACACATCAGATGAAACCTTGCAACAAGTGCATGACGAAATGTATCAGCGACAGCAAGAGCAACCTAAAACAAAATTGGGAGAATTATCTTCTCAAGTTAAATTCTTTATTGGAATATATGTTGCCGCAATTGTTATCCTTATCTCATCCAATAAAATAGAGATGAACAAAGGATTGCTCTACTTAGGAATTGGCGCATTTCTTATTTGGTTATTGATGGCCAAGAATCCTGAGCGAAGTGAACTTACTTGGATTGAATGCATGATTAGAATAAATGATTTATTGGTTTGGTTACAGAAACATCCCATTGGTCAGTATGAACAAATACCTAAAGGCACAATTAAGATTCGACCCATTGGTAGGAAACAATGGTATGAAGGTTCAGCTTGGAAGAGAAGTTTCAGTGTCAATATCTTTGATAAAGATTTAGGAGTTGAAGAATTGTATTGGTTGGAATGTGATATTTATACTGGAGACATAATCACCTTTGAACATAAACCAGAAGGAGTTTATGGAAACGAAACCAAAGATATTAAACTGATGCCTTCCTACGATTTATTAATCTCTAAGAAGAAAAGTCAATACCTAGATGTCAAGAATAGAAAAGTTTAAATAGATAAACTTACTTACTAACTTTGAGGAGTTAAGATGAACATTAAAGATATTTTATTTAGACTGAAAATATTTGGATGGTATCTAGTCACAGAACCATTCCGTCAGTCTTGGGAATTGTTAAAGTTATTGTCTGCGTTTGTTGACAAGACTTCTAATTGGGTTTACATTGCATTAGGATTTATTGTAGTTGCAACCTTAATGCAGAAGAAGTTTGAAGCAGGATTGTTTGTTCTTTTCTTATTGTTTGTGACTTTGCTTTGGGAGTGGGAGCGAGGTTATTTTATGAAAAGGTACAGGCAGAAAATAAAAAAGAAAATCGATAAAAGATTTGAGGAGGAAAAATAAAATGGTAAGTTGGAATGCAGTTGGAACGGCGATTGGTGAGTTTTTGAAAGACTACTTTCCTTTGTTGCTCTTGGCAGGAATGGTAGCAATATATATTTTGGTGCGAAAGATTATCAAAACATCAAAGGCAAAGAAAGAGAAAGCTAAACAAGATAACCAAGAGTTAGAATTGAAGGCAGAGAAAGATGTTGAAGAAGCTAAAGCAGAACCATATGATGGAGATGAACACGAGGATTTGTTAAAGCAGGAAGAATCTAAAGAAGACTTTAATTTCTTTATGGCTGAGAAAGAAGAAGATAAAGTTAGAGAAGATGTCATCAAAGTGAAAGATATTGGTGAAGAAATTAAACAATTAAGTGAATCTATTCTTGATGATAGTAATGAGATGGATACCAATATGAGTGCTGAGTTCCAGAAACTTAAACAACAATTAAAAGAAATTAATAGTAAGAAACAACAAGTGAGGAAGTATGGAGAAGGATTGGTTGCACTTTACAAAAAGTATGACCAAAGAGAAAAACATATAACAGCAATGATGATGGGATTAGAGAGACTAACAAAAAAATGAGTGGATACATATTGGGGTATTCATCTTGTGTATCTTTGATATGCTCCTCGCGCCCCAGTCTGCCATAAAATGAATAGGGAGAGGGCAATGAATTGTATTGCTTATCTCCTTTTTTTTATTTGGATTTTCTATATTATTTTAACAGGAATATATTTGTATGGATTAATTCTAACCATCTTAGGTATTTGTTATTTATATTTATTTAGAGAATTCTACTCTTGGATTCGTAAACTTAATAAAGGTTAACTTGTTAATAGTAATATATTCACTTAAGGCCAGAAGCCTGTACTTGGTCTTCGGACCAAGTTTATATTTAGTCAAATAAACGAAGGTGGTTAAGAAAACCGACTCTTCGGAGTCGGGTTAATATTCAAAATGGAAACAATACAAAAAACGGTTTTTAAACCAAATGAAATTGATGCCTTGCAAGACAACTGGTTAAATTGTGAAGTTGAACATTGTTGGGATTGCAAAGGAACATTAATGTACATCTCACCTACCAAAGGATTAATCTATGATTTTCAATATAAAATTCTTAAAGGTAATATTTACAGGCATATCAAGATTGAAGATGTAGGATTTAATTCTGTCTGTGCAGAATGTGGTTCACATCATTTATGTCTAACTAAAGTAGATGATAGATTTGTGATTGAAGAATATGATGACTTTCATAACATGAACCAAAATTATGTTGAAGATATGTTAGATATTATTTCGGGTAGGTCAAAAGAATATATTGAAGGGAACAATTCTGCATTGGAAAAACTGAAGAAGAAGATTGATGATTGGATTGAAAGAAATAAAATTGAAGACCCTTATGTTAATAAGAAATCAAAGTAATCCAACTGTCACATATCCAACATGTCCAATTCTTAAAAGGATTAAACTTACATCCATGCATAAAGCAATCTTCATTCTTACAAGTAAACATTAATTTCATCCTATCATCAACCTCAAGTTCTTATTCCGTATACAATCACAATCTGCTTTCCAAGTTCCATAATGTTCTCCACCGCTTTCTTTAAGCCAATTTTTTTTACAAGTTAAACAACGAGGAATCTTGGTCTTTTCATAATGTTTCATCTCATCCAAATATATTTGTGGGATTTTAAATTCAGTCATTTTACCTCTTCTAATTGATTTGCTATACTAATCTTTACACATTCCATGTTCCAAAAACCAACTTCATCAAATAATTGTTCTTCTTTATTCTTCATGTTTCAATCCTCCTTCAATCTTATTACGACAGTAGTGACAATAGTAACCAAATCCATGAATTAATTTAATCTTTAATTTAAACTTACAATACTTACAAGTCACGTTTGTAACCTCACTCCCCTCTGACATTTTGTGCAAACCCTTTTCAAAGTTGTAAACTCAATCAATTCTTTATATCTGTTACGAACTGTAACTTCAGTTATCATTGAAACGTTAGCTATCTCTCTTTGAGTTCGCTTCTCCTTGCATTCAACCGAAGCCAAATAAACTGCTGCCGCAGCAATACTAACAGGATTCTTACCAGAGAAACAATTGGTCTCATTTGATTTCTCATATATCTCCATGGCCCTAGTTTGCACTTTAGCCGATAAATTTAATTCATTAATAAATCTTCCAATGTAATGTGTTGGGTCGGTAGGTTTAACATTAAGATTCAAAGCTCTGGAAATCATTCTAGAAGTTCTACCTATATTTCTTTTGTCGGAATTGGCAATCTCTGCCACCTCATTCAATAACCTTGGGTTGTCAAATTTCCTACTAGCAATATAACAACACGCCGCAATAACAACTTCAATCTTGTTACCTCTTATCTTATCTTTAAAGATTGCTTCTCTGTAAATCCTGGCCGCTTCTTCTTCAACATTCTTAGGTAATTTTAAATGGGAGATTAATCTATTTAGCTCTTCAAACGCAACCTTCATATTAGCTTCAACACCATAGACAAATCGATTATGCCATTTCTTTAACCGTTTCATCTTAAAAAAATTTTTAGGATTAATTCCAGCCATATCTTTTTTATTCCCCATCATAGTTGTTAGGCCTTGGTCATACTTAGTCATTGTCAAAGGAGCTCCAGTTCTTGATTTAGCTTTACCTTCTGGACCACCATCAAACCATTCTTTTCCAAAGTCAACCAAATTATCTTCTATCACTAAACCACAACTAGAGCAAGTACATTCACCTCGTTCTTGGTTTGTGATAATATCTTTGCATTCACAGTCTGGACAGATTGGGTCTTTCATTCTATAAAACAAACCCCAAGATTATCTTCGCACCAATTAGAATGTAATTCATTAGCGTTAATTATTTCTTTTCTAGAATAATAAGTTTTTAATTTTTGACTAAGGGAATCATACTTATCTTCCCACATTTTTCTTGTGGAAGAATTCATCTCTTCATCCCAAATGTAATGACAAATTTCGTGGCAATATATCTTTTCTAATGTAAAATGATTTTGTCTCAAGTAAGTTTCATTGACGTTTAATTTTATAGAATTGAATAAACTAGCATACATCCCAACATAATTTTTACCTTCACCAGTAATGTTGAATATCTTTTCGGTGGTGTAATAGAAATCTATGTTCTCCACAAACCTTGGTTTTATCTTTTCAAAGATTTTAGAATTATTGTATTCAATACTTCCAGAAATAAATTCTTCATGTATTTGATAAATCTTAAATATCTCAACCCCACAATAAGCAATTACTCCAGAATTAATAATTATTGAAATTATTAAAATGATTGTTATGATTCTATTTTTATCCATCTATTGACCTCTTTAGTAGTCTATTATAATATGCAATGTAACCGACAAACAAACTCCAAACAATAAACAAAGCCGGTATGTGCAGGAAACGATTTGCTTGCGTGTTGAGGTTGTGAAGTGTGAGGGGTTTATCTTCACCAATAAGTTTTTTAGCATGGTCTGCATCGAGGCCCAACCCAACCAACCCACAAATGCAGATAACAAAAAGTGTTGAACTACTTTTGCAAAAGGATATTCTATTCCAAAATGATTTAGCATCTATCATTTCCCTCTTTGTTATTTTTACATTTACCACATATGCCTTTAATAGTATTAGTGAATGATACACAATGTGGACAAAGGCTAGTTTCTTCAAGTTTTAATTTATTAACAAACTCTTTGAAGTTTGGTTTCATTTTTCAATCTCCAATTCTTTTTAGTGAATGCAAGATTGCTATATCTATCTACCCCCCTACATTCATTACATCTCTTCCCATAACTGGGTTTTCCACACATACTACAATTCCTATCCCTCGGTCTGGTCATTATGACTTATTGTTGTATTTCTCACACTTGCAATAAACATTTGGAATTGCAATTAATTGGTCTCCCAAATATTCACAATTAGTTTCTTTGAAAATTACTCTCAACGTGCAAACTGTTCCTGCACTAGATTCTATTGCATATAAGTTATCTCTTTTGCATTGCTTCATCATCTGTTCTAAATCATATTTTTCTATTGGTTTCACTTACATCCACCAATAACCTTAACCAAACCACCATTCACAAATCCATCTATGTTTAAATTAGCGTTAATAGGAGAGTTTGGTTTCTTATCTTTAATGTAACCTTCAACATGGGCTTCTTTCATTCCACCACGATACAAACCGCCCTTGCCTGGAGTTCCGAATAGGTCTGTCTTAGTGTTCCAAATTATAGCAGAAGAAAAACCAGTATGGTCTTTGCCATCTTTAACCAATGCAAATTCCACTTTGTCTTTATGGGCTTTAACATATCTAATAACATCGTTCATGACGATAGCATCTGTAGTCAATACTCTTTCACCTTTGACCACAAAGTAATCTTTAGGTTTAATCGGAAATTCATGTTTGGTCTTTGGTTCTGCCAAATGAACTTGATGATATTTCTTTGTCAACGGGTCTTGGAAGTAGTGTTTATCTCCAACCTTGCAAACTCTTTTTAACAAAGTTTTTTCGTTGCTAGTTGTATCTACTGACTTTAAAGGAAAGCAACAAGAAGTGTCTATTGATTTATCTGGTTGTTTTACAATATCAGAATGTTGATACCAATCTGAAGTTGGCCAATCTGGTGTTGGTACTTGTCGCATATCTTGTACTGGTAAGTAGTTTGGGTCTGCATTACAAGCAGACAAAATTAATACACTTAATGCCGTTATTGTTTTTTTCATTTTAAATAAATTTCCTCCGATTCTTTAACAGCTATCTCCCAAGCAGAACTTCTATCCATCTGTTTTTTTCTCATCAACTCATTGCTTCTAAAACATCTAAAACTAATAAATTCTCTATCTACTCTTCCTGTAATAAAATTAAAATGTGCTTTCTCTTGACAACTTTTTTTAGACATTTTTATTCCTCCACATTTACCAACACTCTCCACCCCAACCCCAAGGTAAGTTCATACAAACATTCGGGCAGTAAAAATAATCTAAATCACAACTCCAAGTATGGTTTGAAGTTTGGTTTACATAATATTCTACTAGCATCCAATTATTAACACAATAATCTGTGCTTTCAGAAATATTGTATTCTGTTACTTCATAACAAGTTCCATATTGATATGGTGCAAAACCACCATCATCTTCCCATGCCCAAAATCCAGCTTGTACTGTTGCTATTGATAATAACATTATAATTCCCAATATTGTTTTTTTCATTCTCGAATCTCCTCCAAATATTTATCTTGTCCGCACATCTTAGTTTGGTGACAGCCAACATAACTTAATGGGCAATTTTGTTGCCTCTCAGCACAATAAATTTCTCCCAGGATTGGTCTTTGCAAAACACCATATTCATCTGCTGTGACTTTAATCAGACATTCCTTTACTTTAGGGTCTGGACAAGTTTTCATTGCTGAATCCACTTTGTTTTTTAAGTTCATTTTAACTCAAATCTATTGAATAGTTTTTTTCTTCATCATAAAAATAATTATTCATTTTATCAATTAGTTTTACCACTTTTTTCTTATAGCTACGCTTAACACTAAATGGAGAACGCAACACATCTCTATATTGATTAACCATTATATCCAACATAAAAAATAATTCATCATCTGTAAATTTTATTGTTTTATTCATTGTTTTGCCTTTTTTGTCCTTTTAATTTTTCTTTTATCTCGCCATTTTTCATACGCTTCTTTGCGTTTGATTTTGCATTCCTCGCATAAAAAATTATCTTTCAAGGATTTGTTTTTTCTGCACTGGGTACATAACCCTTTAGACTTAGCTTCATTGTATTTTCTCAAATACCTATTCCTTCGACTTTGTTGCCCTTTAACAATTCTAATCTCTCCAATATTTCAACTAACTCGTCTTGAATCTTTGTTAGGTTCATTCATTCTTTCTTATTAAATTTTGATTTTATTTTTTGAATCCAATTCAAATATTTGTCCATGAATAAATCTTCTTATTTTTCTTATAACTTTTTTCAATGTAAGCACTTCTAATCTTGTTGCTTTCAGATTATCTTCCAATTCTTGCCTAGACATATTTCTTGGTGTTTTGCTAAATTTTTTGTATTTCATTTTATCCCCATTTCAATCATTGCCCACATAACCAATACAAAAAATATTGGATAAACAATCAAAGCCTCCCAATTACCATTCATTATTCCAATAAAGATTCCACAAGTAAAAGCAATAAAGGATTGTATTTCCCAACCATACTTACCACTGAAATTTTTCATTCTTTCTTATTAAAAGTTTCAAATATATCATCTTGTGCCGGAGGTAAACCTTGCTTCTTGAATCCAGGACTTGCCAAGTTTCTAGGAGCTACTTTTCTTTGATGTTCTGAATTAACTTTCGGGCCGTAACTCTTGCCCCAATTGAATTCGTAATTAACATATCCAGCCAAAACAATAATAATCAAATATAGATAGAAACTGAAATCTTCTCCAATCACAGGCAACTCTTTTGGGAGCCAGTCAATAACACTTGCTAATCCAATTAATAAACCAAGCATAACAATCTTGTCACGATGGCCTTGCAATTTATTTTTTATGTTCATGTCCATTTGTATCACCTAACTTTAATTTATAAAATAATTGTCCTAAGAAGAACATTACTATCAATGCTATAGCTTGAAAAGAATCACCTTTAGATAAAAGCAAAATTAAAGCAATAACTCCTAACAAGATTAAAAGAATATAATATTTATTCATCTGTATCAACTCCGTATTTACAAATTAATATTGATTCTGCAATCCCATCGCTATCAACTCTTAACCTTCCTGGTTTCAAATCTACATTTGGAAATAGCTCTTTAGCTTTATCAATGGAAGCTTGTTTATCTTTTCCAATCAATCCAAAATGTTTCTTCCATTTCTGGGGTGTTACTTCTACAACCTTCATATTGTGAGCAGAACATAAACCTAACCAAACACCATAACTTTTACCAAAAGTGAAGACTGAGACAACACCTTGGCCAGGTCTAGAATTTACTTTTTCAATATAAACTGTTGGTTTGAATATTTTCAAATTTTCTAAAGCTAAATCTTGGTCAATGATTGTTAGAGGAGTTTTTGCGCTGTATAGAATCTTTCCGTTCCTAATTGCAACTATACCTCCTTTCAAACCCACGTCAATCCCTATCGTTGTTTTAGCTTTCATCTGCTTCCTCCTTCACAGATTTATACTCCCTAACAAATATATTACAAATTATAAAAACCCAGATATAAACGAATAAAATAAGAGAAATTATGATTGGATGTAGATGGGCTATAAATGGGATTGATAAATAAAATAAACCCACTCCAATTACTGGGGAAACAAATATAGAAGCACAATCTTTTATATCTTTCCATAAATCTTTCAAAGTATTGTTTGTTCCTGTCATTGCTAATTTTAAATGTTTAATTTTCATTCTAAATCCCACTCACTATTTTCATCTAGTTCTTCTTGTTTCAAATGTTTGGAATAATACAACCAACCAACCATCCACATTATAACTAACACAGAACAAATAGTAAAAAACCAACCTACCTCTTTAGATGCATTTTTTACCAACATTACAATCGCTATTGCAAACATTAATGCAATTGGTAACATTCCCATTTTAAATGCTGTATTTGATTTCATTTTCTATAAACATAATACACATTGGAAGTGTACATTCCCTCTAAAGATATTTGGTTGCATTTTTTTGTTAAATTTACTTTTAACACTTTAATCATGTACCGAAACATGAAAGCTAATTCTTTGGTATTTCTTAACGAATATCTGAAACTTAAATTTTTGTTAAAGATACCCATCCAATTCTGTAACGTGTGTGACTCACCTTCATATTCCTTCAATATCTCCAGAGCTATCACTGCTCTTTTTATTTTGGTTTTTTGCCTCATCTAACACCTGTCTTTTTTTAAAACATATTTTGCAATAGTCAGTACCATAATAAGAATAACCATCTTTATCTAAAGGAATATAATAAATTTCCAACCAAATCTTATATTCACAACAATCACATATGATAGGGAATAGGGAAAAATCTTTTCTATATCTTTTCCTCTTTGCTTTCCATCTCATTCTTTGAACTCCAAAACTAATTTCCTAACAGTTCTTGCTTTGGACATATCCCATTTCTTTTTGTATTTTGTAATGACTTCTTCTTCATTTTCATCAAAATCAATTATTGTTTGTGCCATTTTATTATAGTTATACTTATAACCTATTTAAAGCTTTCGATTTTGTCATCAACAGCTTTATGTATTTCATCCAAATCCTTATTAAGCTCTTTCATATTAGCTTCCATCTCTTTCTCTAATTCTTCTAAGTCTTTGGTAATAGAATCTCCAGCTGCTTGACTATCTGTTTGAACACAGCTAACAAGGAGCACCGACAAGACAACCATTAACAACAAGATTATTATTTTCATCGTTTAGTACCTCCGTTTCAGTTCTATCTTTGAAAAAGCAAGTGCAATAATCTTTTAAATTAAAATAACCGTTCTGTTTCGTTTCAGAATAAATTGCACCTTTGGCTTCACAAATATTTTCACATTGACTTTCTGTTTTACTTCCCATTAATGACCCAGCCATAAAAAAAATAATGAGAACAACCAATATCAAACCCACAAAATAATCACTTATTTTCATCTTAACCCCACCTCTTTTAAAAATTTGTTATGTCTTTTATCACATTTGATTTGATACGCAACCATTCCAACAAACCATAAACAAATAATAGTTATAATGGAAACAAAAGCATACTTCTCCCAATCAAATCCTAACTGCTCAACCGCCAACACTGAGCCAATCCATATAGTCGCCGGAGTCAAAATAATGATTAATATAAAAACGATACATGTAACGGCAACTAAATAATCTTTCTTTTTCCATTTTCTCCCTCTATCATCTTTCATCTTTAACCTCTTTATAAAACAAATTTAATAACCCTGCTGTATGAGAGATTGCTAACGGAAGCAATCCTTCGGCCTGGGTTTTCAATTCAAATTGTGGTAACTTGGGTTTAGAACCAAATAGCTTGAAGATAATAGAAACATAAAATCCATTCTTTTTGCAAGGAAATAAACAACTTATCCCAGACATATTCCTGAAAAAATCTTCAACATTGATTCCTTTCAGTGGCCTTATTATTTCATATTCTAAATTATCAAAATTGTTTCTCATATAAATCTCTAAATCATCTGTGTTCCAAAGATGGAGAATCCCTTTAGAATGTGCAGGGATGGCTAGGTCTTGCAACAAATGCAAAGAATAACCTAAGTTGAAATAAGCTTTGTCTCTATCTCCAGACTTGTATAATTTGATTGCATCTTTGTATAATTTAATTCCTTTAACTTTAGCTTTGTTGCTGAAGTGATGCAACAACCTTCTCCTCTTATCAGCTTCAATAACTCCTTTTAACAAATAAAGGTTTCCAGTTCTCTGAATTAATGTTAATGCCTTCATAGTTATGAAGACGTGTTCTTTTTGGTCCATTTTTTT
>CEPX01181350.1_pt1 | contig 10632 bp, 22 predicted proteins | sample 361361 | NCBI WGS metagenome assembly CEPX01 (sample SAMEA2619974, study PRJEB7988) | marine metagenome | biome: marine biome (ENVO:00000447); feature: mesopelagic zone (ENVO:00000213) & marine oxygen minimum zone (ENVO:01000065); material: "saline water (ENVO:00002010), including plankton...
TTCTCCAAGACTAAGGAAATTGTATGCGAATCTAATGGTTCCATCACTGTTCTCAACATTATCCCATGTACGAGGCTTGTACTCCCATGATTCATGCTCGACCAATCCCAATGCTTTCAATTTAGGATTGTTGCCGAATTTGGTTCTGAAACCTTTAGGAGCACTGCCCCCTGTTTCTATCCCTAACAGATAGCCAGAAGCAAGACCGCCTTGGTCTGCTCCTACCTGCCCCCCTGAGATGATTTTTTCAATCATGATTATCCTTTAGAAAATTTATCACAACGACCATTTTGTTTAACATCAAAACACCCCAAATTAGAAATGGTGCATCTAAAATTTACATATGCATCCATTCCATCATCGTGATGTTCCTCTACAACATGTTTACAGTTTGGACAACGTTTAGATTCATCATCACAATAGTTGATTTTGGCTTTGATGCCTTTTGCAAATATATCATCATAACTCATGATTTCTTCCTTTCAAACTTATCACATCTTCCGATATCACAAACATCAAATTTTCCTAAGTTGGAATAGGTACACCTTAAATGTTCAATCTCTAAGATGTCATCGTCATATATCTCTGAATATACACAATGTGTACATGCAATGTCAAGCTCTTCTGTATAATTCATTCTTTTTTTAATTGATTCCTGATACAGATGTTCTCGTTCAATATCCGTCATTACGTAACGTCCTTTAATAATTCAATACTATGTTCAAGTTTCTTAGCAAACTCTCTATAGTTCTTTTCTTCATCACAGTCATGATTATCAGAATACGCTATTTCAAAATAGTTTTCATCACCAAAAACAGTATACATTTTAATCATAAAAAGACCTGGGTTTTTGTATTCCTTAATACAACTATCAACATTGAAAAGAAACTCACTTATGAAATGAATAGCGGTAAAGTCTACAATCTTGAGTGCATCAGCTTCCTCATATATTCTATCACACTCTTTATTATATGCATTCTTTCTTGTGATAGCTCTATATAACATTTGCTCTGACTTAGCTTCCGACTTTTTCAATTTCGCCATACGTTTCTCAACTTGCTTACTATTAGTTCCTTCTTCATTCACAGTAAACTTATCTGGTACTTTAAAATTGACGACATCTTTATATGCATCAGAAAATTGTGATAGTTCCAAATACAAAGGCAATCCACCTTTTATACATGCAACAGAAAATTTTCTAAAATCCTTATCCCAAAACTCAATAAACTCTTTAAGTCCCTTTACCTTCTTCAACATTTCTTCACTTACTCGTACTTTCAAATCTTCTTCAGACATGCCTAACTCCTACATAAAAATTATAAATTGTTTTTTGTAAGAGTATTTAGCACGTCATGGATTTATGACTTTTCCATTACAAACTCCTTATTATGATATTTTAAACAGTGGTATTTGATGTCATCCCATTCTATTTCAGTGATTTCATCCAAAGATGACCAAAACCCATTCTTTTCATCCCATCGCCATGTTTTGTGATGTCTACAATGCCACCATAATGTATCGTGACCTTGTGAATCATTGGGTATCTTTGATTCGATATCCCCATCTGAAGTTACTATTCCTAATATACGCATAAACGACAAAAAGGTGTAGCAATGCTACACCTTTCTTTAAACTATCCTAACTAATTTTTAGTCCTGAGCACCAGTTATTCGGCTTTTCTTTTTTTCAAGGATACTCATATATTGGTTAAGCATAAGAGCATCGCCAAGATTCGAACCGCCTTTACCACTACCACCACCGTTTATTACGATTTCAGGTCCTTTCCATTGTGCAAAGTGTTTTGCAGACTCAATGGTTGCTTCAGTCTGTTTATCAACAACATACTTAACACGTTCGGACAATCCATCAGCAATGTCAAGCTCTGCTTTTTTAGCTTGTGCAAGAAGAACAGCAGTTTTCTTTTCTTGTTTCGCTTTTTCTGCATTCAAGGTAGCAACTTCTTTTTCTCTCTGGGCATCAAGAACCGCAACATCTTTTTCTTTTTGAGCAATTGTTACAGCCTCAATTTTTATAGCTTCTTGTTCAGCTTTCTTTTGAGCAACTTTAGCTTGACCTTCTTCATAAGCAGTTATCGCATCCTGTTGAGCACGTTTCGCATTCTTCTTAGCTTCGATTAATGCAATAGTCTTATCATCAAACTTCATAGACTTTAAGTTGAATTGTGGAAGAGAAATTCCGTATTCTTTAAGAGCTGAAGTTTTTGTTATAACAGGTTGACCATTAATAGTTTTAACATCATATTCTTTCACTAATATTGGATTACCATCTTTGTCTTTTCCAGTTTCTCTTTCAGTAATTTCGGCAGCGAAGATACCTTTAAGAATTTGGTCACGAGCTATGATAGCAATCTCTGGTCTACGGTCAGCATAAGCATCCGCTGAAGTCATCTTGTTACCAACTTGTTTCACACCTTCGATAATCTGTTGTCGAATAAATTCTCTTACAGAACTCTCTACACCAATATTTTTATATAATGCTGTTTGGTGTTTTTCGGTTAAACTTAGTTGGTATCGTGCAGTAATATCAATAGTAGCATGTCCATCAGGAAATTGAACAGTCACCGCTTGATTGAATTTACCATCACCACCATCTGTTTTCTGAGACGATAAGTTGATTGCACCTTGTTTTCTGTAGTGTTCAACTGTTCCAAATAACTGCCAATTCATACCAGCATCATTCCACACATTCATATCACGGTCAATAGCAGACTGATGAATAACATACTCATTATTGTCAACCATTTCGATTAACGAACCACTCATAAAAATAAGTATAGCAACAACAACAACAGCACCAATTCCGATAACACCTTTAAACATACTCGCAATTTTCATAGATTTCTCCTTTGTAAACATTCAATTCAATTTATTTTGACGATTATTTTTTTTAGGAACTCGTCAACGGCTTCCTTATTTTTCTCTTCATTCTCAATTTTATCTTTATTTTCTTTTTCGAAGTCTTTAACAGCTCCCGCTCGTTTATCAATTTTTTGAATATTTTCTACCCGTTCCTTGATATCGAACTCATCATCAATGTCTTCGAATTTTTTCAAGACAAACACACCAATTTTCCATATTACAAATAACAAAAATAATGTCATTAGTAAATAAAATATAACCATGTTTCCTCCTTTTGTTTAATTGTTTCATTCTCAATTTCGATAAGTATAATATAAAATTTGGTAAAACCTATGTCAAGGTTTTAATTAACTTTTTTATAAAAACTTACCATTGAAGTTTCCTCATCAATAAATGTTACTTTTATTGTATAAGTAGTTTCAATAGTCTTAAATTGTTTTCTTTCCGAAAGTGTAATTGTTCCGCTTTTAGTTTCTACACCTTTAGTGTATTGTAATGATGGGAGATTGATGGCTTCATGAAATTTACCCCAATACTTACCATCGAAGCTTGGATATACTTCAATCCACTTTTCTTGGTTTTTTTGTTCGTTTGTCATCTTCATCTCCCACATAACGGTTTAGTTTCTTTAATATAACATTCATCATCCCGCCCTCTTTCCTCAGCCACTCTTTCTCCTCTTCTAAACTCGTAGAGTAGAACTCGCAGTTGGTGTCGGAAGGTTTCACTTTTGCAGTAGGGACTCCGATGTTACATTTCCCTTGATATACATTTAAACAAGTGTTTAAATCGCATTCCATCTCATCACATCCTTAATATAATTTAACGTACATTAAAAGTCAATAGTTATTCATCATCTTCTTCAAATGGTGGTTTTATTGATTTCAAAATATCTTCAATGTCAGATTCAGATTGTGTTTTGAATTCATCTTCTTGTTCATCATCATCATAATTTAATTCAATATTATATATCACATCCATTGCAACTGTTTTCATCTTCTCTAAGATTCCAACTATCATATATAATGATTTCAAATCATCAGTGTCTTCAAACATATCAACATTCTGGTCAACAACAATTTTGTTGTCTTTATCAAGACCAATATAAACAATACCTTCGTCTTCATTTTTCTTATTCATCATTCCACCTTTGTTATTTTATTATCCAGAAGTTTCAATTTCCATTTTTTCGCAAGCTCCTTTCTAATTCTCACAGGGTAATCATCATAAAATTCTATTGCATGTTTCTGTGATGTAGGACTTGGTGATTTGAAATAAGATTTTATAAATTTATACACATCACCATCTATCAATTTCAATAATAGAGGATTGATTATATACAACCTCATTATCTCTACAAGTTCCTCATCTTTATTCTTATATGAATTATCACATAATGCCAATACTTTAGAAAATTTTTTATCATAATCATCAACAATCCCAACAAACACCTCATGGCAAAGAAAATGACTAAACTCATGCAGCACAACCGCTATTAATGTATTGTCATAAACATACCCAGAATAACTATGATACTTCTTAGACTCCGCATCATTATCAATCATAACCAAATCTGGATTAACAAATATGGTATTGGGAATTTCTGGTGTGTACATTCCTATTGTATCTAATAAATAATCTATGTTGATTGTTAAATCAAAATCTAAATTGTTCTTACTTTTTAATTTCTGTATGATTGAATCTGCTATGAGAATTTCACCAGGTGATGACACCATCTGTATATTACTCATCATTCTTCTCCTGTTGTTGCTTGGTGAAAAATTCTCTCTTGTATGGGTTTCTATGGTCATTACAATATTTTGGATATATTGTTTGATTAGGGATTAATGTTAAATTAAACATTTCAGTACATCCCTCTAACGCACAGTTATGTATTTCTTCTTGTATTTCTGTATGCTTGTGTTTAATAACGACATTCGAACCAATACCATCACTTGGCTGTTTCTTGTATAAAAATTTTTTATACTTTTGCTTCCGATGCTCATTACAATATTTAGTCTTGCCTCTTCCAAAAAATTTCTTTTTGCATTTAGGGAACTGGCATTCCTTTTCTTTCATATCTGGGTTTGTGTTTTCCATTTCAATCTCCTATGATAAATCTATCAATGGAGATGTAGACATTTTTTCCCCATAGTATTTGTACTTGTCTAAATATTTCATGCCGTCTATGGTATCCAATTTCTTATCATACACTGGACTATCCCAATATCTGAATTTAATGTTAGGATTATTTCGAGATAAATATTTCATAATCCTTACTTGGTCTTGAACACTCTGTGCTCTCGCCAATCCACCAGCAACTGGATTCATATAATCTAATGTCTGCTTTAACCAACGATGGTTCGATACTTCTTCGTATGTACTCTTATTGCCATAATACAAACACCCTACAGCATCAATCAATACTTTATTATCACCTTTACCATTCATATCATACCAACCAAATGCTTCAGCTTGAATCTTAACCTCATTTAATGGAAGATTAGAATACCCAACCCCTCCATCACTCCAAACCTTTCGGCTAACTGCATCTGGCATATGACCAAAATATATAGGTGCAGCGAATGAACGACATACCAATTCAGCCAATGTCGTATCATATACATTAGGTTTCCAACTTTTAAAGAAATGATTCGTATCATTGACCAAATCGACTGATGTTATCATTAATTTAGTTTTGACATCACCCATTTTAAACTCATTCCCAATAAGATTATCCCACTCCTCAATGAAATTCTCTCTTTTATATGTTGGCTTAATCAACCGATACCATTTTTTCTCAAATACTTTCTCTAATATCTGTGGGTACACTTTCTCAATATGTTCCATTGAATGTTTCCCAGATGCCACCAAAGCTGCATTTATAGCACCAACCGATGAACCAGCTACCAAATCATATACTTCATGTAATGGTTTCCCATAATCTTGCTCAAGCTTCTTTAAAGTCATTATTTGAGCAATTCCCTTTGCACCGCCACCGCAAAGACACAATATCCTTTTCATAAATTCTCCTGTTTTGATGTTTACAGGAATATTTATACCTTAATCGTTTTCGTACTTTTTACACGAAGAAAGGGCATTGAAACCGCATAGTCTTTTTAGCAAACATGTTCTACACATTGAATGCTCCCATGCGTCTCGATACCCTTCTGCATTTTTGCTTACCCAATCTAATTCGAATTGTACCCCTGGGTCTTGGTGGATACGTTCCCCCTCAACCCATTTGTCAATCTTAATCCGCTTAACTTCACAATATACAAAGTCGTAAAATTCCGCTTGCTCCATAAATAACATCCTTGTTGATATTCCACTATCAATATAACATCAACCCCTCGATTTTATTTATTCATCTTCGTCACGAAAAAACTCCTCAATCTCAGAAATATTTTTATTTTTCTGAAACTGATTTTTTAACTTCTTTCGTTTCACTTTCTTAGACTTTGTGAGTGTCTTAATTTTCTTGAAGTCGTCCCTATTGTGATTACTCTTTCCCATTCTCTTCTTTCCATTAACTGTTAATAATTACTATCTATGTACTCTCTGACTTGCCCCAGAAAAGGTCCCTCAGTTTCAGCATCATATGAATATCCATCCCTACAGAAATCAAATAGCTCATCCATACATAACAATGCCAATTCCTTTGTTTTGAATTTAGACATTAATGATTCACCATATGTCTCAATATCAACTCGATTATCCTGTGCTTTGTATGATTCAATATTACTCTCACACACATCACAACCCATATGAAATTTCTCATATGTGATATCAACAATACCATAACACTTATCACAAAAATGTCTACTTTTACTACCAACTATTATCATATCTAAACCATTTCCCTTTTTAAAATATATAAATACTTAAATATGAAAGGACAGAGCCTAATTACCTTTTCTTTACCATGTTAAAGATTACTTTCATATTTTTCATCAACCTACATGGAGGCACACAAATGTTAGAATCTAACAAAAAACAATTATTAAATGCTAAACATGCATTTATACCTACAGCAAATCATATCCATAACAGTATATATGATTATTCCAAAACAGTATATATTGATGCCAAAACTAAAGTTGAAATCATATGCAATATACACGGTTCATTTTATCAACTCCCCCGATTTCACATTAGAAAGAAACAACCCACTGGATGTCCAAAATGTAATGGAGGAATTAAATACACACAACAAGAATTTATCAAAAAATCCAACATTACACACAATAACAAATATGATTACAGTCTCAGCGAATATAAAAATTTCAAAACAAAAGTAAAAATAATTTGTCCAACACATGGCATATTCAATCAACAACCAAATAATCATATATTTGGTCAAGGTTGTCCCAAATGTAAATCATCTAAGGGAGAATTGAAAATAGAACAATATTTAAATAAAAACAATATACAGTATTCATCACAGCACACATTCAATGATTGTCGTGGTATAAAACGACCACTCCCATTTGATTTCTATTTACATGATTATAATATATGTATAGAATTCCAAGGAGAGCAACATTTCCGACCAGCATTTGGAATAGAAAGTTTCCAAAAAATCCGAACCACTGATAAAATAAAAGAAATATATTGCAACAAAAAATCAATTACTCTGTGTAAAATCAATTATGATGAAATAACTGAAATTGAGACCATATTAAATTTTATCCTCTATCCGTCTTAAAGTATCCATAACATCTTTAGCAGAAACATATTCAGTTGTCTGCTGTTTCTGCTTACTTTCCGACCCATACCACTCCTCAATACATTGCATAAGTAAGTTGTGCAATGAATCTTTAGCTGGTACATGAGGAATAGCAGGAATATTACTTAACACCCATTTATCCAATTCTTTAATTTTATCTGTGACATATACTTCAAAATCTTCAAATGTCCCCCAATCACCACTACGCATTCTTTTACATTCTTCCTTATTTCTTTGTAAATCCAAGTCACCTATTTTAATTATTTGGTCACATGAATCTAATAATCGTAATGGATGGTAATTCATTTTTACGTCCATTCCATACTTTTCATATGATGAAATTCTATTTGTATTATCACACTTCCCTGTTTCTTTCCATCGTTTCAATGCCTTTTTAGAACGAGTCAATTGCTGAAATGCATATCCTTTAAACGCATGAAAACTTTTCATTGACAAAAACAGTTTTCTATTGTCTCTCAACATCCATGAAATTTTATCATCATGATGAGTTATCAAATTCCTGTTCACAAATAAATTTTCAATCATATTAGGAGAGCCTTTCATACCAGCAAGGAAAAAGAAGTCCGTTAAGCTATGCCATTCGCCCTCTAAATCCTTTCCGTTATCCAGTACGATACGTTGCTTCTCACCTTTCAAATCTTTGTTTTTGAAATAGGGGATATCATCAAAGCCCAAGATGTGTCCGTACTGTTGTGGGTATAGATGTTGATGAGGATTCATTACTATACCAACTATATCAAAATCTGACTCTTTCGTCTCACAGCCATATGCTTGACTGCCCATAAGAGTTTCCATAACGAGATTGTCTCGTATGAACATCTCATCCTGTTTTATACCTCTACCTACAAATTTATCTGTATACATTATTTCTCCTTTTCCGTAAATTGGGATATAAAATGAGTACGTCCACCAACACAACTATCATACATTGATGCTGTATCTAAAGCTATATGTACTATTTTCTTAGCATCTTCTTGTGTATATGATGTCTTTTCATGGTTCCTTATCGATGTAAATATAGAAGCTAACGCAAGTTCATTCCCAGAACCACATGATATATACCCAGTCTCATACACTCCAACTTGCATATCACTTTCAACATAATACAATTTTCCCTTGTATCCAACTAAGAAAAATCCACCTGTTTCCTTGCCGTTATTTACTGTAAGGAACCCACCATTTTTGAAACAACCCCTAACAGCATTCACAAATGTTGTACACATAAATTCGTAATCAGAATCACATTCTTGATTTTTGACTTTAAGACTAAATCGAAGCAATTGACCCATTCTATATGAACCAGAATATCCTATTACAAATCTATCATTTGTAAATACTTTTGGGTCTTTTCTTTGAGTATTTAATATACCAGCAGTCCCCAAACTATCACCACCAATAATAACACCTTTATCAAATTCCATACCCACTATACAAGTCATAATCTATCCTAACTGCTTCTTTTTAATTCGTTCAACTACTGCATCAATAAACTTTTCAGAATTTATATCCTTACTAAAATCATCTATTCTCTTAGTTAGTTTTACATTTATATCATATTCCAATTTAATAAGAGCGGTTTTATGATATTTATCAATAGTATCACTAACTAAATCTTTAAGCAAATCAATAACAGTATGTTTGTTCTTTAATATTTCAGCTACGTCAGGAGTAACATCATTCCAACGAATATTATCCTCTTCTGTACGAATCTGACGGTTAGTAAAATCAAAAAAATTATTCAAACGCTCAGAAGCAGTTATAATTATATTCTTTTGCATCTTCCTCACAGAAAGTTTTAATTCCTCTACAGAATCTTTTTCTTCCTCAAGAACTTCCTTAGCCACACCTTTAAAATAACCTTTAATCATCATGACTCCTGTACTGTTGATTCGATTTCTTCTTCAGTTGCTTCATAAAATGTCATAAATGACATAACCCATTCTTGTTGTATTGGAAAGCAATTTTCGTTTTTATAACAACTATCCTCTAATAATGCATCATTCCCAGAAAGATATTTAAATTTGTATGATGGTAATGTTCCAAGAGCAGGGAATCGTGTAATTTCCACGAGTTCAACAATACAATCACCATCTTTCATTTCAGCCAAACAATATTTCTTACCAACTTCACATTCAAATACTCGTTTTCTTTCGGTCATAACTACCTCTCATACTTTTGATTTAAAATGAATTTAGCTTTATAAACTATGGAAGGGGTTAACCCACAATACCCATCCACAATTAAAAAGTTATCCTTCTGCCAATACAGCATATCACTGTCGTCATCGAGAATTACATATGAACTAAATTCATAGTAACCACCAACTAATGCAGAATTATTTTTCATCCATTGTAAGATTTCATTACCTCTAAGGATTCCAACACTGGTCATCCTTGGAGTGACATCAATGATGGATTCTGGATACTTAAAGTCACATTCAACCAATCGCTGAGTAATCTCTTCAATAGATAAACCATATCTCCATGTAGAAGAAATTACTATCTTGGCATCTGTCCCTTCTACCAATTCATTAAGTAACCCAACACATCTAATCGATATGTCCCATCGTTCCTTCTTTGCTTCAATGACATTATTCAGAACGCCATCAATATCAAGAAATATTATTTTTACTTTGTTCGTACTCATACTTCAATTCCTCTCGTTGAACTTCAAATATAGTATCAATTGCTTGGTCAATATCTATCTTATGATTATCAACTAATCGATTCAATATAGTCATTGGGACATATACAATTATCTTTTCTGAATTAATACATCTCTGACATTCATCTTCTCTATGAAGAGTTTCATCATCACATGATTTACAATATTTAAAATTACTATCCATGAACCACACTCCCACCAGCATTCACACTTCCACCAACATCATCACAGCTTACACTTCCTCCAGCATGTACATCACCTTTAACATTACCACAACTAACAGAAGTCCCACTTCGGACATTACCATTAATATCATCACATGCCACAGAAGTTCCAGCA
>CEPX01033903.1_pt1 | contig 10628 bp, 11 predicted proteins | sample 361361 | NCBI WGS metagenome assembly CEPX01 (sample SAMEA2619974, study PRJEB7988) | marine metagenome | biome: marine biome (ENVO:00000447); feature: mesopelagic zone (ENVO:00000213) & marine oxygen minimum zone (ENVO:01000065); material: "saline water (ENVO:00002010), including plankton...
CGAGGCGGCGGCCGCCGCGGCCGCCGCGCGCGGCTACGCGGCGGGCATCGTCACCGACGCGCTGGAGGGCGAGGCGCGCGGCGCTGGAAAGCACATTGCGCGCCACATTACGGGCGAGCGCGGATGCCGCTGCCTGCTCTGGGGCGGCGAGACGACCGTGGCCGTTACCGGGGACGGTCGCGGTGGTCGCTCGCAGGAACTAGCGCTCGCGGCTGCAATTGAGCTGGCTGGTAGTGCCGGCACCGGATTGCTCGCTGCCGGGACCGACGGGCAAGACGGGCCGACCGACGCCGCCGGCGCGTGGGTGGACGGCGGGACGCCGGTCGCTGGCGCACGGGCGGCGCTCGACGCCAACGACTCGCATGGTTTCCTGGCGCCGACCGGCGCGCTGTTCCGGCCGGGGCTGACCGGCACCAACGTCATGGACATCGTCATCGGGCTGGTCGACAGGTAATTAAGCGGCCGCCGCTGGCTTCGCATGAAGGTGTTCGTCACGCGGCGGCTGCCGGAGACGGTGATGGGCCGGCTCGAGAAGGCGAATGAAATCACCGAGCTGCGGGTCAACCCGGAGGACCGCGCGCTGACGCGCGACGAACTTGAGGAAGGCACGGCGTGGTGCGACATCCTGCTGAGCCAGCTGGTCGACCCGGTCGATTCGGCGCTGATGGAGTGCAATTCCGAGCTGAAGCTGATTGCCAACTACGCCGTTGGCTACAACAACATCGACGTCCCGGCGGCGACCAAACGCGGAATCCCGGTCACCAACACCCCCGGCGTGCTCGACGACTCGACCGCCGACCTGACCTGGGCGCTGCTGATGGCGGTCGCGCGGCGCATCGTCGAGGCCGACCGTTACATGCGCGACGGCAAATACGAGGGATGGGCGCCGACGCTGCTGATGGGCACCGACGTCCACCATAAGACGCTGGGCATCGTCGGGCTGGGTCGCATCGGCTTCGCGCTGGCGCAACGCGCGCGCGGCTTCGGCATGCGTATCCTTTACAGCGACCTGGAGCCGAAGCCGTACGCGGAGGAGGTCGGCGCAGAATATGTGGACATGTACACGCTGCTGCGCCAGAGCGACTTCGTTTCGCTGCACCCCTTCTACGACAAGAAGTCGCACCATCTCATCGACACGCGCGAGCTGCGCGAGATGAAGCGCAGCGCATTCCTGATTAACGTCAGCCGCGGCCCGGTGGTGAACGAAAAGGTGCTCGTCAAGGCGCTGAAAGCGGGCGAAATCGCCGGTGTGGCGCTCGATGTCTACGAGCGCGAGCCGGCGATGGAACCCGAACTGGCGCAGATGGACAACGTCGTCATCGTCCCGCACATCGCTTCCGCCAGTCTGGAGACCCGCACGGCGATGGGCAATATCGCGGTCGATAACGTGCTGGCGCGCTGCCGCGGGGATGCGCTGATGACCTGCCTCAACCCGGAAGCGGCAGGCTAGCGCGGCGCGGCAGCACGGAAGTCGCGCATGCTTGGCGCCGCCGCAGCGTTTATCATTACCCCTGCCCCCATCGACTCGCCTCGGGCTTCGGAGGAGAGCTCACAGTTATTTACCTCAATTCCCGCCCGGGGCAACCTGCTCCCGCCGGTGGACCGGACGTTGGTCCGGCAGCACTTTAATATGAGCGGGCGGTAGCCGGGAAGCATGGCGGAGCTGACGGCGGTGCTGCACCGTGAGGAAGGCGTCTTCGTAGCCGAGTGTCCCGAAGTCGGGACGGTGAGCCAGGGGGATACGGTAGATGAGGCGCTCGCCAACCTGAAGGAGGCGACCGAACTCTACCTCGAGGAATTCCCGATGCAGGAGTTCGAGCCTCCGGTGATTGCCACTTTCTCCGTTTCGGAGGGAGCGGGTGCCGCGGCTTAAGCCGGTCTCCGGCGAAAAGGTCGTGAAGATTCTCTGCCGCCATTTCGGCTTCAGCGTTACCGGCCAGCGCGGCAGCCATGTGCGGCTCTCGCGCGAGACTCCGCAAGGCAAGGTAGGCACCGTCGTGCCGCTGCACCGCGAGCTGAAACGGGGGACCCCTGCGGGGCGTGCTGCGGCTGGCGAAAGTAGACGCCGCTGAATTTGTACACCACATTTGAGCCGCCTCCCGCCAGCCTTTTAGCGGCCGCCACCTGCCGCCGGCCGTGAGCTTCTCCGGGATGGCAGTCGCGGTCATCGACAACGGCGGCCAGTGGACGCACCGCGAATGGCGCGTGCTGAACTACCTCGGCTGCGCGGCCGAAATCGTGCCGAACACGACGCCCCCCTCGGAACTGGAGCGCTTTCGCGCGCTGGTGCTCTCGGGCGGTGCGCCGCGCATCGAGTCGGAAGCGGACGCGCTCGGCCTTACGGCGGAGTACCTCGACGCCGCGCACTGGCCGATTCTCGGCATCTGCGTCGGCCACCAGTACATGGCGGCCCACTTCGGCGGTGCCGCCGGCCCTGCGCGCGTGCCGGAGTTCGGCGCGGCGCTGGTCTCGGTCGCCGAGCGGGGCTGGCTGATGGCGGGGCTGCCCGACGAGTTCACCGCCTGGGAGAGCCATAACGACGAAGTGACGCGGCTGCCCGACGGGTTCGACATCCTGGCATCGAGCGACGACTGCGTGGTGCAGGCGATGCAGCACCGGAAGCTGCCGTACGCGGGGGTGCAGTACCATCCCGAAGTCGAGCATTCGGAATACGGTGCCGAGCTCTTCACCAATTTCCTTGAACACGCGCAAGCGTGGCGGCCGTAGCAGCCGCGTCGCCGCGCTGTGAAACAAGCGGTGACGCCAGACTGCGCCACGGCGTCAGGGACTGACGCCAGGCTGCGCCCGCGAAGTCAGCGACCGGAGAGAGCTGACGCAGCAGCGCCGCCACACGACATCACTTCCGGCGCGCCGTCCGCGGGTCGTCTTACGGATACCCGCAAGGTGCTGCGGCGCGCCAGAGCGATGCCGCAGTCGCGGCCCCAACAGGCGACTGGCAGCGCAGGGTAGCGGTTTTTAGCGGGACGCTCTCGCCCCGCTGGTGTGGTAGCCATGGGCAGCAACGACAGGATAGGACAGATTTTCGGGCTGGAGAGCAACATTGGCGACCTTCCGGACGGTGAGCGGAAGGCGATTCGCGGCTGGTGCTACTACGACTGGGCCAAGTCTGCCTTCGAGACCAGCATCGTCGTCGCCATCCTGCCGGTCTACTTCGTCACGCTCTTCAAGCACGCGTACGGCAGCGAGCTGACGCTGGCTGGCTTCACGTTTACGGGCGACTCAATGTGGGCCTGGGCGACGTTCCTCTCGGCGATTATCATCGCGCTGGTCGGCCCCGGTATGGGAGTCATCGCCGACCGCGCCGAAATCAAGATGAAGCTTACGAAGTACCTGACCTGGGCTGGCGCTGGCGCGACGGTGTTGCTGGCGGGCGCCTACTTCCTGTCGGCACACTGGGGTTTCATCTGGCTTTTTGTTTTCTACGTTCTGGCGAATATGGGGCTGCTTTCAGCGACCATATTCTACAATGCGATGCTGCCCTATCTGGGCGAGCGCGCCAGCGCCGATTACGAAGTGGCGCACCGGGGCGGGCCGGTGCAGATGGACGATATCTCCAACCGTGCCTTTGCCTATGGCTATTTCGGCGGCGGCATCCTGCTCGCGATCCACCTGGCGATGGTCAGCATCCTGGTCGACGCCGACGGGAACATGCTCGGCTGGGTTGTCCCGGTGGCACTCGCCAGTTCGGGGCTGTGGTGGTACGGCTTCGCGCTGATTACGATTAACTGGGTGCCCGAGCCACACATCCCCGACCCGGTGCGCAATCTCACCTTCGGCTCTGCCACGCGGCTGGCGCTGACCGAAGTGCGCAAGACCCTTGGTGAAGTCAGCCGCTTCCGGGTGCTCGCCATGTACATCGTGGCCTACTTCTTCTTCATCGACGGCATCAACTCCGTGACCTCCCTCGCCGGTGCTTTTGGCGCAGGGGTTCTGGGAATCCCGCTGGTGCTCAACATGGCGGTCATCCTGCTGGTGCAATTTGTCGCCGCCCCGTCGGCGATGCTCTTCACGCGGCTCGCCGGTTCGACCTCGACCAAGACCGCACTCACCGTGGCACTGGTGGGTTGGGTCGTCATCATCTTCGGCGCGGTCGGCTTCGCGCCGCTCGAGCTGGCGGAGCACGACGAGTATGACTTCCAGTTCGACTGGGACGAATCCGGCTATGAAGTCACCGCGTTGGGCGGCGTCTCGCTCGGGGAATCGGACGCCGACCAGGCGTTCAAGGCCGAATGGGCGGACATCCTGCCGCTCGACGTCGAAGGCGAAATATCAGCCGACGCGACCGGCTCCGCCAACGAAGAACGCGCGACCGCGTTCCTCGCCGCGATTGGCGGCGACGGCCACTTCTCGGCTTCTGTTAGTGGCGGGCTGCTCGATGGGCAGACCGCGCTCGGGGAAGACCATCCCACTTCGCTCGGTGACGGCGCTATCGACGCTTTCCCGAGCTTCCTGCGCGATAATTTCTGGGCGCCGCTCGGCTTCGGTATTTCGTTGCAGTGGCTTTTCCTGGGGCTGCTGGCGGGACTGCTCCTCGGCGGCTCGCAAGGCTTGGCGCGCTCCATCTTCGGCCAGATGGTGCCGCAGACGCGCTCGGCCGAATTCTTCGGCTTTTTCGGCTTTTTCGGCCGAATCGCCGCTTTCCTCGGGCCACTAATCTACGTGCTCGTCACGGGCCTGTTCGACAGCCGTACCGCGGTCCTGAGCCTCGGTGTGCTGGTGGTCATCGGAGCCGTGCTGCTCCAGCGGATTGACGTCGACGCTGGCATCCGCGTCGCGGCTGCCGAAGACGAGCGGAAGCGCGGAAACGCAGGGTGAATCGGCGCGAGCGGCTGCGCCAGCGCGGCCGGGCCCTGCGGGAGCGGGCGCGCAAACTGCGCGAAATGCCGCGCCCGGTCGAGCCGCTGACCGCCAAGGTGGGGTGGCTGCCGCTGATTTCATGGTCGCTCTACGACCTTGCCAACACCGTTTTCTCGCTCAACATAGTCTCGCTCTACTTCGGGTTGTGGATCGTGCTGGAGATGGGCGGTAGCGACTCGCACTACGGCTACGCTAATTCAATCTCGATGCTGCTGATTTTCCTGACCGCGCCGGTGCTGGGCGCGCTTTCCGACCAGGCCAAGCGGCGGATGCCGTTCCTGGTCGTGACGACGCTGGTCTGTGTTGCCTTCACCGCGCTGCTGGGCTACGACGGCGGGCTGGCGCGCGACGACCGGCTGCTGCTCTCGCTCGGGATTTTCGTCGTCGCGAACTACTTCTATCAGGCGGGGCTGATATTCTACGATTCGCTGCTGCCGGTCGTCTCGACTGACGCGAACCGCGGCCGCGTGGGCGGGGTCGGCATCGGCCTCGGGTATGTCGGCAGCTTCCTCGGCGTCGGCGCCGGAATCCTGCTGCTGGGGATTATCGGCTACGTCGGTATGTTCCAGGTCTCGGCGCTGCTGTTCCTGATGTTCTCGATCCCCTGCTTCGTCTTCGTGCGCGAGACCGAAACCGACGACTTCTGGCCCTCGCTCTGGCTGCTGGCAGCGCTGCTGCTGCTGCTGAACGCGTGGCTGCTCGGCGGCGACTATTCGCTGGCGCTGCTAGTCGCCGCCATCATCGCGGGCGGCGCGTACCTGCGCGCGCGGACCGCGCCGCTGCTGAAACGCAACTTCCAGTTGAAATTCATCGGCGGCGCGTTCCGGCAGGTGCGCGACACGGTGCGCCGTGTCAAGCAGTTCCCGGGGCTGGGACGTTTCCTCATCGGGCGGATGTTCTATACCGACGCGGTGAACACGCTCATCGTCTTTATGGGAATTTACATCACCGGCGAGTTCGACTTCAGCACGCAGCAGGTGCAGTATTTCCTGCTCATCGGTATCGGCACCTCGATTCTAGGCGGCTTCGGCTGGGGCTGGGTGGTTGACTGGCTCGGCCCGAAAACCAGTCTCAACCTCGTCCTCTGGACCTGGTTCTTCAACTTCACGATGATAATCGGCGTCGCCCTCTTTGACCTGCCGACCGCCATCCTGTGGGTCGGCGCGGCGACCGCCGGCATCGCGCTGAGCGGCACATGGGCGGCTGACCGCCCCTACATGCTGCGGCTGACACCGCCGCGCCTCGTGGGGCAGTTCTACGGGCTCTACTCGATGGTCGGCCGCTTCGCAACCATCATCGGCCCGGTGATGTGGGCGCTGATTGTCGACACGCTCGGCTGGGGGCGGCCGGCAGCAGTCGCCGCGCTGTTCCTCTTCACCATCGTCGGCTACATCATCCTGCAAGGGGTCGACGACGCGCCGCGCGACTGGCCGCCCGAGCTGCTGGCCGACTATGAGCCCGAGCCGCCCCGTGGCGCAATAGGCCGTTCCCGTTGAGCCTTTAAAACCGCGCGGCGGTGCCCGACCGATGGCGCGGCAGATTGACCACTACCTGCAACGGCTGGTCGATGACGACCAGCTCACGTTCCACCGTGCGATGCATGACTTCGTCGACGACGCCATCGCGCCGCGCTGGTTGGAGTGGGAGCGCGGCCACGCGCTGATTCCCGACGACGCCATCGCGCAGATGGCCGAAATGGGGCTGTTTGGCATTACCGTTTCCGAAGAATACGGCGGGCAGGGCGGCTCGCAGCTGGACCTGCTGCTGATGGGCCTCGCGCTCGGCTACCAGTCGCAGTCGCTGGCCATCACGCCGGGCGCCGCGCTCTCACTCGGCGCCAAGCCACTGCAGCTCTGCGGCACGGAAGCACAGAAGGCGGCGCACCTCCCCGACCTAGCGGCGGGCAAGCGCATGTTCGTATTCGGCCTCTCGGAGCCGGCGCGCGGCACCGACGCCGCCAACCCGCAGGTCAGCGCGACGCGCGACAGCGACGGCTGGGTCATCCGCGGCGAGAAGTGCTGGTCTACCAACGCGATGTGGGCGTCGCACGTTATCGTCAATGCACTGACTGCCCCCGACGGGAAGCCGGGCCACCGCTCGAGCTGCTTCATCGTCCCGATGGATGCCGACGGCGTCCATTACCAGGAGATGGCGGGCAAGGACCTCTGGGAGCAGTCCTCGACCGGCTCAATCATGCTTGACAACGTGCGCGTTTCCGAAGGCGACCTGCTCGGCGACCTGAACGCAGGCTTCCGGGTGATGGCGCAGACGCTCAACGGCGGCCGGCTCTTCATCGCCGCGCTTTCGCTGGCGTCGCTGGCTTGCGCACTCGACCGCGTCCGCGAATACGCGCAGGAGCGCGAAATCATGGGCGGCCCGCTCGGCCGCTACCAGCGCGTGCAGGACGTCGTGCTTGACATGGACATCGCGCTCGAGCAGGGGCTGACTTGGCTCGTCGACCTCTGCCGGCGCTACGACGCGGGCACGCTTGACCGCGAGTCGGCCGCGAAGGTCAAGGTCGAGTGCTCGCGCCGCGCCAGCGACCTGCTGACGCTGGCGATGGAAGTGTGCGGCGGCGTCGCCTGCTTCGACGAATTCGGCCTCTCCCGGCACCATCGCGACCTCTTTGTCTGCCGCGTCGGCGAAGGCTCCAACTTCGCGCTCAAGGGTTTCGCGACGCGCCCGCTGATGCCGTCGATTACGCTGGATTAGGAGCGGAAAATTCCAGCAAACTGTTATGACGGTCTCCCCAGTGGACTCACCGATGCGATTTCAGGTGCAGTTCATGCGGCTGGCGATAGCCTTCCTTCTGGTCTCGGCAAGTGGCCTCTCGGGCTGCCTCCAGTCCCCCACGCCACCGCCGCCTCCGCCCGAGGAGCCGCCGCTGCCGGACGGGGTCTTCGTCACTGGGTCCGATGGCCTGGCGGTCGATGAACTGCCCCTGCCGCTCAGCTTCGTCTTCAGCGACGTGGGCGAGAACGGGGCTGAGCCGAGCATCGGCATCACCTCGAGCGGCTGCATCTTTTTCATCGCGTTTGAGAAGGTCATGCGTTCTTGCGACCATGGCCAATCATGGGAGGACGTGACGGGTCCTTTATGCGCGTTCCAGACCAATGACCCGTGGGGGTGGGTTGATCCTGTGACTGATCGGATATTCAACGTGCAGATGCAGGGTCTGGAGACGTCTTGGATATGCTGGAGCGATGATGATGGAGAAACTTGGGAGGGCAATATGCACGACTCTGGTACGACTCCGATTAATGATCACATCAAACTGGCAACGGGCCCTTGGACGAGCAGTGGATACGGTATCGGCGGCCAAGTGTCCCAAGCTTACTATGACCAAGCCGTATACTATTGTTACAACAAACTCGCTGGAATCTTCTGCTACACCAGTTTTGATGGAGGTGCTACATTTGACGCAGGCGGACAAATCTACGGTTTGGCCACCACCAATGGTGGACTCCATGGAGCCATCACTTCTGCACCGGATGGAACGGTATATGTGACCCCCAGAGTCGAAACACCCACAGTCATCGTTTCCGATGACAATGGTTTGTCTTGGGTTGATCGAACCATGGGTGAGGATGTAGGTACGCCCTATCCACGCAAAAATTCGGAGGTTGCCACCGACACCGAATCCAATGCATACCACATCTGGACCGGGGCCGACGAAGGCGTCTACATGTCGAGGAGTACTGATTCAGGGGAGTCATGGGAACAGACTAGCATTCGGATCAGCCCGAGCGCAGTCATCTCGTCAGTATTCCCTCAGGTTGATGCAGGGGATCCCGGAAGAATTGCGATTACTTACCTAGGGAGTGAGGACGCGAGTGAATTGAACCAACCCGACATAGACGATAATCCATGGGATGGCAATGCCCACTACGCCAATTCCAACGTCAGTTACTACCTCTACGTCACCTACAGCCTGAATGCGCTGGATCCGAACCCCGTGTTCCACACGGTGCGCGTATCCGCAGACCCTGTCCAGGTCGGCAGCATCTGCCTGAACAGCGGAGATTGCCGCGACATCGGCGGCTCCAACCGGAATCTGCTCGATTTCAACGACCTCCATATCGATAGGGAAGGGCGCGTCTACATCGCTTTCGCCGACGGCTGCACGGGTGAATGCGCCACCAAGGATGATCCGCAGCCTGAGGATTCCCGCAGTCGTCTGGGTTCAGTCTACTACCTGGGCAGCGGGCCGAGCCTCTACGAAGCGGTGGGCGAACTGCCTCCGCTGGTTTGAAGCAGGGATGGGCAGCACCATGAACGAGCCGAATCGCTGCCCATGGGCGGGCAACGACCCGCTCTACCTTGCCTACCACGATACGGAATGGGGCACGCCCAACCGCGATGGGCGGCGCCTGTTCGAGAAGATTATCCTCGAGGGCGCGCAAGCCGGGCTCTCATGGATTACGATTCTCAGGAAGCGCGAGAACTACCGGCGGGCCTTCGACGGTTTCGACCCCGCCCGGGTCGCCGCGTACGGCGCGGAAGATATCGAGCGCCTCGTGACGGATGCAGGCATCATCCGCAATCGTGCCAAGATCAAGTCCGCCATCAACAACGCCAGGGTTTTCGTCGAGCATTTCGGCGCCGACGAGGACGCCTTCAGCGAATTCCTCTGGTCATTCGTCGACGGCGAGCCGGTGGTTAACCATCGTGAGAGAATGGAGGACCTCCCTGCCACTACCGAGGCGAGCACCGGGATGAGCAAAGCCCTCAAGAAGCTCGGATTCACCTTCATCGGCCCGACCACCTGCTACGCTATGATGCAGGCCGCGGGCATGGTCGACGACCATCTCGTCAGCTGTTTCCGCCACACTTCCAACCGGGCAGCCCCCTGACCCGGACGCGCAGCATAGTCACGTTTTACCCATCACGCTGATTCTGGCACAAGCGAGGAGTGGTGTGACCTGATTTTCCAGTCGTTGCCCTCCTTCACAAATACAAACGAGTACCTTGCCTCGACGACTTTGCCTCCCAGAATGAAATTGTAGAGGCCGCAACTGGAGGCGAATTCGCTCCCGCAGAACGGTTGCTCGGAAACGATTTCCACCCCGACAGCCGCTTCCAGCAGCTCCTCGAAGTACGCGAGTATCGCTCCCGGGCCAACGCGTTCAGCGGCGGAGAAAGTCCCCAGCAGCAACGCATCCTCGGCATAGAGGCTGGCCACCCGGCGCGGGTCGCCGCTCTCGACCGCGCTGACCCACTCTCGCAGCAGGCGGGAAGCGATTTCGCCACTCAGCCACCTTCCTTCGTCCAGTCCCATTATTATCTCGTTTCCAGCTGCCGGTGGTACGTCCCCTGCCGTCGCGGGGAGGGCACGGTGAGATTAAAGTCCCCCTCCCTGTTCAAAGGGCGTGGAGTTCGAGGCGCTCGTCTGCTACAGCCAGCTGCTGATTCTGCTGGTGATTGCGGTCGCATACCTCTACAATTACCGCCCCGGCCCGCACGCGAAGTGGACCTTCTCAGTCATCGCCTGCGGGCTGCTACTGTTCGTCGACGCGCTGCTGCTCCCGGCGGGCGGCTGGCTGCCGCTTGCGCTCAAGGCAGTGATGGTCGTCGGCGCCATCGGCTGCCTGCTCGCGGCACAGTGGGTCGTGGAAGCAGCCCCCGAGGGGTCGCCCGGCTGGTGCCCCGAGTGCGACACGCCCTTGCTGGAGGACGGCCTCTGCCCCGGCTGCGGCCATCTCGATGCGCACGCGGGCGGCCTCGATTCGGGATGAGTTTGCTTTAAGTTA
>CEPX01195617.1_pt1 | contig 10618 bp, 12 predicted proteins | sample 361361 | NCBI WGS metagenome assembly CEPX01 (sample SAMEA2619974, study PRJEB7988) | marine metagenome | biome: marine biome (ENVO:00000447); feature: mesopelagic zone (ENVO:00000213) & marine oxygen minimum zone (ENVO:01000065); material: "saline water (ENVO:00002010), including plankton...
TAATATTCTAAAAAATAATGAAATAGTTACACTTGCTAGTGCAATCGGATGTGGAATTGGAGATGAGTTTGATATTAGTAAATTAAGGTATCACAAAATTATAATTATGACTGATGCAGATGTAGATGGTGCACACATTAGAACATTATTATTAACCTTCTTTTACAGACAAATGAAAGAGCTTATTGAACATGGGTATGTGTATATTGCTCAGCCTCCTTTGTATAGAATTAAGAAAGGAAAATCAGTTCAATGGTTATTTTCAGATGAACAATTAAAAGGTGTAAATAAAAAAGAAGTTTCTTTACAACGATTTAAAGGATTAGGAGAGATGAATCCTGTTCAGCTTTGGGATACTACTATGGATCCTGTTAAAAGGCAATTGTTACAAGTAGCAGTTGAGGATGCTGTTGAAGCTGATAATATCTTTACTATGCTTATGGGTGAAGAAGTAGAGCCGAGAAGGAAGTTTATTGAAGATAATGCTTTAGAAGTTGTTAATTTGGATATTTGATTATTTCTTATTTTACTTGTTAATTTTCAGTACATTTTTTTCGGCGCACTTGTTTGGTTTTCCCTTTCTCTCCCCCTTACCTGGTAAGGGGAGAGAAAGGGGTTAGGAGCGAAGCTCATGTAATAAACAACTGTAGTAGCGCCGAAAAAATAATACAGACTAATAATCAAACCCAAAAGTATCAAATATCCCTTACCCTATTTTACGAAAGCTTTTTAAATAACCCAAAGTTTTCAAGTAGTATGGCAAAAGCTAAAGTAGGAACAAAGATTAAGAAGAAACTTTGGTATAAGATCTTTGATTCTGGTGCATTTGGGAAAGCTGTTTTGGGAGAGACCTTTGTAGAGTTTCCAGAGCAAGTTCTTGGTAAAACTATGGCTATCAATATGATGGACTTAACTCGAGACCCAAAAAAGCAAAATACTATCATAAAGTTTGTTGTTACTGATATGAAAGGTGAAAAAGCAAATGCTCAAGTGATTGGATATGGTTTAAATAATTCTTCAGTAAAAAGAATGATGAGGCGTGGAAAGGCACGAGTTGATTTATCAGAGGTTTATTTATCAAAAGATGGAAAACACGTTAGAGTTAAACCTTTTATTGTTACACGTGTCGCTAGTGCAAAATCTACACTTACTGATATTAGAGCAGCAGTTGATAAATTCTTTAAAGAACTTTTAAAAAATACTACTTATGATCAATTGGTTAATACTTTAATTGCATATAAAATTCAAAGACAATTAAGAGATCAAATAGAAAAAATAATTCCTTTGGCTTCATGTGAAGTTAGAGAAATGAAACTTGTTACAATTCGAAAAGAAGGAGAAAAAGAAAAGTTAGTTGATGTTCTAGGTTCTTCAAAATCTAAGAAAACTGAAAAGCCGAAAGAAGTTAAAAAGGAAGTTAAAGAAGAGAAGAAAGAAGTTAAAAAGGAAGAAGTTAAGAAAGAAGAAAAGGTTGAAGAAGTAAAGCCAAAAGTTGAAGAAAAAGTTTCTAAAGAACCTGTTAAGGCTGTTGCTTAGGTTTAGTTGTTATATTCTTTTAAAATTTTATTTCTATTTAATCTGACAAACTTTATAAATGGTATTTGAATTCTTATTGTTATGAAACTCATAGCTCAAGGTGCAGAGGCTAAATTATTTAGGAATAATAATATTCTCATTAAAGATAGGATTCCTAAGAGTTATAGGATACAAGAGATTGATGTGCAACTGAGAAGGCATAGGACTAAAGTTGAGAGTCATATACTGCAAAAATTGGGGAAGTTAGGTTTAGCTGTTCCAAAACTTATTGATACAGATGAAACTCAGAAAATTAGTATGGATTTTATTAAAGGAGATAAGGTTAGTGAAATTCTTGATGCTAAAAATGTTTCTAAACTCTGTAAAGAGATTGGTCAAAAATTAAGAGTCATGCATGATAATCATATTATTCATGGTGACTTAACTACATCTAATATGATTTTAGAAAAAGAAATTTATTTTGTTGACTTTGGTTTGAGTTATGAATCTCAAAAAATTGAAGATATGGCTGTTGATTTGCACTTGTTTAGGCAAACCTTAGAAAGTAAGCATAATACAGTCTATGAAAAAGGGTTTAAAGCATTCTTATCTGGTTATGGAAATAAAGATGTTATTGATAGATTAGGAATTGTTGAGAAAAGAGGAAGGTATAAACGGAAAAATCATTAGTTAAATGGTTTTAATTTACTTCCCGCCAATCTTTAACACTACATAAACACTTTCTGCAAAATTGTTCTCTTAAATCTGGCATGATATTTTGGCAATTATGGCATCGCCTAATTGATTTGTTTATTATTGGTTTTACTGCTGCAAAAGATAAATTACAATATCCACAATTCTTTACATCCCATGCTTCTGGAAAAAACCAATTACAACGAGGGCATATGCGTTGAACAAAAGTTTGTGAAACTGCACATATAGTATCGTTAAACTCAGGAATTACCATTTGGATTCACCTTTTTGAGTTCAACTGTTATTTTACCTCTAGGGATTTTTTCAAATTCTGTGATGAATAGAGTAGATTTTCTACTTGAGACAGGAATTGTTTGAATCTTTTTCTCATTAGAATAAATTACTGCATTGATTCCATTAAGTATTTCTAACGGTTTATTATGAGATAAAATATAGGGGCTTATGTCAACATATAATTCATCATCACTGTTTGTGATACAATCAAGTTTTACTGAAAACTCTTTATTTTCACTATTTTTCTTATTAAAATCAAGAAGTTCTTCTTCTTCAAAACTAAGTGATTGTAGTTTTTCATCTATAAAATCCATGTCTTTATTCCTACCTACAGGATAAAAGACTTCTAATTCTCCTTGTTTGTCTATTTTTTCATAAAACATATTAACCACTACTTATAGATAGTATATTCCATATATAAAATAACTTATCACTTTTTTTGACAAATAGTAATATTTATAAGGTAAATGTTATTATTGTCTTAAATGGTACTAAAATTAGATATGTTTGATAAGAGGATTCTCTTTGAGTTAGATAAAAATGCAAGAATAACAACATCTGATATTGGAAAAATGTTGAAGAAGTCAAAACAATTTGTAGATTATAGGATCAAAAAATTAGAAGACCAAAAAATATTATTAGGATATACAACTGTTATTGAACATGCTAAATTAGGGTATAGAAGCTCGAGAGTTTATTTTAAATTTAGGAATATTACGCCTGAAAAGCAAAAAGAATTGGAAAAGGATTTAATCAAAGATAAAGAAGTGTGGTGGCTAGTAACTTTAGAAGGGCAATGGGATGTTGGTTATGCAATGGCTATAAGCACTATTGTTGATTTCTATAAGTATTGGGATGTTTTGATGGATAAGTATAGGAAATATATTAGCAACAGATATGTTGTTCTCTATACTCACGTTAGACAGTATCCTAAATCTTATCTTATTGATAAAAAAAATATGGATTCAGGGACAATTGTTGGAAAATCAAAGCTAAGAGATCCTATATTAACTGAATTTGACCTTCAATTATTGAAAGTTTTATCAAGTAATGGAAGGATGCCTTTACTTACTTTAGCTTCTCATATGAAAACAAGCCCTCAAGTTGTAAAAAACCACATTACTATTTTAACAAAAAAGGAAATTATTCAAGGCTATAGAGCTATTATAGATATTTCAAAACTCGGCTATCGATATTTTAGAGTTTTTATGAATCTTGTTCATACTGAAAGAATTAAGGAGCTTTTACAATATATCAAAGAGCATCCTAATATTGTGAATATTGATAGGACTATTGGTGGTGCTGATGTTGAGATTGAGATTCAAGTGAAGAGTTTTGATGAGTTTGATACTATCATTAAAGGAATGCGTTCACACTTTAAAGGTATGATTGATACTGTTGATTTTGTTATTGTTGGAAAAGAGAAGAAGATGAATTACTTTCCTTTTAAGTATTAGGAATAATTTCCATATGGAAAAAAATCAAATGATTGGAAAAGTATAAATATGGCAGTAATATAATGGTATTATAATGGCGCAAGCAATAACTTCAAAAGGAATCATGGATGAATTGAAATCTTTAAAAAAAGAAGTAGCAGATTTAAAAGAACAAAAAGCTGATGTTGATAGTGTTATGACTGAGGAAGATTATGAGGCATTACGGGAATATCGAAAAGAGAAAAGAGAAAAGAAACTTATTTCTCATGAGCAACTGAAAAAAGAGTTTGGTGTTTGATGTTTAAAGTTGAATATTCAAAACAAGCAGTTAGGTTCCTAAGAAGATCTGGAGCAACTCATAGGATATTACCTAAAATCGAAAAATTAAGAGAAGAGCCTGTTGTGCATGATTCAAAATATATAAAAGGCTTTAAAGAAAAACTGTTTAGGATTCGTATTGGAGATTTCAGAGTTCTTTATGAAGTAGACTATGGCAGTAAAATAATAGGTATTGTGAAAATAGAAAAAAGAAGTAGAGTTTATTAACCTATGCAAAGTCAATTCAAGTGGGAAATTTTGTTATGAGTTTTCAGCATTAAAAACCGATTAACTCAATTCTCTAATCTCAGCAGCTTTTTTGTGTGCATCTAAACCTTCTACTTCTGCAAGTGTTGAAGATACTTTAATCAAATTCTTTACAGCTTTTTTATTTTTTTTATTTATTTTTTGGAAAGTAACTATCTTAACAAAATCTAAAGGTGATAACGATCCAGTATACTTAGATGCGTAGTTTGTTGGCAAAATGTGGTTTGTTCCTGAACAATAATCTCCAAAAACCTCTGCAGAATCATCTCCTATGAACAAAGATCCATAATTCTTTAGTTTAGGGATGATTTTATTTGGGTTTTTAATCATAAGCTCTAAGTGTTCAGGTGCTATTTTGTTGGATAAGGAAATAGTTTCATCTATTGATTTTACAATGATAATACTGCCTTTTTTTAGGGATTGCTTTGCTACTTCTTTAGTTGATAAGCATTGCAATTGTTTTTTTAGTTGAGTGTTAATTTGTGTTCCTAATAATTTAGAACAAGTTAACACATTCACTATAGCATCTGGATCGTGTTCTGCTTGTGCTAAAAGATCTGCTGCTATATATTCTGGATTTGCAGAATCATCTGCTATAATAAGAAGCTCACTAGGCCCTGCTATGAAATCTATTCCTACAATGCCAAAGATTTCTTTTTTTGCAGCAGCAACAAATTTATTTCCAGGGCCAACAATTTTATCAACTTTAGGGATTGTTTCAGTTCCAAAGGCTAATGAAGCTATTGCTTGTGCACCTCCAACATTAAATATTTGATTTGCTCCTGATAAATCAGCAGCAACAATTGTAACAGGAGCTATTTTTGGTGAACATACTACGATGTTTTTTACTCCTGCTACTTTTGCAGGAATAATTGACATTAAAGCAGATGAAGGTAATGGATATCTTCCTCCAGGAACATAACATCCTAGATTTTCAATAGGAATTATTTTTTGACCTAGTGTAATTCCTTTATTTTTTAATTCAAATTCTTTTGTGTTTGCTAATTGTTTTTTAGCGAAAAATGTAATGTTTTTAGCTGCGATTTTTAAAGCTGCTATGGTTTTCTTATCTACTTGTTTGTATGCTTGTTTTATTTCCTGCTTTGAAATTTCTAAATTTTTTAAATTTAATTTATCAAATCTTTTAGTATATTTTTTTACAGCACTATCTTTATTTTTTTGGACATCTTTTAAGATAGTTTTTACTATTGGAATATCTAAATTTGTAAATTCTGAAAAGGTATTGAATTGTGATGGTGTTATTATTTTCATTTTCTTCTTCTCCATAACTCATTTTTAATATCTTGAGGTGTTATTGATTTTTTTGCCATTAATACAAAGAGGAAATATTGTAAATCAGCTATTTCCCAGATTAAATTTTGTTTGTCTTTGTAGTTAATCACTTCATCACTTTCTTCCTTAATCTTTTTCATAATGTTTTTTTCATCTTCAGCTAATTTAGATGTAAAAGAATCAACTTTAGGTGAATCTACTCTAGATTTAATTACTTCAAATAAATCTTCAATATTAAATTCTTTTTCACCAAAGCAGGAATATTCTCCTTGGTGGCAAGCTATATTTTTTTGTTTAACAGTAAAGATAAGGGTATCTTTGTCACAATCATACCTTACTTTAAGAATTTCTTGAGTATTATTTGAGGTTTCACCTTTCATCCAAAGCCTTTTCTTTGTTCTGCTATAGTAAGTTGCATTATTTGTTTTGAATGTTTCTTTCAAAGATTCTTTATTTGAAAAAGCTAACATTAAAATTTGATTTTGTTCATCTTGCACAATTGTTGGAATTAAACTATTTGTTTTTATAAAATCTAATTGATTGATGAATGTTTCATCTAATTTAATTTTTCCAGTATACAAGGCCATTCCTATTTGAGAATCAATTCCTAAGGATTCTAAAGCTTTTATTTCATCACTAGATGAAATAGATCCAGCAACAGTTATTTTTTTATTAGTTGATTTTATTATTTCTTTGATAGTGTTTATATTAAAACCTTGCATAAGGCCTTCATTATCTACATCCGTAAATAAATATCCACTACAAAACTTTTCTGTATTTTGGATTACATCAATAGGATTATTTTCTGTTTTATTTTTCCAGCCTTGTGTAACTACTTTTCCTTTTTTTGAATCTAAAGCAACTAAGAGTCTTTCTTTTGGTAGTTGGGATAGGAATTTTGTATTTGCTTTTGTTCCAATAATGATTTTTTTAGCTCCAGCTTGGAGATATTCATTTGCAATCTCTTGAGTTCTGATTCCTCCTCCAACTCTACAATCTGCTATTTTGCAAATCTTTTTGATAAGCTCTTTATTGTTTCCTTTACCAAGAGCTGCGTCTAAGTCAATAACAGCTATATCTCCATATTTTCTAAATTCTTTGGCAAGTGTTAGGGGATTTTCTCTTTCAAGGACTTTTTTCTGGCCTTGAATTAATTGAACAGATTTACCATTCATAATGTCAATGCTTGGAATTATCATTCTCGCACCTCTACTTGTTTATTTTTTAGATATGTTTTAACTTGTTTTACAGTGTATGTATCATAGTGGAAAATAGAAGCAGCTAGCGCTGCATCTGCTTTACCATTTTTGAAAGTCTCTTCAATAGATTTTAGTGTTCCTGCGCCTCCAGATGCAATAACAGGAATGTTTACTGCTTTGGAGATAATGTTAGTGAGATCATTATCATATCCTGATTTTGTTCCATCTTTGTTCATGGATGTGAGTAGGATTTCTCCAGCTCCTAGAGATTCAACTTTTTTAGCCCATTCTAAAGCATCAATTCCAGTTGGGATTTTTCCAGAGTTTACATATACTTCCCAAGATTCTTTTTCTTTGGGGCCTATTTTCTTTTTTGCATCTATAGCTATTACAATACATTGGCTTCCAAACGTGTTAGCAGCTTCCTCTATGAGTTTAATGTTTTTTACAGCTGCAGAGTTGATAGAAACTTTATCTGCTCCTGCTGATAAAAGGTTTCTAATATCTTCAATAGTTGATATGCCTCCTCCAACAGTAAATGGAATAAAAATTTGCTTTGCAACTAGTTTTACCATTTCAATTATGGTTTTTCTATTTTCTATTGAGGCAGTTATATCTAGAAAAATTAATTCATCTGCTCCTTGTTTGTTGTATTTTTTTGCTAATTCAACAGGGTTTCCTGCATCTACAAGATTTTCAAAGTTTTTACCTTTAACAACCCGATTATTTTTTACATCTAAACAAGGGATAATTCGTTTAGCTAGCATTTTAACCAACTCCTTAACAATTTTAATCCAAACTCTCCTGATTTTTCAGGGTGAAATTGAGTTGCTGTTATGTTTTTATACTGGATAGCAGATGTGAAGTTTCCAAAATAATTTGTTTTTGTAGCTATGATAGATTTATCTTCAGGAATTACATAATAGGAATTTACAAAGTAGGTATAACCTTTTGAAAAAATATTATTGTTATTATTATTTGTATTTTGAGGAGTAATTGTGTTCCAACCTATTTGAGGAATTTTTCCTTTAGTGAATTTTTTTACTTTACCTTTGAATATAGCAAGGCCTTTTACATTTGTAGATTCTTCGCTCTCTTCAAAAAGAGCTTGGAGTCCTAAACAAATTCCTAAAAAAGGTTTTTGAGCTGCAATGGACTGCTTTATAGGTTTAATGAGCTGCTTTTTGTTGAGTTGATCCATCATATAACCAAAGGAACCAACACCTGGAAAAATTATTTTATCAGCAGATTCAATTATTTTAGGATCACTTGTTATAGTGGACTCTACTTTAAGGTAATCTAAAGCATTTTTAATGCTTTGAATGTTTCCAGATCCATAATCAATTATTGCTATCATTTTGATGTTTATTACAATACTCCTTTTGTTGATGGAATTTTGTTGGTATTACGTGCATCTATACTTGCAGCTAGTCTTATTGCTCTTCCAAATGCTTTGAAAATTGCTTCAATTTTGTGGTGATCATTTCTTCCATTATTCAATAGTTTAATGTGCAGGTTTAGCTTTGCATTTTGAGCTATAGCGTCAAAAAAATCATAAACTAATTCTGTTGATACATCTCCTACTTTTTCTCTAGTGAATTCTGCTGTTTGGGAGAAGCTATACCTTCCTGCAAAATCTAAGCTTACAAGTGCTAATACTTCATCCATAGGCAAAATACTAGTGCCATATCTGTTAATTCCTTTTTTATCTCCTATAGCTTGCTGTAAGGCTTGTCCTAGCACTATTCCAATATCTTCTACTGTGTGGTGTTCATCAATTTGAATATCTCCATTAGCTTTGATATCTAGATCTATTAAGCTGTGTTTTGAAAATAATTCTAACATATGATTTAGGAATTGGATTGGTGTAGTAATGCTGTTTTTACCAGTTCCATCTATGTTGAGTTGAATTTCAATATCTGTTTCATTTGTTTTTCTTTTAACATTTGCTTTTCTCATTTTAATACCTCCATAAGTTCATTAATTGTATTTACAACAATTTTAGCACCATTTTTTTTAAGTAATGATTTTAATGATGTAGAAGGGTTATTAGGTGGAATAATTCCTAAAGGAGTGATACGTGCGTTTTTTGCAGCAGCCATATCATCTACACTATCTCCAATATAAACTGTGTTTGCTATTATTGATTTTGGAGTGTTTAAATCTTTTAACGCAGTATTTATAGAGTAGGGATTTGGTTTTGCTTTATTTTTAGGGTAATTTTCCATTGCAATAAGTGTTTCAAAATACTTCATTACTTTGAATTTTTTTAAGACGTAAAGTGCTTCTATTTTAGGTCTTCCAGTTACAATTCCTAACCTATATTGCTTATTTAGTTTTTCAAGATTTTTTTGAGAAATAAGAAATGGTTCATTATTGATAAATCCATTTTTACCCCAATACAATGATTGAAATTTGTTGATGATTTTTGTTTTTGGAATATTTATTTTTTTGTCTTGAATAATTTTTTCAGTAAGATCCCAATCATTATTGTAACTTCCTTTTTCTTTAAGTGCTTGAATATCTTGGTTTGTTATTTTTTGGTTTGTAAAAAATTCAGCTGTTTTTTTAATAGCGAGTCTATATGAATTAGAAACATCTACTAACACTCCGTCCATGTCAAATAATAAAACTGGTTTTGAGATGAGTGGTTTAATTTGTGTGATTAGTCTTTTACATTGGTCTAAAGTGCCTATTCCTAATCTTAAACAGTTTTTTAATAAAGGATAATTTGATCTATTTCTTACTAAGATATTATTTTCTTTAAGTTGGTTGTAAATAAAGATGCAGCTTTTTCCAAAATTAGCTATTACAAAGTTTGCTTTTGCAGGATAGGTTTTAATATTAAGTTTTTTTAATTCTGATAAAAGGTATTTTTTTCCTGCATTAACTTGTTTTACATACTTATTTACAAATTTTTGGTCTTTAATTGCAGCTTTTAGTGCTATTAACGCTAAAGCGTTTACACTGTAAGGAGATCTTACTTTTTGGAGAGTTGAGATAATTTCTTTATTAGATAAGATAGAACCTATTCTTAATCCTGCTAAGCCCCAAGCTTTTGAGAATGTTCTTGCTACAATAAGATTCTTGTATTTATTTATTAGATTTTTTGATGTTTTACCATAAAACTCATAATATGCTTCATCGATTAATACTATTGCGTTTTTTGCTTTTTTTAGAATCTTGATTATATCTTTTTGTTTAATATCACTAGAGGTAGGATTGTTTGGATTAACTAAAACAATTAATTTTGTTTTTTTGTTAATTGCTGAAAGGACTTTTTCAATTGGAAAGCTTAGATCTTGGTTGTAAAGTATATTGATATTTTTTGCACCAATCATTGACGCAGTAAGCTGGAACATTGCAAAAGTAGGACTTGGAATAATAACCTCATCATTTTCTTTGAGGAATGAGTTCATAACAACTTGTATTGCTTCATCAACTCCATTTGTTAGTAAAATCTCTGATTTTTTAACTTTAAAGAAGTTTGAGATTATTTTATTTGATTCGTTGTATTCTGGGTAAGCTGCTATCTCCTCACTTTTAATATTTTTTAGTGCAGATAAAACTTTAGGAGAACATCCTATTGAATTTTCATTAAAA
>CEPX01062737.1_pt1 | contig 10605 bp, 10 predicted proteins | sample 361361 | NCBI WGS metagenome assembly CEPX01 (sample SAMEA2619974, study PRJEB7988) | marine metagenome | biome: marine biome (ENVO:00000447); feature: mesopelagic zone (ENVO:00000213) & marine oxygen minimum zone (ENVO:01000065); material: "saline water (ENVO:00002010), including plankton...
TTTGCTTGACAATGATGCGATATATGCTAGTCTAAATGCGGATTATTTATTATGTTTTTAAATAAATAATCCAAAAACATAAAGGAGGAAGTAAAATGAAAGGCATAAAGTTTGGATTTACGATTGCGTTTTTATGTTTTATGATTTTTGTTTCGGGTCTTGAGGCTAATGATGCGCCTAAAAATTCAAGCACATTAGCTGAAAACAACGTTTTAAATATAAGGGACAAGTCAGTGGCCGAGTTAATGAAAATGATAATAGAGAACAGTCCTGACGAAAGCAGTCCAGACAAGATGATAGATTGGTATGCTTGCCTATTGTATGTTGAAGAATTAGGTAATCGTGGCAAAACAATGGCTGGTGTTGCCATACCTACTCTTAGAGTGGCAAGGGATCAATGGAGAGACCATAAAAAAAGACTTACAGATTCCTCAAAAAAAGCGCAAGCAAAAACAGTAGAATATTACCTGCTTGATGCTATTCATAGTCTAGGTGGAAATGCATTTAAAAAAGATGCTGTATTGCCTAGGTTTTCAGCTGGCACAGGTATTCCAGCATTTTCTGTAAAGCTAGGCCCAACTTATGGCAAGGAACGCGCAATAGGTATTATGGATGCTATTATGCCTATCGCCATTACGGTAAACCTTAAACAATATTCCAATAAATGGTTTGAAAAAGACTACCGAATGGCTTTTTGGGTTATGTCTGCTGGCGTAGGCGCATCTACAATAGCAAATCGAGACATGCCCGTATTCAGTGCCTTTTTTATGCCATATGGTTTCCGAGTCAATGACTTTCTCTTTGGCATTGGACTTTTATATAAATCCACTGTACCAGAGAGACCAGCTGGAAAGTCAAAAACCATTTATGACCATTTTAGCATAACATTTGTTAATGTGGTTTTGTAAGAGATAGATGTCAAACTTAAAATTAAATCCGCCAATCAGGCTTTAGTCTGGTTGGCTTTTTTTATTGGGTTAATTTAGAAGTTGTCCACAGATTTTATTTTATCTAAATATATTTTTATGCTATTATTAAAATATTATTAATTTAAAAAAATATGAAAAGCAAATATTTCAAATTTTTTACCATTTTAGTCCTTTTTACAGGATTTTTATTTTTTAATGGGATTGTTTGGGCTGAAGAAGCTCAAGTTTCTTCTAATGCACCAGAATTAATACAAGATACTGATTCTAGTGCAAAAGAAAAAGAATCAGCATCACAAGAAACGCCCCAAGAAGTACTCCAGGATTTAGAAGTTTCTATAGAAGATCTAGGCGCAGACAAAGCCAGCATACTTCCAGACAGCAAGCTCCATATTTTTAAAAGAATAGGCTGGAAAATGAGCGAAGCTTTAACTTTTGACCCAATAAAAGATGCCCAGCTAAAACTAAAACATGCTAATCAGCAATTAGCTGAAACTAAACAATTAATTGATAAAAAAGGCATTGAAAATATAGATCCTAAAATTGTTTCAAATTCTATTAATAATTTTGAAAACAAATTAAAAAAAGTTAAAAATACTAAAAAAGCCTTAAAAAACGTAAATTCAGACAAAACAAAAGAAGTTGATAAATTTTTAGACGAAATCACGGATAAACAATTAAAACAACAAAAAATGCTTGATAATATTGGCAAGCAAGCAATGGATATAGCTAAAAAAACAGATTCAAATAACATGGAATCTTTAATTGGCCAAGTGCATGAAACAAAAGAACAAGCTTTAGATGATTTTACTGAAATGATTGTCCAAGTAGATGAGCAGGGCGATGCTATTGCAAAGCGAATTGAAAATGCCATGGCTAAAGAATCTGGTTCTTCTTTTAAGCCTTTAAAGCATTTAGAGTTTTTAGATGCTGTTTACAATAAAGTTCCAGAAACAGCAAAACAAGCTATTCAAAAAGCGAAAACTAATGCAATAGAGCAGTTTGAAAAACGGATTAATGAAATGCCTGAAACAATGCGTACAGAAAAACTCCAAAGCTACATAAAAAACACAACAGGAGACGAAACTAGGCTTTTCTCTCTTTTAGATGAAATTAAAAATTCTCCAACCCTACCAAGCGATGTTTTAGCAAAAATTGAAAAAGTTAAAGAAATTGTAGTACAAAGATTTGAAAACAAAATGCAAAGAGTTAGCGCCCCAGATATTAAACAAAAATTTTTAAATGGATTTAATACAAATGATGCTGTAGGTTTAATTGCCTTAGAAGAATTTAAAAATAGAATGAATCAAGACACAGAAGAATTTCGCTTAATCGAACAAGAGCATGAAAAATCTGCAAAAGCTTTTCGTGAAAAATTTAGCGATGCTAAGTCACAAGAACAAGTAAAACTTTTTGAAAAATTATCAAAAGAAATGCTTGAAAATCCCTCTCCAAAAACTTTTAAACTGCTTAATGAACTAGAACAGGAAGTGCGTCAAGATCCGGAAAAACAAGCATTTTTAGATCAAATGGAGCAAGAAATGCAAGGAAAAATGCAAGATCGTTTTAATAGGGAGGGCGATAAATTTATGGACAGAATGACTACTCTTGATCCTAATGATATTAATTTTTTAGAAAAAATGGATTTTAGTCCTGAATTTGAAGGCAAATTTATAGATCGGAATGCACAGCATTTTAAAGATTATATGCAGGATATTCACGAGCCAGAAGAGTTTGACAGGTTTCAAGAAAGATTTTTTAATGTACCTGATTTTGTTGTAGATGAAATTAAAAGATATGATGGAGAATTTGAAGACACAATGCAGTTTAAAATGAGAAAAATGGAAGAAATAAAAGCAGAACAAGAACGCAATATTGCTAGATCAACTCTTGATTATGAAGAGCGTGAAATGCATCATCAACTAGATAGACTTCAGCAAAAAAAAGAACAAGAATTTTGGGAAAAATTTGATAATATTCCTTGGGATGATTTTAATGCAAGACAAAAAATGTGGCAAGAAAAAATAAAAAATTCACAAGACATGGCTGAACAAAAATTTAATGAACGCAAAAATATCTTTCAAAAACGACTTGAACTTGATCCATGGTGTGATGAATCTTGCCAAAAAATTCAATATCAATTTATAGAACAAGATTACAGACATGAAAAAGAACGTTTAGCAGATGATTTAGTAAGAGAGAGAAATAGAATGGAACTAGAAAAAGCTAGACACAAACAAGAAAATCCTCTTTATGAAAAATGCAAAGATGGACAAGACTGCGAAAAATATTGCAAAAATAATCCTGGTATAAAGGGATGTGAATGGGTAATGCCTGAGCCAGGACAAAAACAATGTGATGCACCAGCATGGTGGGATTTTGGCAGGCAAGAATGCGTTCATCCAAAAGAAATAGCACCTGATTGTGCTAAAGGACATTACTGGGATATGGAAGCTAAAACTTGTGTTCGCGACCCTTATTGGGAGCCGCCTAAAAAATTTAAAGAATGCGGACCAGATATGTTTTGGAATGAAGAAGAAGGATATTGCAAACGTAAAAAAATAGAGCCATATTGTGGAGATGGCAATTGCAATAAAAACGAAGATAAATGGTCGTGTTCTAAGGATTGCGGCCCATCATGTCCTAAAAATGAATACAATAATTATACAGGAGAAACAATGTGTAATTATGACAAATGTGCTTCAGGGTGTAAAAACGATTCTCAAGGCTGTCCAAATGAATGCTATGAAGATGTTAAAGATTTGTGCGATAAAGGACCTAAAATGTGCGAATCAGAAGCTGAATGCAGAGCTAGAGATGGATATTATTGGTGCAGAGATGCTAAATGCTACAGAGAGCCTTGTGCTGTTGAAACTTTTTGCGGAAATGGTATTTGCGAGCAAGATGAAACTGATAATAATTGCGCTTCTGACTGCGCGCTAAATATTCCAGAAAAAAATATTCCAGAAACCATGCCTAAACCTGAAATACCTGAAGAAGTTATTACAATTCCAGAGACTACTAAAACTGAAATCAATAATACAAGAGAAGAATTAAATACAGATACGCAAAATAATATTGAATATATGGAACCAGAAATATACAAACCAGAGCCTACAGAAATATATGATTTTCCTGTTCAGGAACCAGAGCCTACTAGAACGCAAGATAATATAATAGACAATACTAATAATACAGGCGCTGGAATATGGGGTGTAATTAAAAACTTATTTGGATTTTAAGATTGCAATAAAAAAAGCACGATTTTTAATATGTGCTTTTTTTATTGACATAAAATAAGGCTGTTATATAATATATAAATACTATTAAAAACCAAAATCATGTTAAATATTGCATCTTTTATGCTTGAGAAAGGGATTTCTCAAGAAACTATCATTTTATTGCTAATGATACCTATTTTAGCCACATTAATAGCATTTATAAGACAAGTAATTGGGATAAAAGCCTTTGGAGTTTACGGCCCATTAATAACAGCATTTGCTTTTTGGGGCACAGGACTAAAATATGGAACCATATTTTTTATAATCATATTAATAACTGCCACTTTAGTGCGGTTTTTAGTTAAAAAATTAAGACTATTATATTTGCCAAGAATAGCAATTGTCCTAACAATAGTATCAATAACAATGATAATAAGTTTTATATTAATTTCTATTTTAGGACAAAATGGATTCTTAAAAATTTCTATTTTTCCAATTTTAATTTTAATAATGTTAGTAGAAAAATTTGTTGGCGCACAAATGACAAAAAGTCTGCGCACTGCAATCATGCTTTCTATTGAAACCCTAGCCTTAGGCATTCTAGGTTATTCTATTCTAAGCTGGCAAAGCATGCAGGAAATTCTTTTAAAATACCCATGGCTTATTTTAATTACTATTTTTATTAATATTCTTTTAGGCAAATGGACAGGCTTGCGATTAACTGAACTTCGCAGATTCAATGCAATAATAAAACATGCTAAAAACATTTCTAAAAAGTAAAGGCATCCTAGGAATGAATGCCAGAAATCTAAGCTATATTAGACCTTCTAACGCAGGAGGCTCTATGCGTTTAGCTGATAATAAACTAACAGCTAAAAAAATATTGCGTAAAAATAACATTCCAGTTCCTAGAAATTATGGCATTATTAAAACTTATCAAGATATAGAAAATTTTGACTGGAACAAGCTTCCGTCTGATTTCGCACTTAAACCAAATCGCGGTCTAGGCGGCGAAGGCATTATGATTGCTTATGGCCAAAAAAAGAATGGCAATTGGGTTAAAGCGAGCCGAAGCGAACTTTCCCAAGATTTCCTAAAAAATCATATTAGAAATATCTTAGATGGTAATTATTCTTTATTTAATATTCCTGATACAGCTTTTTTCGAAGAACGGCTTAAAATTTTAAAACTTTTTAAACCTTATGCTTTTAAAGGAATACCTGATATTAGAATTATTGTTTACAATAAAGTGCCAATGATGGCCATGCTTCGTCTTCCTACCCAAGCTTCTGATGGCAGGGCTAATTTACATCAAGGCGGCCTTGGTGTTGGGATTGACATGGGCACAGGCATTACCACAACAGCTATTACTAAAATGCCTCATGACAGAATTATTGAATATGCTCCTGGTACTCGCCTGCCTCTTTCAGGCATTAAAATACCAAACTGGAACCAAATATTGTATCTAGCTGTTAAAGCCCAAAAAGTAAGCGGACTTGGTTATTTAGGAGCAGATATTGTAATTGACAGAGAAAAAGGGCCAATATTTTTAGAGCTTAATGCCAGGCCAGGACTTTCTATTCAAACTGCTAATATGGCGCCCTTAAAAGAACGCTTAGAAAGAGTTAAAGGTCTTGAGATTAAAAACCCTAAAAGAGGAGTTCGCTTAGCTAAAGATTTGTTTGGCGGAGAAATAGAAGATGAGATTGAAGAATCAAGCGGTAGAAAAGTAATTGGAATTAATGAACAAATTGAAATCATTGACAATAAAGGGACTAAGCATCCTATTGTAGCTAAAATTGATACTGGGGCTTATAGGACTACTATTTGCCGAACTCTTGCTGAACAATTTGGAGTTGATAAAATGGTTGATGAAAAAAAAGTAAAATCAGCTCTTGGTATTGAAAAACGACCAATTATTCATTTGGAATTTATTTTGGATGAAAAAAGGGTTAACACAGAAGCTTTTATAGCTGATCGTGCAAAATTAAAATATGATATTATTATTGGAAGAAGGGATTTAAAAAGATTTTTAGTTGATCCATCAAAACGAGTTTTTATGACTGAAAAAACTAAAAACAAGCATTTACTTCAATCTCTAAAAAAAAGATTAAGACATAGATTAGGAAGATAAAAAAACAGCATAAAAAATTTTACTTGCATTTTTTGCTGTTTTTTAGTAAAATAAGTCAATAAACAAAGTAAGCCCTGGTGGCGAAATTGGCATACGCGCTTGGTTTAGGACCAAGTCCTTCGGGGTAGAGGTTCGAGTCCTCTCCAGGGCACTAAGGATATACAAATTAAAGATCTCTTAGGTCTGCATTTTTATTAAATAATTTTTGCGGCATAAAAATTAAATAAAAAGGCAAAACAACTAAAAATCGAATTGTTTTATAAAACAATTGCATACCACCATATTTTGGCTTGCTAAAATCAGGCATAGTAAAATTTTTAATTATTCTTTAAATTTACTCGCTTTGCTCGTAAATATAGCCTGCTGGGGTTATTTTTATTTGACTAGTTTTATCTTGACACAAAGAACTAATTGATTCAAGAGTAATATCCCCAAAAGCAAATGGGGCACCAATCGAGGTAAACTTAATTTCCTGTGTTTCATCTTGTATATTAATGCTTTTAAATCTAATATCTTCTTTTAAGTTAAAAGCTTGGATTATTTCTTGATTTTGGATTAATTCATACTTATTTACTAAATCATCAAAACGAATCAAGTACGCAACCTGTTCTGTAATAGTATTTTGCTGAGCCAAGCGTAATTGAGCAATAATTTCGCGAGTATCATTTTTTAAATCTGCTGAACAAGAAGCATTGCGCCAAATAGGAAAACTAATTCCAGCTAAAATTCCAATTAAGGCAATAATTATTAAAATTTCTATTAAAGAAAACCCGCTTAAATTTTTTATCATATATTTTCAAGCATTGAATACATTGGCATTAAAATTGATAAAGCAAAAAAAGCCACTACAGCACCAATCACAACCATGAGCAAGGGCTCAATAATAGTAGATAAATTCTTAGTACTAGCATCAATTTCTGTTTCATAAAAATCAGCTGATTGTTCCAACATATTTATTAAAGATCCTGTTTCTTCGCCAATATCAATCATTTGCACCATTAAAGGCGGATAAAGATTTTTAAATTGTTTTAAACTTTTGTGCAAATCCTGTCCTGTTTTAATTTCATTTTTAATCTTAATTAAAGATTTTCTAAAGTAAAAATTAGTTAAAGTATTTTTAGTAGTTTGAATAGCTTTAGCAATAGGAACTCCACTTGCTAAAAGAGAAGACAAGTTGCGAGCTAAACGAGCTGTATTAATTTTTCTAGACATTTCGCCAAAAATAGGTGCTTTAAGCAAAATAAAATGAAAAATCCTTTTTCCTGAACTTTTTTTTCTAAAAAAATTAAATCCTATAATAATTACTGCTATTATTACACCTAGAATAGGGGCATAAGTCCTAAAAGATCCAGCAAAACCGATAATAAGCCTAGTTGTTATTGGCAGTTCTGCGTTCATGTCAGAAAAAAAAGAAGTTAGTTTTGGTATAACAAAAATCATCATTAAAACTCCAATCAAAGCCATGGCACAAATAATAACAACTGGATAAACCATAGCGCCCTTAACTTTGCGCCGCAAATCATTATCTTTTTTAGCTTGTTTAGCTAAGATTTTTAGAATTTCTTCGAGATTCCCGCTAGTTTCTCCAATTTGAATCATGCTAGTATAAAGGCCGCTAAAAACCTTGGGATATCTTTTTAAAGAGCTAGCAATAGACTGGCCTTTTTGAATATCTTGCTGGATTTCAAGAATTATTTTTTTAAACTTAGGATTTTTAGTTTGTTCTGCTAAAATAGAAAACGCTCGATTCATTGGAATACTGGCTTTAACTAAAACAGACAAGCTTTTGGAAAAAACTAATTTATCTTTTAGGGAAATCTTTTGAAATTTGTCTAAAAATGTAATCTTCATAATATTATTTATAATAGCATATTTAGTTTTTTTTGACAAATAATCATTAATAAGCTAAAATAGCAATATGGATAAAAAATTTAAACAAATAATTATTTTGCGAAAAGATCTTAAAATGTCTTTGGGAAAAACATGCGTACAAGCTTGTCATGCCTGCTTAGGAGCATGTGAGAAGACTAATAAAAAAAATTTTATGCACTGGCAAAAACAAGGACAGAAAAAAGCTATTGTAAAAGTAGAAAACCAGGATGAATTATTTAAACTTAAAAAACAGGCTAATAACATGAATCTGCCAAATTATTTAGTTTCAGATGCTGGTTTAACAGAATTAGAACATGGCACAGTAACTGCTTTGGCAATTGGACCTGCGCAAGAGCATGAGGTTGATAAAATAACTGGAGACTTGTCTTTGCTGTAAAAAAACAGAATGTCGCATAATATATTAATTACTAATTTAGCAAATCATGTTTTTAAAATTTTGAAGCAGTCAAAACTTTTTTTTCGTCCTATGCAAAGACAAAAACCAGTCCCGAAATCTGCTCGTAATTTTCGCCTAGCTTATACAAACCTAAAAACTGGTTTAATTTGCATTGATATTCTAACACCGCGCAAAAGACAACCAAAAAAACCTAGTGCAGTTTTACGCATCATAGCTCATGAAATTGCGCATCATCAAAAGCCACCATACAAACAAAGATTTAGAGGCCGCATTATTAACCGCCAGCATTATCCTAAATTCTACAAACAAGTTAATAAAAATATAGAAAAAATAAAAAAAGACTCGTTACTGGGTCAATATTTTAAATAAAATAAATTATCTTACTTTTTTCTTGGCTTTTTCTTTAGCTTTGGCTTCACAGCCCTGTATCTTATAACTTTTCAAGCCTTGCTTATAATCTTTTACAAATACAGACAAGCCAGCCGCTACTGGAATAGCAATAGCTAGACCTAAAATTCCACCTAGCTTTCCTCCAACAAGTAAAGCCAAAATAATAAGCACTGGATTTAAGCCCACTGCTTTTTTCATTATTTGCGGTACTATAACATGACCTTCAATTTGCTGGACAATTAAGTAAAGCACTATAACCAAAACTCCAGTAACAGGAGACTGCATAAAACCTAAGATGCCAGCTGGAATAAAAGCCACAATCGGACCAAAAGGAACAATCTCTGCTAAACCAACTAAAATACCAAGAATTAGAGCATAATCAATTTTTAAAATTAAAAGTCCGATAAAAGTTAATATTCCAACTACTAAAGAAGCTACAACTTGACCTAGGAGCCAATATCCTAATTTTTTTTGAATACGCTGAGAAAGGCCAAGAACATATCTTCTCCGTCTATACGGAGCAATTGCCTTAATAAGCTTTTCTAGGCTTTGTTTTTGGGCTAATAAGTAAAAAGTAATAATAAGAATTACTAATACTGTGCTAATGCCTACTGGCACTCCAGCTAAATACCCAGCCGCATTTCCTAGAAAATCCTGTATATAATCAGCTTTTAACTCAAATGGAACCTTTTGAATAAGTTCTGGTATATTATGAGTTAAAGAAGACAGCTGTTGGGCTAAAGGCGGTACAATTATATAAACTGAAACAGAAAATATACCAATAGCTAAGAAAAAAATCAAAATAGTACTTAAAATTCTTGGTATTTTACGTTTTTCTAACCATTCTACTGGAGGATTAAGAGCAGCTACAAGAACCAAAGAAACAAAAAATATTAAAACTACGTCTCTAACCAAATAAACCAAAAACAAGCCTAGTAAAACTATAGCGGCTTTAAAAATATTTCCTGTTGAAATGTCAATTGTTGTTTTTGCCATTGATTTATCTTAACATATTTTTAAGAATTAAGCAAATTTCGCATTTGTTCTATGTTTTTTTTATAATTTGCATCTTTAAAAATACTTGCACTGCCGCCCACAAAAACATTAGCTCCAGCATCTCGCAAATCACGAATATTATGCTCTCCAATATTACCGTCAACTTGAATGTCTAAATCACAGCAATTATTATGACAAACAATGCGCTTTAATTTTTTAACTTTATTAAGAGTTTCTGGTATCCATTTTTGAGTAGCAAAACCAGGCTCTACTGTCATAATAAGAATCATATCAATTTCATCTAAAAACGGCTCTATTTTTTCTACTGGAGTTTTTGGTTTTATACTAATACAGGCTTTAGCACCTAAAGATTTAATATTAGCAATAATTTGTCGTATATCTCCAGCTGTTTCTATATGAATGGTAATTATGTCTTTATCTTTAATATCCCATATTTCAATGTATTTTTCTGGATTTTCTATCATTAGATGAATATCAAGCGGCAAACAAGTAATACGCCTAATAGCGCGTACAATATCAGGCCCAAAAGTAAAATTCGGAACAAAGTGCCCATCCATAATATCAATATGAAGCATATCAATCCCAGCTTTTTCTAATTTTTTAATTTCGCTTTCTAAATTAGCTAAA
>CEPX01024227.1_pt1 | contig 10588 bp, 12 predicted proteins | sample 361361 | NCBI WGS metagenome assembly CEPX01 (sample SAMEA2619974, study PRJEB7988) | marine metagenome | biome: marine biome (ENVO:00000447); feature: mesopelagic zone (ENVO:00000213) & marine oxygen minimum zone (ENVO:01000065); material: "saline water (ENVO:00002010), including plankton...
GGGGTTAATATCATATTACTTAGGAGTTGCCGTATAAAGTAGCTTTCTTTCCAGTATATTCTTCCCAACGCTTTACAATTACATCGCAGTAGTGTGGATATATTTCCATGCCATAGCACTTTCTTCCTGTTTTTTCACAGGCTATTAGTGTTGTTCCAGAGCCGAGGAATGGATCTAAAATATTTCCATCATTTAAAGCAAATGATGTTATGCCCTTTTCTGGAAGTTCAACAGGGAATGATGCACCATGTCCTTCTACTTGGCTGCCATGAGTTCCTATTCTCCATGTATTATACCAAGTATCATATCTGCTTTGATTTGTATAATAATCATCACCTTTGCATAATAAAAATATTAGTTCACTATCTCTTGATAATATACCTCTTGCAGATATATTAAATCCGTGCTTTTTATCCCATACTATTGTTTCAAATACTTCAAAATTATGATCGCCACTAAATACAATTTTTCCATAATCATTCCTACTGTTTGCATTATACATAACATTCCATAAGATAGGACTATTATCATTCACTATTAATTCTAAATTTTTAAAAATACATATCAAAAAATCATAATATTCATCTTTTGTTTTATTGTCATTTTTGCCTTTATAAAATGCAGGAAGCCTGTACCCTTTGCCACCTTGATTATACGGAGGACTGGTAAACACCATGTCTGCCTTATTGCCATCCATAAGTATATCTACATCTTCCTTCTTTGTCGCATCCCCACACAGTAGCCGATGCTCACCAAGTAGCCATAAATCACCCTGTTTTGTAATAGGGTCTTCAGGTGCCTCGGGTACATCGTCTTCGTCCGTTAATCCTTCAACTGTATCGAGTTCTTTGAATTGCAGTTCATCATCATCAAAACCCCAATCCATAAGGTCGGTTTCGTCAAATATATTAGCCAGTAGATCCCAATCCCATTCACCACTATTTTTATTCAACCTTATATTTAACTCTTTCTCTTGTTTAATGTCACCTATATCCACATAATGAACAGGTATATTTTTCATCCCCATAGCCTTCGCCACTCTCACCCTTTGGTGACCCCCTATAATTATGTTTTTTCTATCTTTGTTTTCATTTACAACTATGTTCTCAACAAATCCATACTTTGTGAGGCTATTTTTTATGTCTTGAAACTGCTTTTTAGTGAGTTTACGAGGATTATATTCCGAATCATTCAAGCACCCAATATCTACGCTCACAACACTCATTTTATTTTTCATATTTATAGTTATCCTTTCTTCTACCAAAAACATTGTGATTACTTAAGTATACATCAAAATATAACAAACGTTGTTATATTTTTAGTGTGATGCTAGAATAAAATAACTTGGGCAAGTACAAATAAAAGTTAAGAGGGAAGATGTACGAGTCCAAATTAGAAGTAACAGAAATAGATATATCACCGATAAAGCCAAGGAAAGGGCTTGTCGGATTTGCGACGATCACAATCGCAGAGAAGATAAACGGTGAATCCATCCCAACGTTTTATTTTTCTGGAATAGGTATATACAAGTTCTTGAAGAAGGAGGGTTTCTATATAAGATACCCAAAAAAAGAGCTGTCAAATAATAAGACGTTAGATGTATATCATCCAATAAATAAGTTTATGGGTGATTATATTCAAAAAAAAATAGTGGAGGAGGCCACACCCATTTTAAAAAAAGCTAGTGAATAAAGGAAAGGATTAATAAATGAAAATCTCGTGTGTAATTCCCTATTATAAAAATAAAGAGACAATAGTAAACTGTGTAGAGTCTATTAGGGATCAGGACTATGACAACTGGGAAATTGCGATAGTCTTAGACGGTCACACTAAAGATGATTGGTCATTCCTCACCGATCATTTTATGGAAAATAAAGAGAATAAAATTAAATTGCACTGCCTGGATATAAACGCAGGTGCTCCCTCTGCACGTAATTTTGGGGCAAAAAAAACAGATGGCGAAATCTTGTTTTTTATTGATTCAGACTGTCAGTTATATCCAGGCACCTTTTCTATTTGCATCGAAAAATTTGAAGAGGATCCAGCATTGTCTTTTGTGTATGGCAACTATAGATACGACAAGAAAGATAATTTCACCTCAAAACCATTCAATGCTCAAGATCTTGAAACATTTAATTATGTGAATACAATGAGCCCTGTTAAGAGAAGTGTATTTAACAAAGTTGATGGCTTTCGAGAAGGAATGAAATTCTTCCAAGACTGGGATCTATTTTATCGAATATCTAAAAAATTATATTATGGGGTATGGATAAATGAATTTTTCTTTAGCACGGCTCACCCAAAAGAAAATAATATTTCTGGTAGTCAAGGTAAAACACTCGCCGAAAAGGCAACTGAATTTTATAAAATAAATAATATAAAACCTAAGAGATTAGTGGTCACAACTTTCTCTGCCCCACTCCAAGCAAAGCATCGTGCAGAGATTTTAGGTGCTGATTATTGTGGACCAGAACCAGACTCGCCAAAACATATAAGATACCCAATAAACCTAGATCTAGATCAGTGGAAGGCAACGTTTATGGTAGGACTATTTAATGCCCCTCAGCAAGCATTAAATAATCATTTTGCAGTGATGAAAGGAAAAAAATTAGTACAGTTTATTGGGACGGACGTATGGCAATTACGAAACTGTCATTCATTTGAAGATCTAAAGTGTATACAAGAAGCTCTGAGATCTGAAGATATAATATGTTTTGTAAATTCGCAAAGGATGCATGAAGAGTTAAATGAAATCAATATTGAATCGTACCTTGTTTATCCGCCCATCTACAAATTAAATAAGTTTAAGGTGACCAAAAGGTTCCCTAAAAAATACACAGTAGCTGTCTATTTCTCTGACACTCCTAATATGAACGAGCTAGAAGGAAAAGGTAATATGTCCAATATCCCCATTATTATCGATGTAGCAAGTGCTATGCCCGATATCGATTTCAAATTCTTTGGCGATGTAGGTAGAGTTTGGAAAGATGAAAATGGCTGTGTAATTAAAAAGAAAAAGAATGTGGAGTTTTGTGGTAAGATCCCCTTTGATAAAATGAATGAGTTTATAAATTCATGTAGCTGTATTATTAGGAGTACTCAACATGATGGTTTTCCACAACTGCCAATTCAGTTCATGTTAGCGGGTAGAGATAGTATTGTGTCTGTTCCAGATACCCAATTTATAGCCAATATAAAACTTTCATTTGAAGAACCAACTGATTACATGGCCCATAAAAATGAAATTATTAATGCCATATACGAACTAGCGTCAAAGACAAGACCGACATTAGAGCAAACGAAAATAACAGCCGAGGTAAAAAAAGAATATTATCGTGATCTGTGTTGTGAAAAAAGATTCAAAGAGGAGATTCTAGGATGTCTGTGAAACTAAGTTTCTGTTTACCAGTCTATAACGGCCAATATTTAATAGCACAATGTATCGAATCATTAATCAATCAAAAAGTGAAAGGTGAAATAATAGTCTATCACGACGGGTCAACTGATAACACAAAACGAATTTTAGATTTTTATAAAAACGACATTAACGTAATTCATATGAAGGAGAGAAAAGGTCATGCAAAAGGACGCAACCTATTAGTACAGGAAGCGAGTGGTGATATAATCGTTATTTGTGATAATGACATCTATGATGAAAATAGATCCCAGGCAATTACAGAGTTTTTTGATGAAGAGGAGAAGGATGTTTTTTATAGTGCTCTTACCTGCTGTAGCTCAAAAAATCCTTCAGAAATATGGAGACAAGAGGCCTATGAGTGGGATTTTAATAGCAAATGTAACATCTCCTATCCCACAGTTGCATATCGCCGTGACTTAGCACTAAGATGCCCACATAGAGAAGATAGTATGGAAACAGATTTATACGAATTTGTTCTTTTAGAAATGAATCAGGAAGGTGCAAAGTTTGGTGGGTGCCAGAATCCATTAATGCTTAAATATGAAGGGGACTCGCTACGCAATAAAAAGGTTGCTTGGGAATTGAAACAGAAAATTTATAAAGAGGAATATGGTATTGAGATACAGATCTAAATATGATGCACAGCAAGATCACAGAGACAATTATAGATCTGATGCGATTAGTAAAGGAAAAGGAACTCCATCTATTAGAGACCATTATAGGTGCATGTGGGTTTATGAGAATACCCCAGCCGATTCGGTGGTCCTTGATATTGGGTGCAACACTGGTTTATTTTCGCTACCATTACAAGAAAAAAAGAATTGTTATGTGAGGGGAATCGATATAGTGCCCGAACTGGTGGAGATAGCAAAGTCAAAAGGGGTTCGAGCAGAAGTAGGAGAAGCTGAAAATTTATCACAATTTGAAGATAATAAGTTTAACGTTGTTTTGATGTGTGAGGTACTAGAACATTTATATAATCCTTACCATGCAATATCAGAGGCTTGGCGAGTTCTAAGCAAGGGGGGTGTGCTCATTATAACGATACCCCATCCCAAATCAGTTATATGTCAAACACTTGGAGATTTTCATCATCAGAATTTTTCTGTTGAACAAATTTATTCTCTTATGTATAGTCGATTCAAGGAAGGGAATGTTCTATATACAGAAATTCCGTTTACGGAAAGTTATTGTTTAGAGGTGGGTATTGATAAGAGTGACCCACAATATCTAGGATTGGAGTGTATTAAATGAAAATTTTGTATATACCAAGTTTAAATAATGGTGTTATTTATTGGAGGATCGAGAATTACGCTACAAATTTGTTGAAAATAGATGATACAAGAGTCTACGTTGATTACTTTTTTGACCCCAAAGATGGCATTGCGTGGGAAGCTTTTGATACAGATACCAGAGAAGGAATGATGATTGAATCTAAGTTAGACGCTGCTTTTGAATACTTTGACGTCATTATTTTCCAGAAAATCCAACATAAACCAGGACTTAAATTAATGATGAGGTTAAAAGAAAAGTATCCAAAAACAAAAATATACTGTGAAGTTGATGACCATATAGGAGATATCACCCCGTCAAATATCAATGCCGATAAGTTTAAGGACCATCATACGATGGCTGCCCATCATTGCCAGATAAGTGACGGAATCATTACATCAACCTCATATCTAGCAGAATTTTGTAAGGTTTTTAATGAAAATGTTTTTGTAGCCCCCAATTGTATTGATCCTACGACATGGTCAATTGAGGAAAAGAAAAACCCTAAAAACGATAAATTTACTTATGGTTATGTTTCGGGTGGTGGTCATGACGAAGATTTGAAAATACTCCAGAACGGTCTCAATAACTTTCAAAGAGATTGTGTCATTAAGATTAGATATGGTGGTTTTCGACCTGACTTTCTGATCGATAGGAGAATTGACTTTAAGACTGTTGCATGGAATATCGAAGAATATCCACAGAAACTGTACGATATGAACATTGATTGTGCACTCGCTCCATTAAGAGATACCGAATTTAATCGATGTAAATCGAATTTGAAGTGGATTGAATGGTCCTCTCTTGGCATCCCCTTAATAGCATCGAACGTTGAACCGTATAAGAATACGAACGGTCCTATAATCTTAAGGAATAATAGATCATTTGATTTGGTCATAAGGGAAAATAAGATAGATTTTAAAGAATTGAAAACAGCAAATAAAGAAAACTATTCAATTGTCAAAAATTGTAAAAAATTACTTTTGTGGTTAAAAGAACATCAAAAGTAGTTTTATTTTATAACAAGCTTTGTTATAATTACTGTAGAGTGACTAGAAGCCCCTTTTGAGGACAGTCTTTATATGAACAAGACAAAAAGGAGCTCATCAATATGGTCATGTACGATACGTCAACAAAACCAAATAAAGTGGAACCCTCAATCCGCTTCATTGCAATTACGCCTAGTGATACTTTAGATTTACCACAACCTATAAGATCTCTTTATATTGGTAGTGCTGGTAATATAGCAGTAGAAGACGTTGACGGTAATGTAGTTACATTTGCAGGGTTAGTAGATTCCAGTATTCTTCCAATTAAACCTATAAAAGTGATGGCAACTGATACAACAGCAGCCGATATTGTAGGATTAATCTGATGCAACTTGGGTGTTCGGTTGCTCTAACTGCAAGATACCTGATTAAGCACGCAGGAAGACCACCAAAAGTAGCTGCTGAGTTGAATTTTAGTGTGGCATATAATTCGCAGTTATTAGTTACGATCATATAAAAAAGGAGTAAAGAAGAATGGCAAATATCGAAATCATTGATGGTAATTCCCAATCGAAATATGTAAAGGCCACAGGTGCTGGTTCAAGTGGGGATCCATTTATAACTCAACAGCTCGAAACAAATTCGGCTACCATCCAAACAAATACAGGAACAACATCTACTAACACGACTACGATAGTTACTAGTAATGCGGCTATTCAAACTGCAGTTGAAGGTACATTAAAAGCCGATCAAAAATTCGAAATAGTTAGAAAACAAATTAATGTTACAAGAGCAGGTGCATCAGCAGTTTCAGTTGCTGTTAACGGCATCATAGAAGCTAGTGGTAACTTTTTCCATGAATTAACCACCGTTGCATCTTCTAATGGAGATGCCGTTATTTTAAAAAATATTCGGATTGGGACAAGTGGTGGTGCTGAATCATCGATCGGAAATTTAAATATCTTTGTTATGAACTCTGTACCATCATCAGCACAAACTGAAGGAAGTGACATACTACTAACAGGTGCTGAAACAGAAGATATGGAATCGAAAGTGGCTGTCTGGAACAAGACTACCTCAACGTCTGCATCAGTTCATCTAAGTGACGATAGCTCTGATTATTTGATTCACACAGCCGCAGCAGATACTTCTCTCTATTTATGTATACAATCTGCTAGTGCATGGAGTGTTACAGGCTCAGAGGACTTTAAAATAACGTGTGATTTCTATCGAGTAGAATAATATGAAGAAGCTTAAAAAGTATAAGCACTTTCAGTTATTTGGCGATTGTTGTTGGGGACTACAAAAAATGGTAGCCCAATATGAAGGACCAGCGTTGAGAGTACGGAGGGGTATCGACAATGTTGAACAAGACATTTATTTCACTGGCAAGAAGCCAGGGTGCTGGATAGATGAGAAGGAGCTATTAGACTTTGTTGGTCACAATTCTGACGGATTTGTAACTAAGATGTACGATCAACAGGACAATCGCAGGAACTGGTTAAGTGTATTTGTAGATGGATCTGTTGATTCATCACACAAAACGGATATTTACCAGAGTACGGCGAGCAGGCAGCCTCTTATTGTCAACGATGAAGGGGCTGGTGTGCCAGGGAGTATTTTTAGAAACTTATACGGAGAACCGTGTATCAAGGGAGATACATCGAGAACGGTGGTGCGAATGACTTTTGTGCGTAAATTTGAGGAAATGAGCGGGATTTTAATGGGCGGTAGGTTTCAGCGTACTGACCAACCATCTTCTGACTCGTATATCATTAGCGCAAATTTTACATCATCAAAAAACCAAGTAATTGATGAAGAAGACGCAAGCGAAATAAAAGGCGGTGCTTTTGGTAGGCCAGCAGTCATGCAGGGTACTGATTCAAACTACTATTATTGTATTAAAGATGGGTCTCCTTACGCCAACAGGAGGCCTATAACTGGAGTTGATTATACAATATATTGGGCATCTAACCCCGTGGGAAATTCATTTGATAATTTGTTAGATTACGATACGGCCCCTTCAATTTATAACTACAGTTGTAACCCATCCGTTACTTTTTTTGAGGATGGGGTTGAACATACGTATACAGTGGGGACGTTTGAAGAAATAACGAGAGATAGGAACTTGGCGTTAGATTATGTGAGGGGAGTAGACTACGATAAAAAAATCAAATCAAACACAAACCAAAAAGTCCCTCTATATTCATGGGCGCTTGACTACACCACTAATCTGGTAGACGAGGCCGCTACACCCTATAATACAACCGCACATGGTTATTTTGCTTCAAAAGTAGACCTTTATAATAATTTTTATATGAGTAGAGAGGAGTATAATGGGGCTTTTTGTATTGGTATTTTTGACAATTTAAATGCGGTTTTGAGATCTAGAGAGGTATAGCGCATGAAATATTTGGTTTTTAATAGTTTAGAAGAAGAAAGAGAAGTCAATAATCGTATTGCTCATGAGCAAGGTTCTAATGGAGATCCTTCCCATTCAAGATTAAATCCGACTGGAAAAGTGACTCAATATTGGTTTAGCTGTTTGAAAAAGGGGGATTCCGAAGACTATGCATTAACTATCCCAGAACAGTTAGAATATGTTTTAAGTGAAACCGAGCAAGGATCTCTTTTAACGCAAGAAGAATTCGATGATCTTAATTGGTCAAGTATACATGAGTGGGAGGAACCATAGTGGGATCAACATTAGAAGTATTGAGAGGATACGTTGAGAGACAGTTAGATATTACTACAACAGCCGATACAGTACCCTCAAATACCAATATTAATGATTTTATTAATACTGTTACCCGTGAGGTTGGTAGGAGGATCAAGCCTGTAGAGTTACAAAATTCCACACCCTTAGACCATTCCATTACAAGTGGCACCAATAAAGTCACACTTAACACGACATTATTATACCCGCAGATAGTCTATTATTTTAATTCTCAAGGGAAAGGAAGACAGTTGGTTGAGCGAGATCTGCAGCAGATGATCGTTATTGAAGGTGCTAATAATTTTTTTGATTCATCGAATACAGGAGATCCATCATATTTCGCTTATCGTGGTAGAGAAATAGTAACCAATAAATATTTTAATCGTACAGATGCAACTGGAATAAGAATTTTTGGTATAACAAAACCGACAGTTCTGTCGTCTGATAGCGATGAAACCGATCTTTCTGACGATTATGATATGCTCGTTATTTTCAAAGTTACCGCTCTTTGCTATCAGATTATCGATGATACCGAGAACCAAACAAAATATGAGATGTTGGCTACACGAGAAGAAAATGAACTTAATATAGACCTTGATTACAGAGATGCAGAAGTTATTCAATTAGATCCCGTAACATTTAGTTCGAGTTATAAAGATTATCGTGACCCATCAACATTTTTTGGTGGGGGATAGAGATAGAATATGCCCTTTCAAACTGTTTCAATGGATAGATTCTTGGGTCTGGACAATTCGGCAGATGAATTGGGCCTCTTACCAGGACAATTAAGGCGTTGCGAAAATTATGTCTTTATGGCGAATGGTGGGCTAAAGGAAAGAGCTGGAGGCTCTAAACACTCAGATCCTCCTGTTGCTGGCGCAATTTATGGTCTTTCTTCTTTTACTAATTCATCAGGTACATCTTATCTGATCTGTGCTCAGGGGACCGATCTATACTATTATGATAGCGAGACATGGAACGCATTTGGTCTCACATTAACGGCAAGTCAGACTGTGCGATTTGAAGCAGCTGGTTTTGGTGCTACGCCAGCACTGTATGCATGTAATGGTGAAGAATCGATCATTAAAATAGATATGGGGGCATCACCACAAGCAGCTCTTTTGACTACAGGTGCGCCAGATAATGCACCTGAGACAGTACAATTTTTAAAATTACACAAAAATAGATTATTTGGTTCTGATGGTGCTGACACTATCTATTTTACAGATACATTAGACTTCGATACCTGGAATAAAGGCACCAATAATTTCCAAGTTGATCCTGGTATCAACGGAAATATCCAGGCAATGGAAGTATGGGGAGATTCTTTATTCATTTTCAAAGAAGAAGCAGTATATGTACTTGTTAATGCAGATGCGAGTCTTTCCGATTTCAAAGTTCTGAAAACAGATGCAAATGTAGGTACACAGAGCCCAGACTCTGTTAAAACTACTAAAATGGGGATCTTCTATTTTTCTATTGACGGTTACGTTCGTAAAATTTCACCTGCAATCAGCTTTTCATCAAATGAATTTACCTTAGGTGGCTCTGGTTCCCCGATCGTCAATTATTCACTTCGATATAGCATTGAGTTATACCAAGATGAAACTGATTTTGTAAATGTAAATGCATTTGTTTATAACAATCTATATATTTTATCGTTTAAAACCAATGAAAACATACAAGCTTATACGGACCGTACTTATTTTGCAGATACAACAAAAGCAATTCCCTTCGAGTCTGAACAAACATTACAGCCAATGTGGGGCCAATTTACGGGTTATGATTATAGATTCTTCAATATCTTAGATAATGTTGTTTATGGCGCAAAAGGACTATCAGGAGAAGTACACACTATCCTGGAAAAGGATGTTACAAATGATGATGGAGCCGCAATTAAATCAGTCGCAAAAATTGCGTGGTTACCTGTCGGCGGTTCATCGATTTATAAAAGATTTAATAAAGTCATTGTTAAAATGGACGGTCAAACGTACCCACTAACAGTCTATTTACAATCATATAGAACAGGGAAAGGAGGCGCTCCCCCTATAGACGCTGGTATAAGGAAAGAAATAGACTCTACAAGTCCAGCCTATGTCGGTTCTGCAACTGTAGGGGAATTTCCTCTTATTTATGTTGGAGTAATGGCAGCGGAATTTACCACAAATTTAAATGGTAATTATATACAAATCC
>CEPX01197162.1_pt1 | contig 10580 bp, 8 predicted proteins | sample 361361 | NCBI WGS metagenome assembly CEPX01 (sample SAMEA2619974, study PRJEB7988) | marine metagenome | biome: marine biome (ENVO:00000447); feature: mesopelagic zone (ENVO:00000213) & marine oxygen minimum zone (ENVO:01000065); material: "saline water (ENVO:00002010), including plankton...
GTCATCCTTTAGCTCCTTAAGCGCATCCTCAGCAATGTCAAAAGAATACTTAAGCCCTTCTTCAAAGTCTTCACTTTCCATCTTCTTTTTCATAAAATTTAACTCTTCTTCGTTAAGAGAATAAGCATCAAATGTGATATCCACCCTACCACCAAAGGCGAAAGCATAGTTGCCCTTTTCTGCTTTCTGAGCAAGGTGCCCACGATATTGAAAATTTATCAAAAGAATAGAATTATAATCTCTTCTAATATTGTATCCTTTAACCTGCTTAGGCGCAGTGACCTTTTGCTTGGCAAAAAGGGTCAATTCAAACATAGAAGTAGAAAATGCATTAACAAGGGCAGCATTTTTATCAAAACCCTTTTGTCTCAATTGCTCAGCAGCTTTAAAGTATGGCTTCATCCACGCAGAGTAAAGCTTGATGGTTTCGATCTGACTTCTAAGATAGTTCCTCTCAATTGACTCTCTCTTCCTCAACTCTTTATAAGAAAAGTCTTGCCACTTCAAAAATTCATCGATACGAGGGATCATAATTCTTTTAACGGCATCATTAATTGTACCATCTTTTGCAGCCATTTTTTCAACATCTTCAACAGAGTTTGCAATCATAAATGCATCCCTTAGCGTAACATATCCTAGGTCGGCACTCATTTGATGGATAGATCCTCTGCCTCTTTTGGGAAGATCAACACTATCCAGCCAGATTTGTTTTAGGGCAAGCACGCCAGCTTCTTTCCTCTTCTTGTCTTTGCTTTTAGCGTCCTCATAATGAGAGAGTCGTTGCTCAAATTCCCTTAAATCATAAAGGAGATTAATGGTTGACTTAATAAGTTGATGAAGATCTGCAGAGATCTTGGTACCTTGCTGCTGCATAAGCGTTGCTCTTTGTCCCATCTCAGAAAAGTGACCGGACCCAGGTGAGCTCATAAAATTATCAGCAATCTTTTCAACGGTAAAGCCAAGATTATTAACAAAATCAAGAATCCAATAATATATTGGTTCTAGCTGGTTTTGAGGAGAGTCATAAATTAGCTTATAGGAGGCTAGAGGTTTGCCATGATTCTTACTAACTTTCTCTAACACCTCTTTTATATCTCCCATAAAAAATAATAGATTAAAGGATATTTAAAGTTTGGTAAGGTTTAAATATCCAAGATTGTTGAAAACGACATGGCTAAAGCAACAGGACTTAAGAAAAATTCTATTTCCATAGTTATAGCTGTAATTATTTGAGGGTAGGCTTGTACCTACTACCGATAAGATGGTTTCTACTTACGTTAACTGTTTTGAAAGAGAATGTTCTATGCAATTAAATTTAAAAGGTTGTAAGACTGGGGGAGTTTATGGACTTTAAAGAAATAGAAAGTGAAATGCTCAAATTCTGGGATGAAAATGACATTTACAAGAAATCAAAATTGAAAAATGCAAAAGGAAAGAAGTTCTACTTTCTTCAGGGACCACCATACACATCTGGGAAACTCCACATTGGACACGCATGGAACAATGCCATGAAAGATGTTGCACTTAGATTTTTTAGATTAAAGGGATTCGATGTTTGGGATAGGGCTGGTTATGACATGCACGGACTTCCGACAGCGAACAAGGTTCAAAAAGAACTAGGAATAAAAGACAAAGATGGAATCATAGAGTATGGACTCGATAAGTTCAATACAAGATGCCAAGAGTTCTCAACCAATGCGGCGAAAGAAATGAATGAGGATTTAAAGAGGATTGGAATTTGGATGGACTTTGAAGACCCATATCTTCCTGTAACAAACGAGTTTATGAGCTCACAATGGGCTCTATTCAAGAAGGCTTTTGAGCAAGATAGGCTATACAAAGGAAAAAAGATTATGCATTGGTGTAGGGATTGTGAAACATCATTGGCAAAACACGAGCTAGAATATAAAAACACAAAGGACAATTCAATATTTCTAAAATTCAAGATAAAAGATAAAGAAAACGAATATCTTATAATATGGACTACAACACCGTGGACAGTTTTGCATAACATGGCAGTAATGGCGGGACCAGAGATTGATTACGTAAAAACAGAAGTTAAAACAGAAGATGAAAAAGAAAAGTGGATCATAGCTAAGAATTTAGCAGGTGTTTTCATAAGTGGACTATTGGGCCTGGAATCGAAAACTTTAGAAGAGTTTAAAGGTCGAGAAATGGAGGGCTTGGAGTATGTTCATCCGTTTTATGAAAAAATTCCGGAAGTTTATGACAAATTGAAGAAGGAATGGCCAAATGTTCATACAGTTATACTTTCTGATAAATATGTAGATACGACAGCGGGTTCTGGATTGGTTCATTGTGGTTCAGGGTGTGGCCCAGAGGACTTCGAGGTGGCGCAAGAATATGAAATTGGTGCATTTAATACACTGAATGAAAAAGGAGAGCTAGAGGGCGTTGGGGAATTCTCAGGGATGGTTGCCAAAAAAGACGACAAACAATTTGTTGAAAAACTTAAAGAGGTTGGGAGCCTAATAAAACAAACTCCTGTAGAGCATGAGTACGCACATTGTTGGAGATGTGCAAGCCCCGTAGTTTTCAGAACAACAGAACAATGGTTCCTTAGAATAGAAGATCTTGTTCCAAAGATCTTAGAATATGATAAAGATATAAAATGGCAACCAGAATTTGCCAAGAAGAACTACGAATCCTGGATTACAAACTTAAAAGATAATGGAGTTACAAGACAAAGATTTTGGGGAACTCCAATGCCACTTTGGGAATGTAAGTGTGGAGAGATAGACGTAATTGGCTCATCGAAAGAATTAGGAGAGAAGGCAGTAACCCCGGTCCCCGAGAACCTACACAAGCCCTGGATTGATGAAGTTAAATTAACCTGCCCAAAATGCGGCGAAGAAATGACAAGAGTCACAGATGTAATCGATGTTTGGATTGATTCTGGAACAACGTCCTGGAATTGTCTTTACTACCCAGAAAAAGAAGAGATATTCAAAAAATATTTTCCAGCAGATCTAATCATGGAAGCAACGGAACAAACAAGGCTTTGGTTCAGCATGTTACAGCTTTGTTCAACAATTATGTTTGGGAAACCATGCTACAAAGGAGCATACAACCACGGGATGATTTTTGACTTCGAGGGAACGAAAATGAGTAAGAGCATCGGAAATATTATTTCCCCATATGAAGTTATAGATAAATATTCCTCAGAAATCTTTAGGTACTATATTTGCCAGACAACAGCAGGAAAGAATATTAACTTTAATTGGGAAGATGTGAAACAAAAACAAAGGAATCTGTTGGTTCTTCTGAATACAAATCGATTCCTAATACAGCTCGGAGACAAGGGAGACAAAAAAGCGATAGGGATTGAAGAGAAGTATATTCTATCAAGATTAAACTCAACAATAAAAAAAGTCACGAAGCTTTTTGAGGATTATAAGTTCGACGAAACAATTGGAGAGATAGAAAATCTATTCCTCGATATATCAAGAGTTTATATCCGATTCGTTAGAGATAAGGCAAATGAAAACCCGCAACTAGTCAAGTCCGTCCTAGAAGAAGTTTATACAAAAACATTGCAGATGTTCTCAACAATATGCCCACTATTCACAGAAAATATTTGGCAAAGCTTGAGAGAAAAAGAAGTTGTTAAAGAGGAATCTATCCACCTAAGCAACTGGCCAAAAGTTGATGACAAAAAGATTGATGAAAAACTTGAGCTCAGATTTAATTCCCTATCAGAGATTATAGAAGCAGGATTAAGGTTAAGGGATAAGGAGCAAATCGGCTTGAAGTGGCCTTTAGCCTCTGTGGAATTAGCAGGATATATTGGACTCAACGAAGATGAAAAAGAAATAATAAAATCTCAATTAAACGTAAAGAAAATTCTTCAAGATAAAGATAGAGGCCTAAAGAGTCCAGAAATAAAATTAGACACAAAACTAACCCCCGCGCTAGAAGCTGAGGGATTCGCAAGAGAGATTTGTCGTCGAGTACAGGCAGGGAGAAGGAAGGCTGAGCTTGTTAAGGAGGACAAAATTGAGTTGTCTATAGAATCAGAGTTCGATGAATTATTAGAAAAACAAGAAGGATTTATCAAAGAAAGAGTAGGGGCAGCGTCGATAAAACTAGAATCAAAAGAGGCAAATGCTGACTTTACCGAAGAGGGTAAGGTAAAAAATAAGGCCTTTACGCTATCCTTTAAAAAAATCTAATTTTTACTCCTCTAGCAGAGGAAAAATTACAGAAACATTTAAATACTAGATTTAGTATAAGCTTTTATGATAGTCAAAGAAGAATTCCTAAGTAGATTAAGGAAGATCTTTGACCTGAACTTATATGAGGTGAAGGTCTGGACAGCACTTTTGTCGAGGGGAACTTCAACAGCTGGCGAGCTTTCTAGTATCTCTGATGTTCCGAGGTCAAGGACTTATGATATTCTAGAATCTCTTGAAAAGAAGGGATTTATTGTAATGAAGCTAGGAAAGCCAATCAAGTTTGTTGCCCTTAAACCAGAGGAAGTCATTGAGAGAGTAAAAAAGAATTTGGTCGTCGCAGCAAAGAATAAATCGCAAAGACTTGAGAAGTTAAAGGGTGATGAGGTACTAGAGGAGCTAAACACTATTTTCACCGACGGTATAAAATATGTTGAGCATACAGATCTTTCTGGAGCATTGAAAGGTAGGCAAAATATTTACAATCATTTAGACATGTTAGTTCGTGAAGCCCAAAGCACAATTGTTCTAGTAACAACAGAAGAGGGTCTTAGCAGAAAACTAGAAGTCTTACTTCCAAGTCTAGAGAAGGCCAAGAAGAGAGGGGTGAAGATAAGGGTTGCTGCACCTGTAACTGCTGCGAATAAAAGTATAGCCAAAGAATTTTCTAAGGTTGCAGAAATAAAGGCGGTAGACGGTCTGAAGGCAAGATTCTTAATAATAGACTCTGAACAAATTATGTTTATGCTTCTAAATGACGATGAGGTTCATCCAACATACGACCTAGGGGTTTGGATTAACACGGAATTTTTCGCTAAGTCATTAGAGCAATTATTTGACATAGCCTGGGATGGAATGAAAAAAGCTTAAGAAAGAATAATAATTTTAAAAACAATTACATTTTCTCTAACGTTTCTATGCCCAGTAGGCCCAAGGCCTTGCCAAGGGTAGCCCTAAAGGATTTAACAATCTCAAGGCGGAACCTTTCATTCTCTGATCCCATCACAGGACAGTCATGATAAAATTCATTAAACTTCTGTGATAGCTCATAGGCATAATTGGCAATAAGATTGGGCGCGAAGTGAGAATAGGACTTTTTAACAATTTCTGGGAAGCTCTCTATTTTTTTTATCAAAGCAAATTCACAGTCATCGATCTTTCCAACTTCTAATTTTGCCTTAGATCTAGCCTTTCTTAAAATAGAAGCAGCTCTTGCATAGCTGTAAAGCAAATATGGCCCAGTGTCTCCCTCAAAGGCTAAGAACCGATCTATATCAAAGACAATCGAATTCTGCCTATGGCTCTTTAGGTCGCCATATTTTATTGCGGCAACGGCAATTACTCTAGATCTTTTCTCTAATTCTTTCTTCGATATTTTTTCGGAACGTTCTTCTAAGTTCTTCTTAGATTTTTCAATAGTTTCATCTAAAACGTCAGATAGATAAACAGTTTTACCTTTTCTCGTAGAAAACTTCTTCCCATCGTTGTCAAGATATAGGCCATGGGCCGCATGAACACAATCCGTTGACCACTTAAACCCTAATTTTTCTAGAACCTTAAAGACTTGTCTAAAATGAAGGCTTTGTTCGCTTCCTACTTCATATATTAGCTTATCAAACTTGTATTTTTTGTAACGGTCAATTGCGGCAGCGATATCCCTTGTTGCATAAAGACTTGTACCATCATTTTTTTGAATCAAAACAACCCCCCCTGCCTTTTTCAAATCAACCACCAGAGCCCCCTCACTTTTCTTCAGAAGCCGCTTCTTTTTTAACAGATCAATTACTTCCTGCATTTTATTGTTATAGAGACTTTCTCCAGAAACCTCATCGAATTCCACATTCAATAATTTGTAAATTGTATAGAATTTTTCCAGAGAGAAGTCTTTAAATTCTTTCCACATAGCCAGATTGTTTTTATTCCCTTCTTCTAGCTTCTTAAATTCTAAGCGTGCATCATCGTCAAATTCATCTGTTTTATTTATTTTTACATAAAGTTTTTGCAGGTGTCCTATAGCATCTTTTTTTAATTCGGAATCTTTACCCCATTTCTTATAGGCCAGAATTATTTTTCCGAATTGTGTCCCCCAGTCACCAAGATAGTTTATCTTTACTGTCCCATACCCATTTGCGTTTGCTATTCTCGAAATTGAATCTCCAATTATTGTAGACCTTAAGTGTCCAATACCAAAAGGTTTAGCAATGTTTGGATGCGAGAGGTCGATTACAACTTTTTTACCCTTTCCGTTAGTGTTTTCTCCCCACCCATCTTCTAAGCTGTCCACCAACACTTTCTCAGCCAGTCCCACCCTATCTACAAAAAAATTCAGATATGGACCTTCTGCCTTTGCTTCAGTGATTTCTTCCGGAAGATTTTTCTCAACAGCCCCAGCAAGGTCCTTTGCTATTTCAGCTGGATTCTTCTTAAACTTCTTTGAAAGTGTAAAGCAAGGAAACGCGAAATCGCCCAATTTCATCTCTGGGGGAATCTCAATTAAGCGTAAAAGGTCTTCTTTTTTTAACCCAGTCTCATTTTCAAGCATTTCAGCCAACACTTCTTTCATAGAATAAAAAGATTATGTGAGTTTATTAAAGTTTGGGAAAGCATAGGCTTAAAAAGGTTAATTAGGTCTTATTTTTATAGGTAAGGTACAAGATAAACATGTGTGAGATTTCTAATTATAAATTTGTAAGGAGGATAAAATGAAGTTATATGTTGGTAATTTAGCTTGGGCTGTTGACGATGCAAAACTTAAAGAAATTTTTGCTGCATTCGGAACTGTCTCTGAAGCTGTTGTAATCTCTGATAAGTATTCTGGTCGAAGCAAAGGTTTCGGATTCGTTACTATTGATGAAGATGAAGGCGGAGCTAAAGCTATTGCAGAAATGAATGGAAAGGCTGTAGAAGGTCGAGAAATTAAGGTTTCTGAAGCTCAACCACGAGAAGAGAACTAAGTTTTCTTTTTGATAGTTACAAAGTCCTCCGGCGAAAGCTAGAGGCGTTTTTTATTTTTTAATAATTTTATTATGTTCTTTAGTACAATAATGCTTATAAAGTAGTTGCGACCTCATTTTTTATGAGCAAAAAGAAACGAAGCCAAGAGAAAAGAAAGAATGGAGCAGGAAGAAGGGGAGACCCGCATCATAATAAGTATGCCAGCTGTAGTAAAGCAGACACTGTAAGAACAGAAAGAGAGGTGGCGCGTTCGGCAGAGGAAAGGAGATTAAAACAAGAAAGGGTAGTGTTGCGCCCAACATATGAAGACCCATTTTCTAGATACAGAGTCTCTTCAACTACCAGTTACTGGTAATAATGCATTATTAAAATACAAACATCCTACAATTCAACCAAATGACCCTTGCTCTTTTGTTCTCTATCTTTTACACTTCCTTTCTTATTAATTCTAGGTCTTCCAGACTCTTTCTCCTTCCGTAATGTTATATCCAAACTCTCAAGTAAATTAGTAATTCCTTTTTCAAAACCAACAACTTCACCTGCAATTCCAGATTTGCCACTTTCACCACCAAAATTAATTACAGAATCAGCCAAATAAGATACTAAAAGCAAGTCATGATCGATTACAAACGCAGTCTTCTCTTTCTCAACCATCAAATCCTTAATGGCTTTTGCAACATTAATTCTTTCTTCAACATCCAAGTAAGCACTTGGCTCATCTATCAAATAAACATCTGCCTTCTTGGCAAGGCATCTAGCAATAGAGAATCTTTGTAGCTCCCCACCAGATAAATCTTTTAATTTCTTATTCTGCAAAACACCCAAATTGAATTGAGAGGAAACCTTTTTGCCAATCTTCTCCTTAAAAATGATATCTCTCACGGTCTCTTCGCTTTCAGTAAAGAGATACTGCGGTTTATAAGAAACATCCAAATTCAAGTCAAGTTTTTTCTTAACTCCTTCTTGCTCAACTTCAAGTTCTCCGGCAAGCGCTCTTACAAAAGTTGTCTTTCCGGTTCCGTTCCTTCCAAGAATCCCTATAACATGATTTTGATGAATCTCACCCTTCTTGACTTCAAGATTAAAACCAGAATCAAAAGAAACAGAAAAATCATCCCATTCAGAAATCTTCAATCCAGAATTAGGAGCATTCTTTGTAAAGTTAAACTTGAGCTCCTTATCACGAATTCTCATATTTTCATCCTTCAAGAATCCAGAGAGGTAAGCATTAACTCCTTCTCTGCTTGTTTTAGGTGTAGAAACAACACCGAATGCTCCTTGCTCTCCAAAGAAAATAGAAAGATAATCTGTTAAATAATCTAAGATCAAAAGATCATGCTCAACGACAACGATTGTTTTTTCTTTAGCAACCTCTTTAATAAAATCACTAACCCTCAACCTTTCTCCAATATCCAGGTACGCCAAGGGCTCATCATAAAAGTAAATATCTGCTTCACCAAGAGATGCGGCTATAATAGCAATTCTTTGAAGCTCACCACCAGAGAGTTTATTCAATTTATTATCCAAAACTTGAGACACATTTAAACTTTCGGCAAATTTCATAATCTGCTTTTCGTCCCCCCTTTCTTTCAGGAGGTCAATTGCTTTAATATCCTTCGAAAGAGAGCTAAGATTTTGAGGTTTATAAGCGACAGTCTTCCCTCCGAGTTTTTGAAAATAAGTTAAAAGCTCTTGTCCTTGGAAGAAATCTTTCAATTCTTTTTCAGTTGCTGCTTCTTTGCCAAGATTTAGTTTCTCCTGCCCAGCCAAGATTTTAACAGCAGTTGTTTTTCCGATCCCATTTCTCCCAAGCATTCCCAAAACACTCCCTTTCTTCGGAGAAGGAAGTCCATACAGAGCAAACCCATTATTTCCATAACGGTGAATAATGCTGTCATCATCTATAGCGGGGAGATTAATAATCTTTATAGCAGAAAAGGGGCATCTCTTTTCACAAATCCCACACCCAATACAAGTCTTTTCGTCTATCTTTGCCGAATCTCCAATAATTATACAGCTATCAGCTTCTTTCTTCTCTATCGGACAACATTTCTTACATTCATGTCCACAGATTGCGGGCTTACATTTTTCCTTATCGATTACAGCAATTCTTACCATGATTATGACTAGAAACTAAGGGTTTTAAGTTTGACTATTTACCCAAAAGTTTACATAGGCTAAAGGTTGATCTTAAATATGAAATTCTGTAAAGCTTGTGAGCGTCTCCTAATATTAAGAGAAACAACTGAGGGGAAAAAGGTTTTTCTATGCCCGAATTGCAAAAAAGTATTCAAGGCAGAAGGAAACTTGGGGTTAACCACGAAAGAAGAAGTTGAGACAAAAGAAGAAGTTGGTGAAGGAGTTGCAAAAAAGGAGAAAGGCGTTCCGGGGCATGACTTTAAATGTAAAAAATGTGGGAATAAAAGCTATGAGATTACAGACCTAGGAATAATGTATGGCGATGAAGATTGGATTTATTTAATGAAATGTACCAATTGTGGTTTTACAGAAAGAGTAGGAGATTATTGTTAGAGTCCTATTCCTTTTTGGCCTGGGTTCCACATTCAGGACAAAACTTTTCTCCACCTTCAAAAAGCCAATTACATTTCTCGCATCTCTTTTCTTCTTTCTTAGTCTCAATTATAGCCTCATACCCTTCTCTCCCAGAAAGGATCTTGCCCATTATGTTCTTTATCTTATCTTTCTCTTCCTCGACCGTTTGAAACTTCCTTAAATCAATTCCATCCATTAGAATAAAAAATATCTTTTATTTATATACTTTATGCGGCATGCACACTATCTTTCCAATAAACCAGGCCAGCAAATATTCCGGTTATGAAAGAAAGTCCTATGACGTAAATAGACCAAGAAACTCCCCATGTAAGGAAAACCAAAGCAGCTGCCTGTATTGTTGTTTGCAATTTACCAATAAACTTTGCGTCACTAAAAAGAGGAATTCTTTTTATCCTTCTATAGATAAAAGCAGGAAAGGAAATTGCTTCTCTGGATAAACAAAGGAAGAGGAGGAGCATCTCTACTGGGGAATTCTTAAAGAAAAAGATCAACGCAAACCCAAAAAGAATTATGAAAATTCTATCTGCAACAATATCAAACTTGGCACCAAGCTCTGTCACCTGATCAAGGCCCCTAGCAAATTGACCATCTAAAAAGTCTGTAATTCCAGCGAAAGCAAGAAACAAAGCAGCCAAAAACCGATCTCCAGAGAAAAGAAGATAATAAATAGCCAGAATGGTCAACGGAACTCTCCAGAGCGTTATAAAATTCGGAACATTCACAATTTTTTCTTTTTTATTGGTCATTGTATTAGGAAAGCCTTCAGATTTATATATCTTATGTGGGGAGGAGGATTCGAACCCCCGTAGGCAAAAGCCACAGCCGCTTAAAGGCTGCCCGTTTGGCCGCTCCGGCATC
>CEPX01048216.1_pt1 | contig 10577 bp, 13 predicted proteins | sample 361361 | NCBI WGS metagenome assembly CEPX01 (sample SAMEA2619974, study PRJEB7988) | marine metagenome | biome: marine biome (ENVO:00000447); feature: mesopelagic zone (ENVO:00000213) & marine oxygen minimum zone (ENVO:01000065); material: "saline water (ENVO:00002010), including plankton...
CTTTTTTGCCCTAACGAATAATACAGAATATCCATAATGCCCTACTCTGTAGGGCAGAATCAGCATTCAGCACGTGTAGCGTGCCTATACGTGTGCATTATGCCTGCATACAGGGGCGCGGATGCGAACCACCCCACCACCGGGGTCACCAGCCCCAGCGCCCAGCGTATATATATGTGGGTTTTCTAGTTTTCTTAGCCCAAATTAGGAAACCTTATGCACTAAGCCCTGTTTGTCACCCTGTTATCAGTAGTGTATACTGTTTGGTTCCTATGGAACAGATGATGGCGACCCTAATATTGGCTCTTAAAGAGGTAGAAACAGAACATCCAGACTGCAAAGCGCGGGAAACACTAATGAAAGCGGTAGATCAAGCCATCAAGATGAGGGAAAAGTGGAAAAGTAACTGGAATTTGCAGAACTGATTGCCAATTAGCATAAAAATGCCCCGGACACTGCACTCACAGGCCGGGGCTAACAGGTAGTGGACGTTAAATCCATCCCTATGAGGGCTACCTGTAATAAATTACTTGGGTTCTTCCTTAAATTTGTGCATTGGGCAGGTATCTGCCAGATAATAGGTAGGTTTCCCGTCCTTACCGGGCCAGCCACGGCCATTCCGGTTGTCAGGGATGGGGCAATTGCACCCTCTAGCGGCGGCGGCGAGGCTTCCGGGTGCTAATAGTTCGCTTGGAGACTTTTCTTTTGGCATTGGCTCTAGGTTTACGTTTAGCGGGTTCTTTTATTGTGGTGGCCCACCACTTAAAAACTTCTGGGTTCTCCTTCCAGACGGCACACAGGCCGTTTGCGAGGCGGTTGGTGAGGTTCTCCTCATCGCCAGAGGCGATTCCCATTGAATAGTTGATGGCATGGATGACTTCATGCAGGAAAGTGTTGGCTAAGGCTGATCTGGGCTGGTCTTCGCCTATGTAGAGTTGGAGGGTGGTACAGTCGCACCAGCCTAGCTTATCATTCCCAACATCTTCAAGGGGGACGAACTTGATTTTGTAGTTTAGCCCCAGCACCTTGATTTCCTTGGGGAGGGGCATTAGTTTTTTCTGGGGTTTTTAACCCAAGGGATCAGTCTATCTTTGCCGTACAGTTCCTTGTGTAAATCCATGAGGGTGGTAAGCCTGCCAAGCAGGAAACTGCTGAACGGGGGGAGGATTTCCGTGATATGTTCAATGTTTGTGTTGCTTACCTCAACCTCAAGAAGCCCTAATTGCAGGAACTCTTTGGATATCAGGTTCTGAATCCCGTCTATTGTTGCCTCAAGGAACTCCCGGTTTGTTATGTCCAGCGGTTCGTCACTAGTAATTCTAGAATTGCCCCGTAATTGCATATGTCATGTGCTGTATCAGACAGCTTTTCATCCTGCACCCTTGGGCCGTCCCCGTTGGCGGCTTTTTGGGTCAGGTTAGCTAACCGCTGTATCTTATCATTAAGTCGCACTAGGACGCCAAACACATTCATATTTTTTGTGGGCCAACCAGCAATGTTACGGGAGCCATAATCATGCTGCTTCCCGTCAAACAGAACAGCGCACTCCATCATAACCTTCAATGTTTCTAGGGTCATAGCCTCTTTCAGGCAGAGGGAATTGAAGACCATCTTGGCTACAGCCTCTTCGCTTAGGCCGTCTGTGTGCTGAAGAATATGACAAATTTTTTCTTCTGCCTCACTTGGGGAGTATTGTGTCATGTCTACATTAACCTCCATAGTTGATCATCTCCTCCGCTGACCAAAGTTTTTGGTCGCACATCCGTATGTCCTCGTCAGGCGCACTATCCTTATGTTTTTTAATGGCCTTAACTAGGCATTCAACCTTGGCTGTTTCCTTCTTTAGCCTCTGTTTTAGGACGGCTTGGGACAAGCCTGTCTTATCTCTGTTGTCAGTCATACCGTTGAGTCTGAAGTATCCAATTGTTTTCATATGTGGGAAACAAGGGGGGATTTCTCCCCCCCTGCCCTTTTTTCTCATGCAACCAACATGACCAAACCTAGAAGATGGGTTCTTCAGACCCGCCCTCTTTTGAGGCTCCAATCAAAAGCCCCAAATTCCCTACGAGTTTCAGGCCAGCCTTGGTAGTGCCGTCCTTGCCTTCGTATGTCCTGCATTCCACTTCCCCCGTGGCGAACACTGGTGTTCCTTCCTTGAGGTTAGGGATGAGGGTAACCGCTCTGTCACCAAAACTGAGGACATCCCAGTAGGTGGAGAACACTCTGCCGTCTCCAGAAGGGGACGGTCTTTCCGTGACGATGGTGGCGGTAACGAACTCGTTACCCGTCTTGGCTGACTTACGCACAACGGCGTCTCTTGCCAGCGTTCCTGCTATTGCACAACTATTCATAATATGTCGTAATGGTATATGTGTTTCTACGCTTTTTACTAAATACGCCCTAACTTTACTCAAGGCGTAAATCTCTATCTGCTGAACCCTCTGACGGGATATCCCCATCATTTCTGCAACCTGAGTCTGAGTCCTCAGCGTGTTCTCTTCCAACACGTCCCTGTCTGATTTCCCAAAATTTTCCATAAGGATGCCACGGTTCCTCATCTGGAATAGGCAGGTTATGCAAATGGATACAGCGTTCTTTAATGGTGAAAAATGTACGGTTTCACATCCGAGGCACACATAAAGCATTCCGTGCCCGTGACCAGAACTTATATGGTAGTGCTGCACCGCGCAAGAAAAAAACCACAAAAAACAATATTATTCAACACTCTGACCTGCTTTAGCGTTATTAACAAAAGAGGTGTATAATGACCTAGATGAAGTCTGGCGGATTCACTTTAATAGAGTTACTGGTGGTAATTGCCATCATCGCAATTCTTGCCGCCTTGTTGCTTCCAGCGTTGGGTTCTGCCAAGCAGACAGGGTGGCAAGCGCAATGCCTTAACAACCAACGTCAGCTTAACATAGCAATTACTGAATTTGCAGGGGATCACCGTGACAGGTTCCCATATGCCTCAGCATGGAGGAATGAACCTACCGGAATGTGGGCTTGGGTAGCTGATTCTATGAGCGGCAACGGGCTGTGGGGGCAGACAGAGCGGCCATTGTTCTGGTCACCCTTGAAAGACTACACGGGCATGAGGATATTTAGGTGTCCGGGGGACAAATCCACCTCTGAGGGGTGGTTCAACACAGGGGTAAAGCTCAGGCCAAGGAGCTACAGCATGAATCTTTTTGTTGGGGGATGGTCGGGCTGGCCTTGGTTACAGGATAATCAGTACAAAGTTCACCATACCTATGCAGATGTGGAGTCTAGTTCCCAGTTATTCACATTTATTGAGATGCCAGCGCAGTCTATCAATGCTGGTAACTTCAGGTTGGCTCCAACGCTCAGTGGAAAGGAAAGTTTTTTCTCCCAAGACTGGCCGGGGGTATACCACAATAATGGCTCTGTAGTCTCTTTTGTGGATGCACACGCAGAATTTAGAAGGTGGCTTGAGGAGGATACGATCAACATAGCTGATTCAGCCAAAGACCCCACCACCAACGGGGACAAGATAGTAAGCCCAAACAACAGGGATTTGGCTTGGCTCAGGGAAAGGGCCGTAGTGCCAGACCCAAACGGTCATCCGTGGTATGGGGTGATGGGAGGGATAGGCAGGTACAACAGGGAATGGAACAGGCGCGTGGTTGGGAACAAGGGCTATGATTCTTGGGGTTGGTATTGGAACAATAGCTGGGGGCATCACCCCACATGGAAGCCTTATTATTAATGAATAGTTTCTCCCTATTGGAGCTACTGGTGGTGGTAGCAATTATTGGGATATTGGCCTCTCTTTTACTTAGTAGTGTTGTGGAGGCTAGCGTAAAGGCGCAACGGGTGGCCTGTAGGGTGGCGGTTAGGTCATATGCGTTAAGCTTTTCAGAACAGGGCCGCTTGGTGATTAACATACCACAGGAGGCAAACTGTCATCAATGTCACAGGCCGAGATACAACGCGGGGCCGTTTCTGGATGGGCTGAATGGCCCTTGAACTAGTCTTACCTGTAGTAAGCGGTAAGCTATCTAGGGGTACTCTAGTGGCTGCTGTTTTTAAGAATTACCTGATTAACAGAGGAGGGAACGTGCTTCCGGGGCGGAGGAGGATGCGGAGGCACAAGACTCCCCCACACGGGGGGAGCAGTGCTTGGGCTTCCGGTTACGTGTTCGGAGCTTTCGGCAACATCCTTGCTTTGCTGGGACTAGCGGAATCCGGTCAGCCTGTAATTCCGTAGGCAAGGCACTCTGGTCAAAGACCACTGGCGGTTCCCTTCTTGATAAGGGTGCGTCGGTTGAGTATTTTACAAGTGTTTGGTATTAATTGCCTTCTACGGCATGGCCCCTTATTCAGGAGACCCCTAGTACTTGCCAGCGTAACAATCCCTTTCGCTGGTCGTATGTCGTCGGGAGGGACGTTACCATAGACCCCTGCTGCTCGTCAACCCAGATGGGTTGGTGTATAATTCTGGGGGCAGTGGAACAAGAATCTGAAATTCATGTTGTACAGAAAGGCAAAGAATGGTGGGTGATGATCAAAAGCCCAGCAAGCCCGGACTTGAGTCCGGTGGGGCAGCGGCTGGTGAGGATGACGTATCCCCTGATACTGAAAGTTGTTCACAAGAGTCAGGAGGAAGCGTTGAAGGAGGCAGCGTGGGTGAGGGAACACTTGTTGAACTGGCGGACAAAGACAGAAAAGAGGACGAGAAGAGCCGCTCGTCGGACTTTGTGAACTATGTGGCACAACGGGTTGGGGGAAAAGCTAACGTGTTCCAGACGGTCTGGGCAGCCATGATACAGGAAGCACCCGCGTACCTTCTGGATGAGAAGAAACCCATAAAGCTGGGTTTCGGGGAACTCTACGCCCTGCCATACAGGGCTAACTGGAGGGAGATAATGCAGGCAAGGTTCCCTAGGATCGCTTCAGCCCTAAAGAGAACACCAAAAGAACTGGTAGACCCATTCCTGATAAACACCGGGTGGGACGCAGAACTCTTCAACTCTGACCTAGTAGAGATGAAAGACGGTGACAAGCACCACGGTTGGTGTGTAATATTCGCCCCAAATGAACAGTGGTTTAAAATAGTCAGGGCATATGAAAAGAATCAGCGTGCGACCTTGGGGGCAAAGAAGTACGCTGTCAGGTTCACACAACTGATCAGGAAGTTTACCAAGAGAATATTGAGATATTTTTTAAACTATGTTACGCAAACGACTATTCCGGCTGCGGCAGTTCGTCACGGCACTGGTGCAGGCGGGGACTATCTTGTGCCTCACGTCCCAAAAGGGAAGGTGCGCCCAACGGCTCCTGAAGTCGGGGCAACATATGTTGTCGGTGATATTCCGGGGAAGAGAACTGAAGAAAGGGAGAAGGGGGCTTTATATGGCTCGTTTAAGGAAGTGCCACCGCTGCCCCTTATTCCATCCAGTCCTAAAGACTTGTGGGAGCGCGAGCAGCGGGGCGATAAACAATAATCCAATGGGCTGTTTGTGCTTTATGCCAATAAAGGCGAAGTACGAGTCAGACTGTTGGCTGAGAGAAAATGAAGATAACATCGGCCCAATTGCCAGAGAATACGGATGGCCAGACGCCATCAGGAAAAACTGAACCGTTAAAACCTGAGAGTATAGTGGAGGTGGGGAAGGCCAAGGTCACCACGCCAAAGCTGACGGCAAAGGAACTTGACGAGGCAGCTAGTGAGCTTGGTCTCTCAAGAATAGGGAACAAGACCGTCAAGGCACTCAGGGATGTGGGAATGGCGGCGGAACAACACGGAGCCATAAAAGTTGCGCTGGGACGTGTGTTGGTTTCAGACGACAGGCTGGACAGGTTGATGGAGGTGACACTGAGCGTGGCTGAGGAGTCAGAGGATGATGAGGTCAAGCTCAAGGCAGCCGCAGCAGGGACAGGATTGGCCAGCCAGATCAGCAGGAATGCTGAACTTATCTACAAGATGAACAGCCAGAACATGATTGAACAGGCTGGCGAGCAGAGGAAGTTCCAGAGCTTTGGCCCGGATCATGTCATTGTGCCTGTCCAGAACAACGTGAACGTCAACCTGACTGAAGAGGAGAAGTAGTCAGAAAACAAAGGTCAATGGTATAGTTCCCGCAGCTTATGGCAGTACAAGGAATCAGGAACATTGTACCTCCGACAAACCCGATAACAGGGACGAAGCGGAGCCATCTTCAGATAGTTGAGTCTGGCATAGACAGGAACAACCCGTCTGAAGCGTCAGCATCTGCCCTGAAGACCATCCTTGAGATTGAGGGAGACGCCGTTGGCACAACCAACACCCAGACCCTCACCAACAAGACCTACTTGGGCAACGGTGCTGGGCTAACAGACCTGAACGGCAGCGCGGTGACTACAGGAACGGTGGCTGCTGGGCGGCTCCCCACGCTGGACGCCATCACAGACCCGGCTGCTGCTGTGGCAATGAACAGCCAGAAGATTACTGGGCTGGCTGCACCAACGGAAAATGGAGATGCAGCGACAATGGAATATGTGGACGATAAGTATTCACGGACTGCATACAGCCACTCTTTTAGTAACGCTTCATCCGTGCCGATAACCCACAGTTTGGGGTATTACCCGGATGTAACCATTTTGAAGGAGATTAGTTCAGGGGTTTATGATGAGGTTGAAGCACAGGTGGCTCACGCCAGCACTTTAGCCTTAACGGTGACTCTATCAGGGGCCACCGGGGGATTAGTTTTAATGAGATAACATTATGGCAAATAGAAAAGTATTTACGGATTTTCAGTTTGAGGGTGGCGCACAGCTAAAGTTCCCGATAGCACACTCAGATGTAACAGAGCCAGCCTCCAAAGGGCCGGGACAGCTTTGGTTTAACTCGGCTGTGGGAGGCGACCCAGAGGTTGGGATTGGTACATTGAGCGTTCAATACGCCGCAATGAGCGGCACATCAGACTTCAGGGCGTTGCTGACGGCTGGTGTTCCATTCACTACCGGGGGTTTAGTCACCTTCAACAACAACCCCCCGTTTGCGGTTGGCAACAGCACCAAGATAACTAACCTCAACGCTGATCTACTGGATGGGAAACACATCTCTGAATCTGCGCTTACCGGGGCAATACCTGTTTACGATTCGGGTGCTGCATTGCTGGTTGGCGCACCTACTGAAGGCGGTCATGCAACACCACGCTCATACGTTGACAACGCAATACAAGGGCTGGATCACAAGGCGAGTGCTAGGTTCACCACTACTGACCAGATCAACCTGACGGGACTATCATCTCAAAGCGACTTGGACGGTACTCCTATTGCTGGTGATAGGATTCTTGTTAAGGATCAAGACGTTACAACCCAAAACGGAATTTACATTGCTTCTGCTTCGGGGTGGACAAGGGCAACTGATACTGATGGGTTAGCAACAGAGTTGGTGCTGGGCGGATCATTTTCCGCTACTGCGGACATTACGGACGGCACACCAGACAACTGGCGATCCGTAAATTCAGCCGTATTGACAAGTGAAGGCAGCGGGGTTTCTGGAAATTGCCTTCGTGTTCAAACTGCCTCTGGTAACGATGGGGCTGCGTATCAAGATATAACCACCGTTATTGGCAAGGCTTACAGGATCAGCCTGTATATGAACAAGGGTACGTCAGGCACGGTTGCTTACCTTGTAGGAATAACTAGCGACACCGATTCCATACTAGGTGCTTCAGATACAGACTCTACAGCGTCAGGCTGGGTTCTTCACGAAAACGTATTCAAGGCAACTGCAACAACTACCCGCATATCGCTCGTTTCACGGGATAGTGTAGGTACAGATTATTCTGAATTTGATAGTGTTTCTTTAAGGGAAGCAGACCTAACTGAAGGTGCATTTGTGTTTGTTGAGGAAGGCGGTACAAAGGCAAACACTTCATGGGTGCTTTCTGATCTGGCCACAAGCGCATGGACACAATTCAGCGGGGCTGGACAGATTAGTGTAAGTAACGTAACTGCCGCAACTACTCCAGCGCATACCACTCCCTTGTTCAAGCAGGGAGACACAATTTCATTTGGGTACAACGGTGGCCATTTTGGAATTGACGGCAACGGCAACCTAAAGATTGCTGATGATGGGCTTGGTGCGGGTCAAATAGCGAACAGCGCAATCGGTGCAGGGGAACTGGACAATTCCGCTTCGTTCACAATGGCGGGTTTGACGACTGATGACGGGTATTTATACCTAAAGGACGGCAGCACAGGTGCAGGGTTAATCGGGCCGGGATCAAAGGTTAGTGCGGCGACTGCAAGCGACCTTTCTATTCGGTCTAGTGGAATCCTAGAGTTCATAACTAATAACGCTTGGGCAACTCCCGTACTAACTATATCAACTGTAGGAATATCTCATTTCCCCGTACGGGAAGTCGGCATAGGAGCAGACGCAGGATCACCCAGCGGAACCCTGCACGTTTCCACGGCGAGGTATGGGAGTGAGTTGGTTACTAATGGGACAATGGAGGCTGATGACAACTGGTCAGACCTTGGAACGATTGACACCAATGAGCGATCAACGACTCAAAAATACGCTGGAACCTACTCTCGTAAACTTGTTGGTGTTGATTCTGGTGCTGGAATACAATCTGACACCTTTTCGGTAACGGCGGGGAGAAAGTATTATGTTGAGTGTTGGGCATATGTAACAGCAGGAGATTTGCTTGTTCGTATGCAGAATGGCAATGGCCAGAATGTAGGTAGTTCTGTCAATACTAGCGCAACTAGCACATGGACTAAAATCAGCTTTACACACACACCCACGGTTACTGGGTCGGCGTGTTTCTTTAAGTTCTATCAAAACGGGCCAACGGCTGTTACTGGTTACGTTGACGCTGTTACGATAAGAGAAGACAACCTAGCCGCTGGAGTGGACAGCAATGGCAACGATCTGGTTGTCAGCGGTAATGACGCAACGGGCATCAGCATTATTGGCCAAGCCGCACAGCAACAGAGTTTGCTTTTTGGAGATGGAACCAACAATGACTACTCGCAGATTTCTTCCTCCAAAAACCTAACAACTAACGATTCAAATATATTCCTCAAGGCAAGCAACAGCAATTCACTAGCCACCGTGATGACCCTGTACGGCCATGACAAGTCGGTGAAGATTGAGGGTGGACTTGGGGTTGGGGTGGGTTATGCGGCTGGAAGCGGAACCTTGGCCGTTAAAGGTGCAGCAGATGATGGTATTCATGTTTGGAAGTCGGATGGTTCGGTCAGGATTGCAATGCTGGAAGGGGATGGCACGGAGGACGGGGTTCTCATTCTTAAAAACTCTAATGGCACAACCAAGGCTTCGTTTTCAAGTAACTCAACTTCCTACTTCAACGGGGGCAACGTGGCGATTGGTGCGACGAGTGGAGGTGATTCTAACACTAAACTTTACCTGACTAACGGTGATGCCGCAGCCAACTTGCAAGTTAGTTCATCAACTACTACTGGCATATTAGCCATTAACCACGGCACAGATGTTGTTATAGGGTCAACAACAGATCATCCAGTTACCTTTAAGAGCAACAACACCACAAGGTTGGTGCTAGGCACTAATGGGGTTCAAGACCACAAGGGATACGCCACGGTTAACAGCAGCACGGTGCAGGGGCTTCAGGACGGGGCTTGTTACGACTTTGATGGGGTTGTTGATACCTTTATTGATTTAGGTGACTCGTTTCAGTCCACGTTTAGGTCATCTTTCTCCATTGCTCTTTGGGTTAAGCCAGAAGATGGCCAACCGTCTGCCACTCAAATTTTCTGCGGATCGGAAAACTCAACAGATCAAGACACCGTTTATGTCGGTATAACAACGGCTGGCAACACGGTATTCAAATACCAAAGCGATAACGATGAGGCTGCGGGAATATCAGATTCAGCTGTTTTTTCCAATGGCCAGAACGATTGGCATCATGTTGTTTGCACCGCAGATAGTGGCGGGAATCTAGTCACTTATGTAAACGGGGTTGTGGTTGATACAACCGCTCACTCTTGCACCTTCGCTGATTGGACATCTTCAGATGAGTTTTATTTAGGTGCTCATGACCAAAACGGATCGGCTGCGAATCGCTTTACTGGCCAAATCCGAGACTTCAAACTTTTCCCCTCCGCATTGGAAGCTGGAGACGTTCGCAAATTATATAGCTGGCGAGAACCCGAAGAAGCTGGACACCGCATTAACCTTCACTTGGTCTAATTATGCCAGCGGAAACGACACATTTACAACATCTGGCACTAACTTAACTTCTATAATAAACGCTTCTGGAACAGGTTACTCAAGGGCGGGAACCTTGGGGATGGTTTCGGGCAAGACATATAAAATAACGGTTGACTACACTCTTAATTCTGGTGCTGGGGCTTCCTGCTTCAACGATATTGCAGGAGATACCGCTGGGCCACATGATTTTGATTTATCGCTTACTTCATCTGGTACATATACGGCAGTTTTTACTTACGGTGGGTCAGACGATTATATTTGGTTCCAAACAAGCGGGGCTACCAATTGGAGTGCCAATGTTACGGTAGCTCTGGTCGGAACCCTAGTAGACTTCAACCCCCGCTCTGCATCCACAACCAAGTGG
>CEPX01181809.1_pt1 | contig 10572 bp, 14 predicted proteins | sample 361361 | NCBI WGS metagenome assembly CEPX01 (sample SAMEA2619974, study PRJEB7988) | marine metagenome | biome: marine biome (ENVO:00000447); feature: mesopelagic zone (ENVO:00000213) & marine oxygen minimum zone (ENVO:01000065); material: "saline water (ENVO:00002010), including plankton...
TGTTATAAAAAGATTAGAAACTCCTCCAATTGAACTTTCTCCAACTTTATTAAATGTTCTCGATTGTGTTTGTATTATGAGTCATGCAGTTGTTAATAAGGAAGATACAAGAAAACTTAGAGAAATTGTAGAGATAATAAATGTAAATCCAGAAGGAATTGCAATGACAAATACTCCTTTTATCTGGAATCCAAATGAAGATCGATTTTATTTTAAAAGAAATAGCAAGATATTTGAAAAAATAACAAAAAGACATGGTATAAAAATAGAAGAGCTTAATTTGGAATTTAAAAGAAGGGTTCAATTGCTCTATAAATTATATACTGATAAAATATTTGAATTTAAAAAAGTCCAAGAAGTAATTAATGAATATTATAAAAAACCAGAAGAAGTTTTAAGAAGATTTGGAGTTGAGTGATATATTTCTAGAGTAATAATTCATAAGGAAGATTTAAAAAGGTCACTTATTACTCAAAATTATGACTATAGATAAATTTGTAACTCAAAATTACCCAATTGAATGTAAAGGTCGAGATAAACTTGGAAATGAAGTTTTAGATAATCCTGTGAATGTTGAAGTTGAAATACATAAAAGTCCTGGAAACAATATGATTTCAAGCGATGTTGGTGAATGTGTATATAATACTGGTGGGCATGGGGAAAGATGTAAAGCATCTCATCCAAATGTTGATAAAGTTGGAGAAGAGAGTGTTGGATGCCCATATAGTTTTGATATTCCTTATGTACTTGAAAAAAAGAAATAAGGTTTTGCCTAATTTTATTAATCCTTCAAATTTTGAATTTAAATAAATCAAAATATTTAATAAGACAATTTCCTTTTTCTAAATATGAAAGAAGAGGATATTTCACTTCTTAATCAGATGATTAAAACATTAAAAGAAGCTGAATTAAAACTAGAAGAATTCTACAATAAAAAAGATTATGAAAATTTTAGTAAATCAAAAAAACTCATACTACAAATTCAAGAAAAAATTAGAGAGGTATTAAAATGACTTCATTTAAAGAACTAAAAGATAAAATTTCTAAGGAAACAGAAATTATCACAGAATTAAATTCCTTAGTGAATAATCTTGCCAATATTAAAGATACTGAAGAAAAAAATATGATTTCTTCACAAATAAATTCTTTAAAGAATTTATTAAAGAAAACAAATAAAGATATTCCAGAAACACTAAAAAAAATAACTCTTATAAAACAATTACCTCAAAAAAGAAAGACTTTTATTTCTCCAGTTAAATTAGAGGATAAAAGTGAAAAAGTATTAATTAGAAAACCTAGTAAAAGTGAATTACCAATATCAAACCTTGAAAAAAGAACTTTAAAAAGAATAAAGAAAAAGAATAAAGAAATTATTGAAAAAAAGATAATAAAACCAAGCAGTTATATTGAATTTGCAAATAAAATCTTTTCTAATTCTGCAATATCTCTTTTAAAAAAAGGAAAATTCAAAGATTTAGAGACTAATTTATTAAAAGCTAATTTAAAATTTCTTCCAAAAAGTTATATATCTGTTATCTTTTTTACAACATTATTATCAATAATTGTTTCCTTCTTTTTACTTATATTTTTCTTATTTTTTAATATAGGCTCTAATCTTCCTATCTTAACTAAAGTTACTGAAGGGATTTTTACACGATTCTCTAAAATATTTTGGATTTTACTTGTAATTCCAATTGGAACTTTTTTAATTACATATTTTTATCCATCAATGGAAAAAAAATCTGCTGCATGGAAAATTAATCAAGAACTTCCTTTTGCAACAATAAATATGGCTGCAATTTCAGGATCAATGATTGAACCTAGCAAGATATTTAGTATAATTATATCAACAAAAGAATATCCTTATCTAAAAAAAGAATTTACAAAATTAATAAATGATATTAATATTTTGGGGTATGATTTAGTTAGTGCACTTAGAAATAGTGCAAATAATAGTCCAAGCAAAAAACTTACAGAATTACTTAAGGGTATTGCAACAACAATAAATTCTGGAGGAAATCTTCCTGTCTTTTTTGATAAAAGAGCTCAAAGTTTACTTTTTGAATATAGAGTTGAAAAAGAGAAAAAAACTAGATCTGCTGAAACATTTATGGATATTTATATTAGTGTTGTTATTGCAGCTCCAATGATTTTAATGTTGTTATTAATGATGATGAAAATAAGTGGACTCGGAATATCATTAAGTACATCAATGATTACATTAATTATGGTTTTAGGTGTATCAGTTATGAATATTGTTTTTTTAACATTTTTACATTTAAAACATTCAGGAGAATAAAATGGAAATAGGAAAAATACACTGGGTTGGAATTGGTTTATCACTCGTAATTATAATTTCTTCATTATTTTTAATTGGAAATAAATATTTCTTTCTAATAATTGGGCTAGGAATAATTGTTGGAGTTTCACCTTTTGTTTTTTCAATAATTTATGAAACAAGAATAAATAATGAAAAAGAAGAAATGTTTTTAGAATTTGCAAGAAACTTGGTTGAAAGTGTGAAAACAGGAACTCCAATAAGTAAAAGTATAGTTAATGTAAAAAACAAACCCTATGGTGTTTTAAGTGAGAATATTAGAAAATTAGCAAATCAAATTTCACTAGGAATTCCACTAAACTTTGCATTAGATGTTTTTTCAAAAGATGTAAATAATAAGACAATCTCAAGAACCTTAACATTAATTGGGCAAGCTGAAAGGGCAGGAGGAAATATAGGAGAAATACTTGAGTCTGTTGCAGGTGCTGTTAGTACTTCAGATAAATTAAAAAAAGAAAGAAAGGCTGTTATTTCAACACTAGTTGTTCAGGGATATATTATATTTCTTGTATTTATGGTAATTGTCCTTGTAATGCAATTTAAAATACTTCCAATGGTTTCAGGTATTGCAGATGTAGAAACAATAGGATCTGTTGGAGTAATTTCAGAAGGAGAAAAACTTAGTCAAGGAGAATTAACTGGTTCTTTTTTATATTTACTTCTTATACAGGGATTTTTTAGTGGACTTGTAATTGGACGACTTGCAGAAGGAAGTGTAAAATCAGGAATAAAACATTCTTTTGCTTTAATGTTAATTTCGTTTTTAGTTTCTGCAGGAGCGAGTGTGTTTTTGGGTTAATAGATTCTTAAACACACATTTAATAAATATAGAAATTTATTTTATATTATGTATAAGAGAGGTTCACATGTTGGTGTAATGTTGTCATTTGTAATATTTGTAACTTTTTTAGCTTTTTTATATTCAGTTATAGAACCTGCAACAAAAGTAGAAAAAGATAAGCAATTCCTATTAAATTATTTAGGGATAGAATTAGACAAATTGTTTTCGGCAAATCTAACAAGTGTAACAGTATATATTAATGAAAGTTATGACGTATCTAAAAAAGATTGTCTAGAAATTTCACAAATAAGCGGAGTTGAAGGATCAAATATGATTGTGAAAGATAAGGATGATAACTCTTTAAATTTTGACATAAAAGGTACTAATATAGAATTTGAAAATAACAATACAAGATTTTTCAAAATTTATTATTCTAATGAACAATTTAAGAATTTTTCAGGAGATCTTAAAGCTTGTTCAAAACCAAAAGAAAATAAGGAATATTCAATTGAATTAATAAAGACAGATAGACATCTTTATGAAACAAAAATAAAAAATATAACAGAAGAACATAAAGAAAATTATAAAAAACTAAAAGAAAAACTAAACATTCTTGAAGGAACAGAATTTGGTTTTAGCCTTATAAATAATAATAGAAGTGCTATTACAGAAACAAATAATAGTGATTTGCCAATCAATATATATGTAGATGAAACACCAATACAATATATTGATGAAGAAGCAAATGTTAAATCAGGATTTTTACTAATCAATGTATGGTAATAAATATAAACGTGAACTACAACAACCTAAAATTTTCATTTTGAGGTTATAGCTTCTTGCTTCATAGATAACTCTTGTTCTATATGAACAGGGGAGTTATTCTCCACATAGGACAATTCCTGCCCTAATTTTAGAATGTTTTTTGCTGAGTTGTAATCTCTATCTATGATAAGACCACAATTCTTACATTTATAAGTTCTCTTATATAAGGGCATATTTTGAAGATTACCACAATGAGAGCACATTTTAGTTGTATTCTTAGGATTTATCTTAATCACTTTACAACCGGCACTTTCAGCCTTGTATGTAAGAAACTGTATAAACTTACCCCAAGAACAATCAAGCATATTTCTTGCATTGAAATAGTTTTGTTGAGACATCTGTTTTATATTCAAATCTTCTATAACAATTGTTTTACACTCTTTTACTAATTTTGTAGACAATTTATGCAAAAAATCTTTTCTTATATTTTCTATTTTTGAATATAATTTAGCAATTTGTTTTCTTGCTTTTTTTCTGTTATTGCTTCCTTTTTTCTTTTTACTTAATTTTCTTTGTTTAATCTTTAATTCATTAAGATACTTATTAAGAATTTGTGGATTTTCTATTTTGTTATTATCACTATCAACTAAATAATTATTAATTCCTAAATCAATTCCAATAACTTTATCCCCACATTTTTTCCTTATTATCTTATCTGTAATAATTGTAGCAAACCATTTATCAATAGATTTTTTTATTGTGATTTGTTTTATATTTCCTTCTACTTCTCTATGAAGTTTTATTTTTATATTTCCTATTTTAGAAAGATTTAGTCTTTTATTTTCTTTATCTAATTTAAAACCACTCTGATTATAATTAATTGTTTTAAACCATCCTTTTCCCTTAAATCTTAATCTTCCACCTTTCTTTTTATTCTGCTTCAAAACTCTTAATGCAGATAAATTAGAAAATAATCTATAACATTCATATTGAAGTGTTTTAGAATAAATCTGTTTTAAATTTGGATTACATATCTTCATATCTGGAATTATCCCTTGGATTTGGGATTTATCTATAACTATTTGTTCATTCAATTCATGAAGTAACAAATTATAAGTTTGTCTGCACATCTCTAAGACAAATTCTAATTTCTCTTTTTGATCTTTATTTGGATAAATTCTTAGTTTATATGCTTTCATTTTACCTTTTTTAGGTCTATTTCAATATAATCCCCTTTTTTTATTTTCAATTTTTCTAATATGGGTTTATCTATTATCATCCCTAAACTTTGTGCTATTTTTACTATTTTCTTTGTTATTTTCATATTATAACTATAATATTAACCTTTATAAACTTTTCTATACTTATCTATAATATTATCATAACTATAAAACCTCTCATTCCTCAAAATAAGGAGGATTTTTAGTTATTGAATTAAATTTACATCAAAATATATGGAAAAAAAAGCTTGGGTAAAGGTTGTTGAGGCATTTATTGCCTTATTATTGATTGCAAGTGTATTACTTATAGTTATTGATAAGGGATATATCACAAAAAAAGATATTTCTCCAAAAGTTTATGAAGCAGAACTTTCTATTTTAAGAGAAGTTGAATTAGATGATAATTTAAGAGAAGATATATTGAAGATTAATCTTCCAATGAACTGGGAAAATGAATCCTTCCCAAAAAGTGTTAAAGATAGAATAAATGAAAGAACTCCTAGTTATTTGGAATGTGTAGCAAAAATATGTGAGATGGATAAAATTTGTGCATTAGATGAATATCTCAATAAAGATATTTATGCTCAATCTGTTGTAATAAGTGCTAATTTAGAGATATATAGTCCAAGACAATTGAAATTATTTTGTTGGAGAAAATGAGAAAATTTAAATTTCTAGAGCATATAGCAGATATAAAATTTCTAGCATATGGAAAAGATATTGAAGAAGTATTTGAAAATTCAGCATTAGCTATGTTTAATTCAATGTCTGATGAAAAGATTAAAGAAAAGAAAAAATTCAAAATTATTGTTAAAGGAAAAGATTTTGAATCTCTACTTTATAATTTTCTAGAAGAATTATTGTTTTTACTAGATTCTGAAAATTTCTTTTTATCAAGAATAAATAGTATAAAAATTAATAAAAAAAAGTTAAAACTTGAAGCAGAAATTTTTGGGGATAATGCTAAAAATTATGAGATACATATTGATATAAAGGCAGTAACATATAATGAAATGTTTGTGAAAAAACAAAAAAATAAATGGATTACTCAAGTTGTTTTAGATGCTTAGAAAATTATATATTAAAAACAAATGAATTTTACCTGATAAACATAAGGTATTTAAACTTTGAATTCTTTAACTACTTATGAAATTCAATGAAGACCTTGCTGCAATTCATGCTTATTTATGTGGTGATGGATATTTGACAAAGCCAGATAAATGGAAGTGTTATGCAATCGGGCTTAGAAATACTAATCTAATTTTATTAAAAGATTTTCAAAACAGATTTAGAAAAGTCTTTAGAGTTAAAGCAATTATTCAGAAAGATGGAAGATGTGTAAAAAATTCTAAGGAAATTCATCAAAGATTAATAAACTCTTTTGGAAGTTTTCACTCATATGAATGGAAAATGCCCTTTTTAAATAAAAAGCTATCAAGAATTTGGTTGAGGGCTTTTTTTGATTGTGAGGGATGGGTGGTTTGTAAAACACACCAAAATAGACATATAGGATTAGATTCTGTTAATCAAAAAGGGCTAACTCAAGTTAAAATAACATTAAAAAAACTAAATATCAAATCTAAACTCAAAAAAAGGGATGACAGAAATATTTTCTCTTTACATATATATGGAAAAGAAAATCTAGTTAAGTTTAAGAAAGAAATTGGATTTCTACATCCTTCTAAAAAGGGAAAATTAAAAATAGCTGTAAATGATTTTGTAAATTATTATTTGAACTTTCCAACAGAAATCTTCAAACTTAAAAAATTCATAAGAAACTTACTAAAGAAAAAAGGAAAAATTAAAAAAGGCACTTGGATAATGAGAGTTATATCTAATAAAGAAAAAAATCTCCTTAAATTACAAAAAAGACTAAATAATCTATTTGATATAGAATCTAGAGTTAATAAAAGAAAAAATGGTATTGGAACAATTTATTTTGAATTAAATATAAATAAAAAAGAAGAAATTAAAAAAATTATAAAAAATAACTTAATAAATAAAGAAGAAAAAGAAAAATGGTTAAAATCAAGAAGATAAATGATAATATATGGCAAATTGAAAAAACTGGTCAGATGAAAGTCCCAGTTATAATCTATGCCTCAGAAATATTACTAAAAAAAATAAAAGAAGACTCTACATTTAAACAAGCAATAAATGTAGCTACATTATCTGGATTAATTAATAATGTTATTTTATGCCCAGACTCACACATGGGCTACGCTATGCCGATAGGAGGAGTTGCGGCATTTGATCTGGAAAAAGGTGTAATTAGCCCTGGTTGTATTGGTTTTGACATTGACTGCTCAGTTAGACTTTTAAGAACAAATTTAATTAAAAAAGATTTAAAAGGAAAAGAAAAACAGATTTCTTCTCAATTATTTAGAGATATTCCTTCTGGAGTTGGAAAAAAAGGGAGAATTAGATTAAGTGAAGGAGAATTAAATGAAGTTTTAAAAGAAGGAGCACAATGGGCTGTAAAAAAAGGTTATGGAAAAAAAGAAGATTATTCACATACTGAAGAAGAAGGGAAAATGAATGAAGCAAACCCTGATTATGTAAGTGAAAGAGCAAAAAAAAGAGGAATGCCCCAAGTAGGAAGTTTAGGTGCTGGAAATCATTTTTTAGAATTACAATATGTTGAAGAAATTTATGATAAAAAAATTGCAAAAATTTTTGGTTTAGAAAAAGGTCAAATAACAATTATGATTCATTGTGGAAGTAGAGGTTTAGGACATCAGGTAGCAAGTGATTATATTAAATTAATGGAAGATAAATATGGTTGGAAAAATTTACCAGATAGAGAATTAATTAATGCACCAATAAATTCAGAATTAGGTAAAAGATATTTTGGAGCAATGGCTGCTGCTGTTAATTTTGCATTTGCAAATAAACAACTTATAACTCACTGGACAAGAGAAGCAATGAAAAGAATTTTTCCTAATTTTAAGGCTGAAGTAGTATATGAGGTATGTCATAATATTGCAAAGTTTGAGAAGCATATTGTTAATGGTAAAGAAAAAGAAGTATTAGTCTTAAGAAAAGGGGCGACAAGAAGTTTTGGTCCTGGAAGAAAAGAAATTCCAAAAGTTTATCGGCATGTTGGACAACCTGTTTTAATTCCGGGAAGTATGGGAACTTCAAGTTATATTTTAGTTGGAACAAAAAAAGCAGAGGAAATCACATTTGGAAGTACTGCTCATGGAGCAGGAAGAGTAATGTCAAGACATCAAGCCTTAAGACAAAAAAGAGGAGAAGAAGTTAAATCAGACCTGTCTAAAAAAGGAATAGAAGTAAAGTCAGGAAGTCTTAAGGGACTTTCTGAAGAAGCACCCTATGCATATAAAGATGTAGATGAAGTAGTTAAAGTAAGTCATGAACTAGGAATAGGAAAGTTAGTTGCAAAAGTTAAACCACTTATTGTTATAAAAGGCTAAAAATGATGATCTTAACATAGAAAGATATTTAAATACTTTATTACTCATATGAGTAATATGTTACTTAATAGAAATAAATTAAAAATTTTAATAGAATTTTCATCAGATTATAATAGAAAGATTTATGGAAGAAATATTTCTAAAAAACTTAGAATGAATCAAAAGACAGTTTCAAATACTCTAAATCGACTTGAGACAGAGCATATTCTTAAATTTACACAAGAAGGAAAAAACAAATATTATTATTTAAATGAATTTTATCCTTATATTAAAGAAGTAATTCAATTAATAGAAATACAAAGAAAAATCAATTTTCTTGAAAAATATAAAAAATTAAAAGAGCTTTTTTTAAAATTAAAAGAAAAAAGTGAAGGAATATTAGTCATCTTTGGAAGTTATGCTAATTTTAGTGCGACTGAAAAATCTGACTTAGATATTTTTATTATTGGAAAAATTAAAGATATTGAAGATTTAGAAGAAATTTATAATATAAAAATTAATGTTGTAAAATCTAAAAAAGAAAAATTTGATAAAAAAGAATATATTATAAAAGAAATAATTAAAAACCATATTATGTTGAAAGGTTTAGAGGATTTTATTGATTTAATATGGTAAGTCTGAAATGGTGTTGTAAGCAAAAAGATGGAATAAAGCTTATTGAACCTAATGATAATCTTGCTCAAGGTTATATAAAAATGGCTGAAGATTCTCTGGGAACAATGAACAGAGAAAGAAAATATAATTTAATGTTTGCAATTTCTGCATGTTATTACTCAATGTATTATTCTCTATACTCTGTTTGTATGAAAATTGGAATTAAGTGCGAGATTCATTCTTGTACTATTGAATTTATGAAAAAAATATTGGATAATTTTTATTCTAAGGAAGATGTGAAAATAATCAGAAAAGCATTTGATGCAAGAAATATTGCTCAGTATTATGTTAATAAAATAGTTCAAAAAGAAGACTCTGATTTTATAATTGTTAATGCACCATTATTTTTGAATAAGTCAAAAGAAATTTTATCTAAAATTAATGAAAAAGATATAAAAGAATTAAGAGAAGGATTAAAAAATTATAAAGGATGATAAAACTAAACTTTAAAAATTATAAAGAGAAATATTTGTTTTTTATAGCTTTATTTCTATTTCTTTTCTGGGTATTTGATTCTATTGTTACATTAATTTTTAGTACACCACTTAGATTATTTTGGTTTTGTAGTTTATCCTTATTAATTGTCGCGATATTAATTCTTATAAAGAAATCTGATATTTTACTTGGATTTCTTTCTGTTAGTTTAATATTTCAAGGAATATGGATAATTGATATCCTCTCTTGGGTTTTCCTTGGAAAAAATATCTTTTGGACTTCCTCTTATTTATTTTTACCAGAATTTCCTAAGATGGAGATTTTTTCAACAATGAAACATTTTTTTATGATACCTTTAGAATTTTTTGCTTTTATTTTTATGAGTAAATTACCAAAGAACTTTTATAATGTTGTTTTAAATATATTTTTATTTAGTTTAGGTTTTTTAGGATTATCTTTAATTTTCGGTCCGGAAAATAATATTAATTATGTTTATTATCTTCCTTTTAGGTTTTATTCTATCTTCCCTAATTATCTAATATTTTTCTTAAGTTATTTATTGTTTGTAATTGTTTCTGGGAGTTTAATAGGATATTTGATTTATTCTATTTTTAAGAAACATAAAAGATTATTTAATTTAAAAAGTTTAAAATTATACTTTTGGATTATTTTAATATTATGTTTTATTATCGCATTGAAAATAATCTCTTTTATTTTAGATATTAGAGGCTAAATTAAAAAAAGCTTATAAATTAGTTTTTCTTAAGAGGATTATGAAAAAGAGATTAGATATATCTAAGTTAATTAGTTTGTGTATTTTAATTTTATTTATTTTGATTATTTCATCAAATAATATTACTTCGAAGGACGTCCCTATTATTGGACCTCTTTTTGGAGGGGGCGGAGGTGGGGGCGGAGGAGATGGACCTCCAATTTGTGATC
>CEPX01002536.1_pt1 | contig 10571 bp, 10 predicted proteins | sample 361361 | NCBI WGS metagenome assembly CEPX01 (sample SAMEA2619974, study PRJEB7988) | marine metagenome | biome: marine biome (ENVO:00000447); feature: mesopelagic zone (ENVO:00000213) & marine oxygen minimum zone (ENVO:01000065); material: "saline water (ENVO:00002010), including plankton...
AGCCTTATTTAAAATGCTCATTACAGGCTTCTTATTCCTGCCACCAGTTACCTCATCATAAAGAAAGTCTTCTTTTTCTTTGTTATCCATTTCTCCTAAAGGAGTTTCGTCTAACTCAATCTTTTTTTGAGATTTTATAGGCCTTTTTTGAGGTTTAACAGCCTTTTTCTGTGCTTTAACCTGTTTCTTAACAGATTTCTGCTTTTTAATAGGCTTATTCTGTGCCCTAATAGCTCTTTTAGGAGTTTTAGAAGCTTTTATTTTAGCCTTTTTGCTAGCTGTTTTTGCCCTTTTTACTGGCTTTTTAGCATTTGTTTTTCTATTCATTTTGATTGTATAATGATTACTTAAAAGTGACGATATCTGGTATATAAATCTTTCGGTTTTAGTTATTGGCAAGTAGTGTATAATCTAAGAAAAGAATTATATACCCTCTGCCATAGTGTAATTTTTATGAGAATACAGCCATTTATACTAATATTGATTATTTTCTTGGTTTTACCCATAGTTAATGCTACTCAGGGGCATTTAAGGCTGCTGGCTGTAAGTGAATCAGAAGCAGGGTATAAGGGCAATATTGCTGATTTATATGTAGAGTTGAAAAAGGGAAAAGGAAGAGTTTTCATTGATACTTTCCCTGTTACTAAATCTGATACACAAATATCAACAAGGTTTGCAAAAGAGATTGCATGTGATTTCCTTGATATGGATTGCAGCAGCACAGATTTTATTTATACAATTAAGGCTGATTCGGCTATTATAGGGGGGCCTTCAGCGGGAGCTGCTATTGCTGTGCTTACAACAACTATGCTTAAAGGGCTTGAACCTAATGAAAAGATAACAATTACTGGAAGTATTAATTCAGGGGGACTTATAGGTCCTGTAGGCGGATTAAAAGCAAAGATGGATGCAGCAGCTTCTGATGGTATTGAAAAGGTGCTGATTCCTAAAGGGGAGAGGTTTGTGCAAGATGATGAACTTTTGGTTAATTTTTCTGAAGATTTAGTTGATATGTTCAATGAAACGCTTGAAGAGGAAGAGAATAGAACTATTGATATTATAGAATATGGGAGAAGAAAGGGTTTGGAGGTTAAGGAGGTTTCTACACTGAATGAGGCAGTATATGAGTTCACAGGAGAACTTCTTGAAGAACCAGCGAAGGATCTTAGTATTGATTCCAATTATAAGGAAACAATGATGTCATTAGCTGACCTGTTATGCAATAGAAGCAGGAAGTTATCAGACAGTGTTCAGGAGTTTGATATTACTAATAAGACACAGAGTCATATAGATATTGAAAAAGATGCTAAAAATATGACAGAGAGAAGTAAACAGGCTTTTGAAGAGCAAAGATATTATTCATCTGCTTCTTATTGTTATGGAGCTAATGTTAAGTATGGATATTTGCTGTTGTATATTCAGAATTTTTCTAATGATGAGTTTTTGAGTATAGTTTATTCAATGAAAGAAAAACTGCAGAATCTGAGCAATAGTCTAGAGAAACAGGAGATAAAGAGCATTACAGATCTGGAAACATACATGGTTGTCAGGGAAAGGATGATAGAGGCTGAAGAATATCTTGAGAATAGTATGATTAATATTAACGATAGTCAGCAATCTTTTTATCAATTAGCGTATGGAACAGAGAGGATTTATTCTGTTTTTTCATGGAGCAAGTTTTTTGGAAGCAAAGAAGGAAAGTTCTCGTTTAATAATGAACTGATTAAAGAGTCCTGCCTTAAGAAGATTTCTGAGGCTGAGGAAAGGTATCAATATTTTAGCTTGTTTTATCCAGGCCTGCTTGAAAGTACAAGAAAAGAGATTAACTATGCGTATGAAGACATGAATAATGGTGATTATGAGCTTTGCCTGTTTAAGGCAAGCAAGGCAAAGGCATCTGCGAATGTTATTTTGAGTGTTTTGGGTATGGATGAAGATCAGATAAGGGAAGCTTTAGGAATTAAATTAGGAGTGATTAAGAATAATATAGCGAAGTCAACTGAAGAAATGTTTCCTATTTTGGGTTATTCATATTATGAGTATGCGGAATCACTTAAGGAACCTGATATGTATTCTGCTTTGTTGTATAGTGAATATGCATTAGAATTGAGTAACCTGGGGATGTATTTCAAGGAGAGAAAGAATGTTTATTCTTTAGATTTTCTTCAGATTGATACAAAAGTATTGTATGCATTGTTGTTTGGGCTTTGCTTTGGCTTCTTGTTTGCTTATACTGTAAGATTAAGAAGAAAGAAGAGTAAAGGAAAGAAGCTTGAGATAAAGATATGCGGAAGAACTAAATGAACATTCTTTAGTTCTTCCTGACACACGCAGAAATTCCTATGGAATTTCTGGTGTCCTAGAAATTGTTATACAATTTCTATGATAGCAAACGCATAATTTGATGTACGAATATTAGTGCGTTTGCTATACATTAGAATTCTTAGAATAAAGGAGTATAAAACCCTAGCAAGCACTTCCGAAGAAGCACTTGCTGGGGAAAAAGAGGTGATAATGAAAATAAAAATCCCAACTGCCCAAAGAGGCATGGTATTTTTAATGTTGTAAATTCATTAAACAATATAAAGGAAATTTACAACAACTAATATTAAAAAATTAAATGTAAATATTATTTCCCCCAAAATAACTATTATTTACTTTAGAGTGAGTAAGCTTATATATAAATGTTTCGATTTTTAAGCATTTTTGAGTGGTGACAGAATGAGAGAGTTGATAGGTTAATATTTAAACTCTAAAAGATTACACTTAAAATATGTTATGCACAAGATGCCATAAAAAGCCTGTAAAGGCAAGATTTCCTGCCATTGAGTCACTCTGTGAGAGCTGTTTCTGCAAGCAGATAGAGCTTAGAATAAGGAAGGATATTAGGATTAATAAGGTGTTTAAGAAGGATGATAGAATACTATTTTTTGATAAACTGAGCCAAAAAGTTGTCAAAGGCATAATAAAAGGGCTGCCTGTAAAGAGTTTCTATAAGCCAGGGCTTATTAATGAGAAACTGGAGAGTTTTGTTAAAGATAATAAGGTGAATAAAGTGGTTATTCCATGGACATTGGAGAATGAAGATTGTTCTTTCTTAGAAGAGCTGTTTTTTGGAGGAAAAAGAGTTGAGAATAACTATATTAAACTGTTTAGCAATGTTAGGGAAGATGAACTAAGGCTGTTTGCTAAGTTCAAAGGGGTTGAGTTTGAAGGTATTAAGATGAATGAGAAGCTAAGGAAATTTTTAGATGAACTAGAGAATAAGTATGCTGATGTGAAGTTTGGATTGAGGAGGAGTGTGGCAAAATTAATAGGGGAATTATGAGATTTGGCTTGTTGATAATCATTCTTCTTGTTTCATCCTGTTCAAATGATATAAGTGGTGGAAGTGTTGTAGATATACCAGAAGAGAATGGTGAAATAAAGGCTTATTTCTGTCCTGAAGATAATTGCGAAGAGGTTTTACATTATTTGTTGGATAGTGCCAAGCAGTCTATTCACTGCGCTTTTTTTGATCTAAAGTTGGAGTCTATTATTGATATATTGGATGAGAAGAGTGAAAGTATTGATGTTAAGGTTGTGATTGATAATGTTAATGATAAAGGCCAGGTTAAGGGCAGTTGGGTTAGGAAGGATGATAGTGGGCAGTATTCTCATAATAAGTTCTGCATTATTGATAATGGATTATTGTTTACAGGTTCTTTTAATCCTACGGAAAGAGGAGCTTATAAGAATAATAATAATTTTATTGTGACTAATTCAAGGTTTCTGTCCAAGAATTATGAAGATGAGTTTGAGGAGTTGTGGGATGGAAGGTTTGGAGAGGGTGAAAGAGTGGAATATTCTACTGTTTTGGTTGGTGGCATAAAGGTTGAGAATTATTTCTGCCCAGAGGATTATTGTGCTAAGCGTATTGCTAACGCTTTGTTGAAGGCTAAGAAGAGTATTTATTTTATGACGTTCAGCTTTACTTCTGAAGAGATTGCTGATGCTATACTTTTTGTGGATGTTGAGGATATTAAAGGTGTTTTTGAGAAGAGTCAAGGAGGTTCTAAGTATTCGCAGTTTGAAAGGTTGAAGGGTTTTGGGTTGAATGTTACAAAGGATGCTAACCCTGCGAATATGCATAATAAAGTGTTTATTATTGATAATGAGATTGTTATTACTGGAAGCATGAATCCTTCTGCTTCAGGGGATGAGAAGAATGATGAGAATGTGGTTATTATTCATGATGAAGGGATTGCTGAAGAGTTTTTGGAGGAGTTTGAGAAAATTTGGAGTTTTGGTTAAAAAGATGTATTGATTACTTGTTAGGAGTGAACATAGAAAGGTTTAAATACTAGTTCTGTGTGAGAGATATAATAAAATGAACATTGGAAAATTGGTAAGGAAATGTAAAGTTAATAGAAAAATTAGAGAAGCAAAGAGAGAAGTAGCTAAATTTGATGATTCAATAGAGCCTGATAAACCTTCTTATGACCCTGTGGAAGAGGCAGGGGAAAGAGGAGAGTTCGTAAGCAGATTTAAAGATTATCTTGACAAGAAATGTGATTATGGATTGATTAAATAATGATTTGTTCTAATATCTTTATATATAGAAAGTATTAAAAACCATTAACAATCTACTCTCGAGTATGGCAGATAAAAAACCTTCAAATATTGTAGTTAAGATAAAAGATATTGCTACAGGCATGTATAATAAAATTCTTAAGAAAGATCAACCAGAGCTTCATATGCCATTAAGGAGTCTTGCTAATGTTAAGTATGAAGAGAATGATGGTTATTTTGAGCTGTTAGGGAAGATGAAGAATAGAACATTGACTGCTTCTACTGTCAAGACGTTTGCACAGACTTTAAGGATGATGGCTTTGTCAAAGCAGTTGATTGAAGAAGAGGATATTGCTACAAAGAGAGAGGCTTATTATGTGAGCAAGAACTGGAAGGAAGCTAAGTTTCTGAGCCAGCCGGATTCTGATACTGTGATGGATGATTTTGAAGCTATGATGATGGTTAATAGGGAACAGATAGGATTTATTCCTGAAGAGAAGGGAGGAGATATCGCAGGAAAGCTGATTGTTATAGATAAGGATAGAGATTCTGGAGAGGAGCTTAGGATTGATTGCACTAAGTTTGGTTCAGGGGCTTATTCTATCCCAATATCTGTTGAAGAACTGAAGTTTGAGACTGATGCTAAGTTTATTCTTGCTATTGAGACTGCTGGTATGTTTCAGAGATTGGTTAAGCATAATTATTGGAAGAAGGCTAATTGTATTCTTATATCTCTTGGAGGGGTTCCTACAAGGGCGTGCAGGAGATTTATCAGAAGGTTGAGCGATGATAAGAAACTGCCAGTTTATGTGTTTACTGATGGTGACCCTTACGGGCATATGAATATTTACAGAACATTGAAGGTTGGTTCAGGGAATGCTGCGCATATTAATCAGTATTTCTGTGTTCCTAATGCAAAGTTTATAGGGGTTACACCGCAGGATATTATTGATTATAAGCTGCCAACACATCCTTTAAAGGAAGTGGATGTAAAACGTATTAAGGATGGGTTAAAGAATGATCCTTTTATTTTGCATCATAGGGAATGGCAAAAGGCTTTGAAACAGATGGCACAGATGAAGGTTAGGGCAGAGCAGCAGGCATTGGCTAAGTGGGGCCTGAATTATGTTATTACCAAGTATTTGCCTAATAAGATGAAGAATCCTAAAAGTTGGCTGCCTTAATGCAGAAAGTTTTAAATAATTTGTTGGATTTCTATGATTTTATGGGAATAATTGGCTTTTTTAGGGATTATAGGGAATGTCATAGGACTGAAAAAGATATTAAGTCGCTTATGTGGGATATCGAGGACCATAAATATAGAACAATAAATGAAGCCAATGATATGCTTGATAAAGTTTATGAACTCCTAAAGAAAGCAAAGGAGCTTAATAAGACTAGTTCTGCTGGAGTTTTAAGTTATATACCTACTAAGTGGATGTATGATGGAATGATGCGCTTAGAACAAAAAGCAGAGGATGATTGGATATTGGGACGTGTTCCTGTAGGAGAGGATTCTGTGAGTGACAAAGTGTTGCAAGACAGGGATTAAGAGCTGGCTGCTATAAGACTTTCTCGAAACTTTTATATACTCTATTAATTTCTTTATTATTGGTGATAACCATGGCAGTTGTGGGATTTAACTTTATTAAAATAAATGCGGAAAGGAAGCCTGTTATTAAAGGCGAGATTAAGATTAATAATAATGTTAGTGTCAAAGATGTTGAAACGCATGAAATTCACTTAGGTAAGACAAAGCAGGAAGGGCTTAAGGTTTCGTTTGAGTTTACTTCAAAGTATGAGCCGAGTGTAGGAGAGATTAAGCTGCTTGGGGAAGTGATTTTCCTTGAAGAGAATAGAAAGATTAAGGAGATTCATGAGGCTTGGAAGAAGGATAAGAAGCTGCCTAAAGAGATTTTGACTAGCATATTAAACAATGTTCTGGGCAGATGCAATATACAAGCAATGGTTCTGAGCAGAGATGTTAACCTACCGCCACCATTACCTTTGCCAAAAGTTCAGAGCAAATAAAAAAGAGAGTATAGAATGAACTAATATGAATAAGAACCATATTATATTATTTCTTATATTTTTATTAACACTTTCCGCAAGGCTTTATTTTTCTTTTCAGACACCGTATTTTAATATTGAAGGGTATGAGACTATAAGACATGTGGAACATATAGGAAAGAATGGCATGCCTTTGTTTAAGGATGCTCTTAGTTATGGAGGGAGAACACTTTTTTTCCCGCCTTTGTATTATTATGTATTGGCAGTGTTTAATTTGTTTTTGCCGATGCAGGTTGTTCTCAAAGTATTGCCGAATGTGTTTATGTCTTCATTGGTGTTTGTGATATATGTTATTTCCAATCATATTACTAAAAATAAGAAGATTGCATTGTTTACAGCTTTACTTTCAGGGTTTATTCCTGCTTTTTTTCATAATACTATTAATGATTTATCTGTGTATACGCTTGTTGTGCCGTTAACAGCTTTGTTGATTTTTTGCTTTATGAAGATTGAAGAGGATAAGAGATATGTTTCTTTTTTTATAGTGCTTATTTTGGTGTTAAGATTGATTCATCCGTCAGTTATTGTGCTGAGCAGCGCGCTTCTGGTTTTTTTGATGATGATTAAGCTGATAGGGTTAAAACAGAGCAAGATAGAGCTTGAATTGATATTGTTTTCCACGTTTCTTATTTTATGGTCATTGTTTATAACGTTTAGGAAGGCTTTTCTGGCTCATGGGTATTATGTGATATGGCAGAATATTCCTGCTGAACTGCTGAGTAGGTTTTTTAGTGAGGTTACTGTTCTTGAAGCTATATATAAAGTAGGTATTATTCCTTTTATTTTTGGATTGTTTATTGCTTATAAGTATATTTTTATTGAGAAGAATAGGGATATTTATCTGCTGATTTCTTTTGCTTTCCTGAGTGGAATACTTCTGGTGTTAAGGTTAATTGAATTGAATGTGGGACTTATGTTTCTTAGCGTGATTTTTGTGTTATTGTTTCCGCAGGCGTTTAAGATGTTGTTAGGAAATCTAAGGAAGACACATTTTCATAAGTATGGGTTTGTGTTGATTGCAGGGGTTTGTATTGTGTTTGTGTTTACTTCTGTTATTCATTCAGCAACATATGCTAATGAGAGTTTAGAGAAAGCTGTAAAACCTGAAGAGATTAGGGCATTAGATTGGCTTAAAGAGAATTCAGGAGAGGATGATACTGTTCTTTCTACTTTAGAGGAAGGTGTGTTGGTAACGGCTATTGCGCATAGGAAGAATGTTGGAGACACTAACTTTTTGCTTATAGATGATGCTGATGTCAGGCTGAAGGATATAATGACTATTTATATTACTCCTTTACAGACTGAGGCTATCAGATTGCTGGATAAGTATGATGTGAAGTATATTTATTTCTCTGAGAGGGCGAAAGAGGAGTTTGGCGTTTACAAATTAAGTTATGTTGATGATAAGTGCTTTGAGATGGTTTATGAAGATGGTGTGGAGATTTATAAGAGTTTGTGTGTGCTGCAATAATGTAGTTAGGCTTTATCCAAAAACTCGCATAGCTCGGGTTGCCATCGGGTTCGCTTTCTGACTATTTAATAGATTGGTTGGGTTCCCCGTAAGGGACAACACCCTTCCAACCTAAATAATGAATATCAATAAAGCTCACATTATTGATGGCAACCTTCTCTTTGGATAAAGCCTTCATTATAGATAATTTTATATATGTTTAAGAGCAGGTGAGAGTTCTATGAGTAAGAATATTGATTTGCCAAGCCCTGTTGCTACGATTAAACTGGATGGAATCTTTGATTTCAAGGAATTGTATAAGCTTATGCATGGCTGGTTTGTTGATAGAGGGTATTTTTTTGAGGAAACATTGTATAAGCATAAAGTGCCTTCTCCTGCAGGAGCTGAGCAGACTATAGAATGGAGCGGATGGAAGAAGGTTAATGAATATATCAAGTATTGGATAGAGGTTCATATTAAGATTAGGGATATGAAACAGCTTGAGGTTGTTAAGGAAGGAGAGAAAAAGATTCTTACAAAGGGAAGGCTGCAGATAGATTTTGATTGCCATGTTGAGGCTGATTATGCTAATAGGTTTGGCGGGAGTGAATTTTTGCAAAAGTTACAGGATATTTATTTGAAGTATATTATTAAAAAAGATTTAGATAATGTTTATACTGATCAGTTATGGTATGTTGTTTATAAGCTACAGAGGGTTACTAAAGAGTTCTTAGATTTTGATACGAAAGGGAATGCTTTTTATGATGCTTGGTAGTGTGCAAATCAGAGATTTGCACTTTTTTGCATAATTCCATTTAAAGATTAAGGTTCGGATACCTGGATGTCCCTTCCTATACCTTCAAAGCTTGCTTTTATCTTTCCACGGGTGGCTGAGAAGCAGAGATAATTGTTTCCTGCATTATTTACTATTATTTTTTCTACATAAAAAGATTCTGTGTCGTCTTTAGATGCTACAAGGAATACGTTTGTTTTTACCTCGCTGTTCCAACTGTCACGAATGATAGGATAGTCTGTGTTAAAGGCAGACCCTGAAGATGGAGCTGTATCTTTTAAGTCGATAAAACATATTTCTTTGTATGCTTTGGGAACGCTGAATTCTTCTATAAGCCTGTCGCCATAATCTACTCTTTTTATGGTTGATTCAAGTTTTGTTTTAAAGTGGATGTAATCTACCTGGTCTGATTTAGTGATTAAGTCTTTGACTGACTTATAACCAAATAGCAGGATTAATGATAAGATTATAATTGCCAAGATGTAGACAAATATTTGACTGACTTGCGCTTTTGTTGATTTTTTAATTGTAGTTCACCTTATTAGAGCTTATTTTTTTTGTTCATGCTTTTCTATATGCCCCAGGATATCAAATACGTCGTCTTCGGAAAAGACTTTTTTGTCTTTTAATGAGTGAAGCACGTCTGTGACATGGGCTTTGTTGCTTTTCTTTGTGTTGATAAGATGGGATAGCATGTGTTTTGAAGCAGTTTTTGTGAATTCTTTGTGACCTCTTTTTGAAAGGTGTTTTATTGTGTTGAATATGTCTTTCCGCTTTACTTTGTCTGATTTGACAATGTTGGTTAACTTATTAAATGTATCTTCTTTGATTTCTTTTCCGAGAGTTTTTGATAAGTGGTTTGATAAGTGCTGTTTTACTTCTGGCTTTTTAATATCATGTTTGCTGAATCCCATAAGCTTGTCAAATGCGTTTATTTTGCTTATTGGAGCTGACTTTGCTGATGAAGGCTTGGCTAGTGTTGGCTTAGATGTTTTAAGAGGGTTTCTTATCTTTCCTAATGGTCCAGCTTTTTCTTCTGGTTTAGAGACTAGATTTTTTAATTGGTCCATTATGCTTGGAGGTTGGGCAGACTTGAGAGGAGTTACTGGCTTTTTAGCTGCCTGAGATGGATGAGATGGCGTTTTTCCTATAGAAGTGATTGGTTTTATTGCCATAGGCTTATGCCTTAGATAAGTCCTCTTCCTTTTCTTTAGAGATTTGAGTTTTATAGGTTTGATATCAAAATCGTCAGCAGATGGTTTCTTAGTTGATTTTGAAGGTTTAGCTGTGTCAATTCCTTTACTTGAGAAGGATTCAAATAGCTTTTCTCTTTTCTTTTTTTGCTCTTCTTTCTTTTGTAAAGCTGTTTTGGTAAGAGTTTTAGGTCTAATGATTGGTTTTCTAAGAGGAGTGACGGGCTTTCGTGGGGCAGGGCCTCTTGGATGAACTCCTCCTGGTCTGGGTATGGCTGAGGGTGTTCCTTTAGGGGCTGCCTTCTTAGAGGGCATTATCTTGTTTACCCAAGAGATTATTTGAGTTTTATATTTATATCCATAATAACCTCCACCTCCTAGTACAGCAAGGATTATTGTTGTGAGTAATATTATTAAGAGATAGTTAGTTCCAGGATGGGATTCAGGGTCTGTTGGATCTGTTCCTTCGTCAATTTCTTCTTTATCGGAATAACCATCACCGTCTGTGTCAGAG
>CEPX01197100.1_pt1 | contig 10569 bp, 7 predicted proteins | sample 361361 | NCBI WGS metagenome assembly CEPX01 (sample SAMEA2619974, study PRJEB7988) | marine metagenome | biome: marine biome (ENVO:00000447); feature: mesopelagic zone (ENVO:00000213) & marine oxygen minimum zone (ENVO:01000065); material: "saline water (ENVO:00002010), including plankton...
TTTCAGGTGAGTGGACCTATGAGAGTCCATGGATGACTCTGAGTATTGATGGTTTAGGTACTGAAAAAGTATTGGTAGAGAGAGGTAGAGATTGGGAGAACAGTATTGCGGAGACCATACTTTTTACTGGTAATGGTCAGGATGGATATCCTTTATGGGGTAAGAAAATAGAATAAACCACATTCATACATGAAAAATCTAATGCTAATACTTATGATGTTTCTGCTAGGAACATCTTATGCACAAGAAACGGATATTGGAGTTCATGATCCGGTAATGATTAAAGAAGGTGACACCTATTATTTATTCTGCACGGGTTGGGGAATCTCTGTATGGTCTTCCAAAGACATGAAAAGCTGGAAGAAGGAAGAGTCAATTTTTGGCAGAAAACCTCCAGAATGGACTCAGGAAGTGGTTCCAGGATTTGCAGGACATATGTGGGCACCAGATGTTTCTTATTACGATGGTCAATACTATTTGTATTACAGCGTTTCTGCGTTTGCAAAGAATACTTCGGCAATAGGATTGGTCACCAATAAAACATTGGACCCCTCAAGTCCTGATTTTGGATGGGTGGATCAAGGTAAGGTAGTGCAGTCTGTACCATTCAGAGATTTTTGGAATGCCATTGATCCAAATCTGATCGTTGATGAAGATGGTTATCCCTGGTTAAACTTTGGGTCATTCTGGGGAGGGATCAAAATGGTGAAGTTAGTTCCGGACAGAGATAAAATAGCTGAGCCAGAAGAGTGGCTGACACTAGCTAAACGAAATCGTTCTGATACGCTTTTGGATAACAATCCAGGAGATGGTGCTATTGAGGCTCCTTTCATTTTTAAAAAGGATAGCATGTATTACCTCTTTGTTTCGTGGGACTATTGTTGCCGGGGTGAGAACAGTACGTACAAGGTTGTAGTTGGGAGATCCAGTGATGTAAAAGGTCCATACCTGGATAAAGAAGGTAATAGAATGGATCTTGGAGGAGGTTCCTTGGTTATTGAAGGTGATAAGAATTGGGCAGGTATTGGACACAATAGTGCCTATACTTTTGATGGTAAGGATTATTTGGTAGTCCATGCCTATGATGTGACAGATGGAGGTCACTCCAAGTTGAAAATCCTGAATATGAATTGGGATGAAAATGGATGGCCTCTTGTGGATAAAACTGAAATAAACCCAAGATGATAATACGTTTCAAGAAAGTAATTCTGGGAGTTTTTTGTGGGTTGATTCTGATAAGTTGTAAAGAATCTGATCAGAAGTCTTCCGGAAATGAAGATACAACAGCCAGTGATGTTTACGCAGGCAATCCTGTTGTAAAGGATTTGTTTACAGCAGATCCAGCTGCACTTGTTCATGACAATAAGCTGTACCTATTCACTGGTCATGACGAACAGGAAGAAGGCAAAGAAGGTTTTGTAATGAATGATTGGTTGGTTTTTTCCACTACAGATATGGTGAATTGGACCAATCATGGAGCAAGACTCTCTGTCGATATTTTCGAATGGGCCAAGGCAGATGCCTGGGCTGCTCATGTGGTGGAAAAAGAGGGCAAATTTTATTGGTATGTTACTGTAGAACACGCTACTATTCCTGGTAAAGCAATTGGAGTAGCGGTATCCGATAATATTTTGGGTCCATACAAGGATGCTATTGGGCATGCTCTTGTTACCAACGAAATGACCACTCATACCAATATATTTTGGGATGACATAGATCCGGCAGTTTTGGTTGATGAGGATGGTAGTGCTCATTTATACTGGGGAAATACCGTTCTTAAATATGCCAAGTTGAAGTCAAATATGATTGAGTTGGAAGGAGATATAGAGGTGATTGATGTACCATCGTTTACAGAAGGACCTTATGTCTACAAAAGAGCTGATAAATACTATTTGTCATTCTCAGCACTGTTTCCAGAAGTGATTGATTACGCGATGGCAGATAGCCCTTCAGGACCATGGGAATACAAGGGTAGGTTATTTGATGAAGTACCCAACTCTCCGACTAACCATCAGGCCGTGGTTGAGTACAAAGGTGACTGGTACTTTATCTATCACAATGCGGCCTTGAATGGTGGAGGAGAATTTAGACGCTCCGTTTGTGTGGATTATGCATACTTTAACGAAGATGGCACAATGAAAAAAATCGTTCCTACGGGAAGAGGTGTTAAGCAAATCACTGAAGATTGAGTTGAGCCCTAAATGGTTTATAAGGTCACTGTTTTTTATAGCGATATCTATTCAAATGGTATCGGCACAAACATTTATTGACGTTGCTAGCGATCGTAAGATCAATGGAGTGACCAGCACTTCCAAATTATATGGTAATGGAGCCTCTGCGGCTGATGTCAATAACGATGGCTTTGTTGATTTTTATTTAGCCACACATGCTGGCCAGAATGATCGTGTTTACATTAATGATGGGGCAGGATTCTTTGAAGAAAAAGCCACAGAATTAGGAATTGAAATTACATCTGCTTCCAGAGCTGGGCTTTGGTTTGACTACAATGGCGACCGGTTATTAGATCTGGTTGTGGCTGGGGAGACCTGTGTTAATCTGAAGTGCAACAATCCGATTTTGATTCATCTCTATGAACAGCAAAGCGATGGAAATTTTGTGGAAGTTACTGATCAGGCTGGACTGACTTTTGACTCTAAGTATGACCAGATTGACGGGATAGCTGTTGGAGGTTTGGCTTCAGCGGATATCAATAACGATGGCTATTTGGATCTTCTGGTTACTATTTGGCAAGGAAAACCCACTTTTTTCTTGAATAATGGTGATGGATCTTTTGAAGATATATCTGAGTCAAGTGGTTTAGGACATACAAAGAGAGCACCTTGGCAATCGGTGTTTTATGACTTCAATAAAGATGGCTTGATTGACATATTTGTCAATGTAGATTTTGGGCCAAATGAATTATGGCTCAATCAAACAGGGAGGGTATTTCAAGAAATAGGAGCTAGTATCAATGCGGATCCGGATAACAACGAAATGGGTGTAACTCTCGGAGATTTTGATAATGATGGTGATATAGATATTTATTGCACAAACATTACCCAATCTGATGGAAGTAGCAATAAAAGCAACGTATTGCTGGCTAATCAATTTAGCGATCTGGGAAGTCTATCATTTATCGAGCAAGCCAATTACCATGGAATAGCTAAAAGTGGATGGGATTGGGGAACAACTTTTTTTGATGCAAACAATGATGGTTGGCAAGATCTTGCAGTAACCAATGGATGGGATTTCGGAACCTATGGTTTGGATCAATCCAGATTTTGGATCAATAACAAAGGCACTTTCATAGACTTTTCTGAAAATGTAGGATTCAATGACTGGCTGAGTGCTACAAGCTTAATTTCTTTTGATTTTGATTCGGATGGAGACATGGATCTCTTACAAACCTTAAAAGATAATGAAGGTGCTAATGCCCCATTGAGACTACTCCAAAATCAGTTTAATTCTGGTAATTGGATAGTTGTAAAACCCAGAATGGGTAGTGCTAATTTCTTTGCTATTGGTGCAGAAGTGAAATTAACTGCAAACGGGTTGACTCAAACCAAAGTAGTCACTGCTGGTTGTAGTTTTTATGGACAGGAACCTGCTGAATTGCATTTTGGACTTGGAGCAAATTCTACGGTTGATTTAGTGGAGATTACCTGGCCTGACGGTAGAACATCCAGCTTTTCAGATCTGTCGGTCAATCAAAGAATAGAGTTGACTGATGAGGATGCAGAGTCAAAACTTCTCAGTGTTTTGGAGTCAGACCTGAAAATTTATCCAAACCCATCTAATGCTTTGATAGTCATCGATAATATCATGCATTCTGATTTTCAAGAGGTTCAAATTACAGATCAGTTAGGTAGGTTAGTGTATTTGGACGAGCTGCCTATTAAGCATCAACAAATAGTCTTTGATCCAGAGTTGCCAGCGGGGGTTTATTTATTGCATTTGCCAGGATTTACTGGTAGGTCCGTCAAGCTCTTTCGAACTAATCAATAACGATTATTCTTTTTGTTGCACTCTTTTCAGCTTGTTTGATCTGCAACAGGTAAGTCCCTTTTGCCAATTGGAGTGATTGAATGTCAATTGTGAAAATGCTTTCCTCTATGCCTTTCTGATAAACTAAAAGTCCAGCACTATTATACAATTCTACCGCGTTTATGACTTTGTCAGAATCAATATTGAGTATTCCACTAGAGGTTGTTGGATTAGGGTAAATAGCTAATGATTGTTCATCAATATTGGTTTCGGTGATTAAGGTATTGTTGAAATACAGCTTAGCAAGACCAAAAGACTGAGCTCCTAATTTTCTTCCTAAAATTCTACCTCTGATGTCATCCATAGGGGGGTGTATGCCACCCCAAATTCTGGATAAACTGCATTGATCTGCAGCGTCATAATAAGTGGCCCACTGCAATCGTACATCTACACTTGGTCCTTTTTCAAAGACAAGAAATTCATTCTTTTTAGCAACGAATTCACCTATTCCTCCGGGAAAGAATTCATCAGCGGTTAATCTTGTTAAAACTGTCGCGGCGGCACTTGAAAAAGTAGAGTGTCCAGAAATGTATCCAGCGAAGGGGGGAGTAACGAAGCTTGGTCGCTGATATGGCCACCAGTTTTCGGCAAGAATCCACCCAACTCCTGCCTCATCGGTGGTTGGGTCCGAGATTAGATCATGCCCCCTCCAGGCTTTTACTTTGATTTTGCCTACGTGCTCTCCATTGTTTCCAGCAAGTGGGTCTGATTGAAGTACTTCCTCTATATACCCTGGCTTCAATTGAATTCCATGTGGATGAAAATTTACCTTGTCAGGATCATTTGATTGACCAAGAGCAGCCATGTATCGTATTGCAGTTATAGGTCTTACATAATCATAATACCCTTTAATACTCCATACACTCACCGCCACATCATGCATAGCACCCCCAAGAGTAAAATATGATTTGATATCCCACTCCAATTGATCCATCTCGTCACCAGAGCCTTCGAATTTTCTAACCAAGTCAGGATGATCATTAACACTATTTAGAATAGTGAACCAGTGTCCCGGAGGTGTTTCTGAATCAGGCCCATCTGCCCAAAATTCCGCTAGAACTCTTGCATAGTCTCCTCTAGGTACAATTTGTTCTTCGTATGAAGTATTCGTTCTGGGATTTATAGGATGTCCGTCTGCTATTCCAGGAAGTTCACCACCATTTTCCAAGTCATAAAATTCAATGTAATCATTAAAGGAATCAGGGTAGTCCACAATGTTGCCAATACTACCTGGTGAAATGTCCCAGTTAACTCCATCATAAGGGTCCAGTTGAGCAGACCAAATACTGACTAATTGGAATGACCATTTGTACTGTGCAGTTTCTGCAGAGTCTTCTCCAAGATTTGCAGGCTTTCCTGTATCATTAAAAAGTAAGGTTTCACCTCCATTCATATCAAATACCTTACTATCCGTGTCTTTAAGAGCAAAGGAGAAAACATTGCCCCACTCGGCACCTATAAAGGCCGGCGTGGCTCCTGGAATTGGGTTTCCTGATTGGTCTATGAAAGTTTCAAAAGAAAGTGGCTGCCAGTGGTTTGGGTCATGAACTGTAGAAATGTCAAAAGGTAAGTCTAGCGCTAAGGGTTCATTGACTGCTTGATAATATTGATTGTTATAATCCTGGTATTCATTGGATCCGTCTTGGACTCCATACATAATAATTTGCTCTGCCAGGTAATTGCCTAAAGATGCGGCATCTCCAGTGGTGTAGTCAGAATTGATGTAGCTAATATCATAATTCAAGGAATCCATGATAGAATTTATCATAGGTAGGATTTCTTGATAACCAGGAGCAAATCGAAATCGGTGTGCTATAAGTCTATAGCATGCATAGCTTAACGTCTTCTCTTGATTATCAGATATGGTTCCATCAAATATAGTTGGGGAGAAGGGAATAGTGAACCCGTGTACCGTTTCTCCTAGAAAATAGGGGTGACCTTTTCCGGCGTGGATAGACCAGGAATCATACATGGCTGCAGAAATGTGAAACAAGTTACGAGCATGCACCACTGGTCTTGCAAAATCATTTCGAATGGACTCTAAAAGTGCTTCATTCCAAACTCTGGCAATTGATTTTTGCTGACTCTTACTAAAATGAAAAAGAAGGATACAGAAAAGAAGGGTAAGAATTGACTTTTTCATTAAACACAGGTGTCTGATAGAATTTTACTTGTAATCTTGTGTTTAAAGGTAACTGAAATCTAAAAGTTTAATTGTACGCGGGACACTTCAATTAAACGAAAATTCTGTTTGTAGAAGAAACTAAATTAAGAGGCTTATAAAGCAGTAATTAAAGACTTACTATCCACTGTATTGTGAATCACCTGAAGAGCTCTATAAGTGTCCATTACTTTTTGAATGGATTCTTCGTCCACGGTTAAATCATCTGACCACTTTACTTCTTGAGTAATCAATTCTGAGTCTTCGGGTGTTAGGCCATAATCTTTCGAAATAACTTCAGAGAGGGATTTGTTTGACATGAGGAGTGAGGCCTGATTGTTGATCAATTGACAGATCTTCTTAACCTCTTTTGAATAAGCTGCCATCGTACGAGCGTTCGCTGCGAGTACAAAGCATGGCCATGGAGTAGCCACTGTATCAATACGATTCATATGTCCGGCATCTACGAAAGGCTTTGTGGTAAACTTCTCCCAAAGGAAAATGTCAATTTCCTGTTTTGCGAAAGCATCCAGAGCACCATCAAGGTTGTTGATCACCACAAATTCCAGGCTTTCTTTTGGCCAACCGTATTGCTCGGCCATTAAAAACGCCATCATGTGAGATCCTGAGCCATATCTGCTAATGCCTATTCTTCTAGCGTATAGCTCATCCACTGTATGCACGAAGGGAGAGGTGTGAACTCCCCAGGTCAATGGTGATGTGACGTAATCCTTAATGATTTTTATTCGTTGTCCATCAAGGATGCTTTTGGTAGCTCCTTCCAGTAATATCATTGCGATATCCAGGTCGCCATCATGCAGCATTTTGGACATAGCACCAGTTCCTTCCTTCACGGTTTGCCACTTAAGACTGATGTCTGCTTTTTCCAGGTCACCAGTTGCAATGGCATTGAGTATGGGCAGGTTAAAATATTCAGGTACGCCTCCAATGGTGAACTTGTGCATAGAACTATGATTTTGTTAAGAAGTGCAAAGTTTAATGAACAAACTCTAATTGGAAGAATAGGTTGTCCATAATCTTAGTTTTTTCTATAAGTCTGAGAAACATAATTTGTTGCACAATAATTGACTTTATGGCTATCTTCCGTTGACAATGAATCAAATACGAATACTGCTAGCTGAAGATAACCCTTTGCATGCTTCTAAGATGGAGATGCTGTTGGATATATTGGGGTATCAGTTAGTAGGTATAGGAAGTTCTGAGGAGCAAGTGAAAGAGCTTTTCGGTCTTCATGAGCCTGATTTGGTGATAATGGATATATCCCTTTCAGGTGATGGTGATGGTATTAAACTAGCTGCGGAATTACAAAGAATAAGACCAACTCCTCTTATGTTTCTCACTTCTTTCGAAGACAAAGAGACGCTGAATCGTGCATTGGATACTAATCCTTATGCATACTTGATAAAGCCAATTGAGCGACCTTCCTTGCAGGCTGCCATAGAATTAGCTTTTCGTCAATATAAATTATCGAAAGGTGAAGTGGTATCAGAATCAAGATCGCCTGAAAGTGATGAACTTATACAGAAAGACAGTTTTTTAATAAAGTCTGGCAACAAGATGTCCAAAGTACCATTGAAGGATATCTTGTGGATTGAAGTTAGTCAGGATAGGTATTGTGATATAGTGACTAAGTCTCGTAATTATTCTGTTCGTACCTCAATTAGTCAGTTAGAATCAAGGTTAGATCCGTCCATATTTGTACGAATACATCGGTCACATATTGTCAATATTCATAAGATAGATGGGGTGGATGATTTTGATATGGTGATAGAGGTTGGTGATAAGTCTCTTCCCCTGGGTGGAGCGTATAAAAATCAATTATTAGAGAGATTTAGATTGTTATAGAATTACGGAATCATGAGAAAAATCACTGTCCTAATCAGTTTTGTCTTTGTCATTTTAATGTCCTTTTCAGGATTTGGGCAAGGCAAATCTTTGGTAGATAGTCTAAAGATTATGTTAAAGGATCCTCCAAATGATTCAGTAGAGACTCGTTGGGTCAATTCATTGTTTGGTTTGTATATGGCAATCGATATGGATTCTGCTTTATATTTTGGAGAGCGGGCCAAAGTTCTTGCCGAAAAGACTCAGGACTCAGTATTGATTGCAAGTAATATTCTGAATTTTGGTGGGTATTATTGGTATCAGTCAGACTTTACCAAAGCAATGGACTGTTATGTTAGGGCAGCGACTATTTTTGATAAATTAGGAAGTGAAACTGATAAAGCAGATGCACAATTAAATCTGGCATTGATTCATATGATCATTGGTGAAGGAGCAAAATCTAAACCTATTTTCAGCGGGATTTTTGAGGTTTATAAAAAGCATAAATATTATAATGGATTGTCAACAGCTTATCAGTATCTGGGTGCCATATACCAGGAGGAGGCTAATTATGACTCAGCTATTTATTGCTTCAGAAATTGCGTTGAGTATGCTGAGAAAGCTAAAATGATTGTTAATCAAGCCTGGGGTTACAGTGGACTTGGCGAAGCATATCAAAGAAAAGGCATGTATGCCGAGGCGAAAAAAAACCTACTGAAGTCATTAGAAATAGATGAACAACTTGGCAACACAGGAGGGATGATGCAGTCATATATTGCTCTCGGATCATTAGATAAGCAAATGGGTAATTTATCTTCAGCAGAGCGATATTATCTTAGAGCTGAATCTATGCCTGATTTACAAGGAGACCTTATCAGTCAACGAAATCTATATCAGGAACTGGTCAAATTATATGAAGCAACGGGTGATGTATCAAAGGCATATACGAGCTACAAGAAGCATGTCGCTGCATTGGATTCGATCAAAAATTCTGAGGATTTGGCAACTATTAAAGAGCTAAATGAAAAATACGAATCTGAGAAAAAAGCTAATGAGATTTTGACTTTGCAGAAGGATAAAGAATTGAGTCAGGTCAGCCTTGAAAAAGAACGAACCCAGAAGTTATTTTTCATTATTGCCACGGTTTTATTTGTCCTACTTAGCTCCGGATTGGTATTTGGATACTTTCAATTACGTAAATCGAACAAACAGATTGAGAAGCGTAATGAAATGATTACCAAAATCAATAAAGCATTGAACAAATCTCAGGATGATCTTATCGCATCCAACAAGACAAAAGATAAGTTTTTCGCTTTGATTGCTCATGATTTAAGAGGTCCGGTCACATCCATGCAAGGGATAGGAAGAATGCTTTCTTTTTATCAGAAAAGAGGTGATGAAAATCGAATCAGCGAGTTAATTGATCAGGTAGATCAATCAGCTACTTCTGTCAATCATTTATTAGACAACCTCTTGAAATGGGCACTGTCACAAACAGAAGGGCTTAATTACCGACCATCAGTTGTGCAGCTGGATAGATTGATCGGAGAAGTAAAGGAGATCTTCAATGAGGCGCTTAAGGCAAAAGAAATTAGTCTTAATGTTGACAAGTCTGGAGAATTCCTGGTTGAAGCTGACTACAACATGATTAGTACAGTGCTCAGAAATCTCTTGAGTAACGCTATTAAGTTTTCACCAATGGGAGGTCAGGTGTCATTGAATATATTCAATGAAAATGACGTTGTTAAAATCGAAGTTATTGATTCTGGCCTTGGAATTCCCGATGATACAGTGCATAAGCTATTCTCTAATCAAACCGTATCAAGTACACGGGGAACTCAGGACGAAAAGGGTACTGGTCTTGGACTATTGCTTTGCAGGGAATTTGTAATAAAGCATGGCAGCGATTTGGATATTTCTTCTTCTGTAACTGGTACACGAATCTCATTTGAATTGACAATGGCTACAGAAGTAGTAAATGCCTGAAAGTTTTAATGAACCCATTTAGGAACTTCATGAATGAATCCCTGAGTTTCATGAACTAACATAAATTTCCATTTTTTCATAATTACATCTTTAGAGTGTCAAAAAGTCTCCAAAGACCGAATAACACTTTAAAGATTATGATTACATGTTACTCCCTAGAACCACAATCGATCAGAAAACATCAGATGTTACTCTGGTTGACACTTTTACTATTGATTTTTATTCCTTTTTTCTTGTCTGCACAACCACCAGTTGCGAGTGGGGACTGCTCTCGAAGCCTACTAGAATTTGATGGTTTAGATGATGAAATATCCGTTTCCATACCAGATTTTTCCTATGCATCAGGAACTATTGAAGCCTGGGTGAGAAAAGACAACTGGCAAGATGCTGTTGATGATGCCCTTTTCTCTAATGGTATTGGCCATACTGGTACAAATTCCTTTTACGTGTCTTTTCATCCGGCTGTAGGTTTGCATTTTCGATATGGTGGGCAAGGAGAATCCGGAAATACCGCAGCTTATGCTACCGTAGCA
>CEPX01175535.1_pt1 | contig 10568 bp, 9 predicted proteins | sample 361361 | NCBI WGS metagenome assembly CEPX01 (sample SAMEA2619974, study PRJEB7988) | marine metagenome | biome: marine biome (ENVO:00000447); feature: mesopelagic zone (ENVO:00000213) & marine oxygen minimum zone (ENVO:01000065); material: "saline water (ENVO:00002010), including plankton...
CTCGCACCGCTGCTCACAAACGCTGACATCGCCGCCATCGACTTGCCCGGGCACGGGCATTCTGACCATCGCCCGGGCGGTGCACGCTACCACTTGCTCGATTATCTTGCGCCAGTGCTGGAGGCAGCCGATGCCCTGGCCTGGGATGAGTTGGTGCTGGTGGGCCATTCGTTGGGGGCCATTACCACAGCGCTGCTGTCAGTGATTGCCCCGGGGCGGGTCCGGGGCCTGGTTCTCATCGAGGGCCTCGGGCCACCGGCCGAGACCCCGCAACAGGGTCCGCAGCGCCTGCGCCGTGCGCTCGAGCGCTACCGGGGGTTGCACGGCAGGCTGCCACCCGTTTACCCGGACCTTAAGGTCTTGACCGCCGCACGGGTTCGGGTCGGAGACGTTGGCGAAGCCGCCGCCCGGCGCCTGGTGGAACGCAACGCGCGCGAGGTCGAAGGCGGCTTTACCTGGCGCAGCGATACCCGCCTGCGCTTGCCTGCCCTGCAGTACATGTCCGAGCCACAGGTGCTCGCCTACCTCGCGGCCGTCACTGTACCGACGCTGCTGTTAATCGCGAGCGACGGCATCCTGGTTAAACATCCCGCCACGCCGGGGCGGGTCGAGGTATTACAGAACGTCGCAGTAAAAACTCTCCCGGGTGGCCACCACCTGCATATGGAGAATCCAGTCCCGGTCGCGGAGCAGGTTAACCTTTTTCTCGAACACCTCGCCACTACAGGTTGAAGGCGGGAGCGGGGTGTGCCTACGGGCGCAGGACCGATTGCAGCAGTTGGTGCTGGAGGTCGATGCCAACCGGCCCGTTCGCCAGCGGGTGGTTGTGCAGAATGACGATGATCCAGCGGGCCCCATCGCGACCGGTCGCATAGCCGGCCAGCGCGCGTACTCCAGTTAATTGCCCGGTTTTGAGGCGCAGCCGGCCCGCAGCCGCGATGCCCTGAAAGCGGGTGCGCAGCGAGCCGTCGACGCCGGCGATCGGCAGCGAAGCCTCAAACTCCGGAAAATAGGCCATCGCGGCGGTGTACTCGAGCAGTGCTGCCAGCCCGGCAGCACTCACCCGGGCGCGCCGCGATAAGCCGGCGCCGTTGTCGATAACCAGTACTGGCATTTTCACCCTGGCAGTGTGCAGCCAGTCACTGATCGCGCTCGCACCCGTGGCCGGGGTTGCCGGGTGGCCCTGGGACTGCGCACCCAGGGTCAGCAGCAGGCTGCGTGCCATCACGTTGTTGCTGAATTTGTTTATCCCCCGTATGGCCTCGGCCAGCGATACCGACTCAAAGCGAGTTAAAGATTGGGCGCCTTCCGGGGCATGCCCATAGCGCCAGCCGCCAGTGAGCGTACCGCCCAGTTGCTGCCACAGGGCCTTGAAGACACCGTACACGTATTGGTCGTGGGGCAGCACCGTACGGGCAAACCCAGCTCCTTCGCAGTGCGCGGGGTAGCTGCCACCAATGGCGACCTCGGTGTGTTGGCCTTGGTGCTTTACTTCCAGGGTGATGTTGCGGCCACGCCTGGCACAACTGCCGCTGCGTGACGTGAGCCGGTTCGCCAGGCGCAAAGTGGTGGCCGGCGGGTCGGCGTTAACGGTAAGTGCACCGGCGCGTGGCTCGATGGTAAAGCGGGTAGCGCCGTAGTTGACCAGCAGTGCATTGGGCGGAGTGTTGTAGGCGCGGAAGGCTTTGCCATCAAGTGCTGCGCCCGTGATGGCTGTGCGGTCGAACAAGTTATCGTCCAGGATAAGGTCGCCGGTTATGTGCGCAAGGCCCCGTGCGCGCAACTGGCGTAACAGCAGCCAGAAGCGCTCGATCACCAGCCAGGGGTCGCCGCCACCCTTGAGGATGAGATCACCGTGCAAGGTATTGCCCTTGATCGTGCCGTCGATCAGCACCTGTGTTTGCCAGCGATGGTCAGCGCCGAGCAGCTCCAGCGCCGCGGCGGTGGTGACCAGCTTCATGACGGAAGCGGGATTGCGCGACGTGTTTACGTTGTGGGCAATGGTTGGGCCGGCATCGCCCACGCGCTTGATGAAAACACTGACGGAGTCGGGCGCCACGTTGTTCATTAGCAGCAACTGCGCAACATGCGCTGGTAACTCAGCTGCGGCCGGCCGCCAGGCAACCAGACCCAGGAGCGCAATTCCCGCAGCAATTAATCGCACGGCACTCACGCAGCCGATTTTAAACCGTTGCCCGGGCTTGGATTTGAACGGCGCGACCCCATGTTTGAAGTTCGAGGTTAGTGCGGGTTGCTATAATGCGCCTCGCCCGCGGTCCAGGCGACACCTGTAAATTTTGGCTATGGCAAAAAAAAGCATCTTTCGGATCATTTTTCACAATCAGGGCAGCATCTACGAGCTATACGCACACGAGGTATCCCAGGGTGGCCTGTATGCTTTCGTTGAAGTGGGCGACATCATTTTTGGTGAGCGCTCGAAACTGGTGGTCGATCCTTCTGACGAGAAGTTGAAGAGTGAGTTCAGCGGGGTCAAGCGGACTTATATACCTCTGCATGCAGTGGTTCGTATTGACGAAGTCGAAAAAGAAGGCCAGGCCAAGATATTACCCGGGGGTGAGAGCAAAAGTGGCAATGTGGCGCCGTTTCCGATGCCGTTCAAGCCGCCTGCCGCAGAGTAGTTTTCTTCAAGCCGCGTTTGCGGCATCGACCTCTTGGCACATGACCCCGGTGCCGACAAGCCCGCAGTAACCCCCAGGATTTTTCGCCAGGTACTGCTGGTGGTAGTCCTCGGCGTAATAGAAATCTCCCGCCGGCGCGATCTCAGTGGTAATCTGACCGAAGCCTGCCGCAGCAAGTTGCGCCTGATAACGGCTGGCAAACGCCCGTGCCGCATCAGCTTGCGCCTGGTCGAGGGTGTAGATGGCCGAGCGGTACTGGCTGCCGATATCATTGCCTTGGCGCATGCCCTGGGTGGGATCGTGGGATTCAAAAAAGACCTTGAGCAGCGTCTCGTAGCTGGTTCTTTGCGGGTCGATTACTATCCGCACGGCCTCGGTATGGCCGGTCAACCCTGAACAAACCTCGCGGTAGGTGGGGTTGGGCGTGGTGCCGCCAGCATAGCCCACCGCAGTGGTGAAAACGCCCTGCAGTTGCCAGAACAGCCGTTCGGCCCCCCAGAAGCAGCCTAAGCCGAACAGCGCTTGTTGACTGCCGCGGGGAAACGGCGGCTTAAGGTGGGTACCGTTGACAAAGTGGCAACCGCCCACGGGCATGGCTTCGGCCCGGCCCGGTAGAGCGTTCTCTACTGCAGGGCTGGTGCTTTTTTGCTCTAGGTGATCCATCGCGATGTCGGCTCCGTTGCCTGTTGCATCAGGCATCATTAAGGCCAGCGGCAGGTAGTGACCCGCGGCAGGCCGGCGTAATCCCTGGTGCACACTATAGAGTCGAAGCCTGCGGCCAACAACAGCGCCTGCACTGTGGTTTGCTGACTTGGTCCGTGTTTCAGCGCCAGCACTCCGCCGGCCTTGAGGTGTGCGCTGGCAGCAGCGCAGATCTGGCGGATAGCAGCCAAGCCATCTTTGCCGGCGAGCAGCGCCTGTTGCGGTTCGAAGCGGGTATGGCGAGTTTCCAGTTCTGGATCACCCACGCCTACGTATGGCGGGTCGCTGGCAATCACATCAAAGTGCATTCCGGCAAGGGGTTCGAGCCAGTCGCCCTGGCGAAAATCGATGGTGGCGAGTCCGAGGCGCCGGGCGTTGGCGCGCGCCTGCGCCAGTGCCGGTGGCGAGATATCGGTCGCGACGATGCGCGCCCGCGGGCGTTCGCTGGCGAGAGCGAGTGCGATTGCGCCACTGCCAGTGCCGAGGTCAGCGATGTCCACGGCTGTCGCCACTGGTATGCAGGCAAGCACTTGCTCGACCAGGATCTCGGTCTCAGGCCGGGGTACCAGCGTGGCCTTGTTCAGTTCTAAATCGAGCGACCAGAATTCTTTGTGCCCGGTAATGTAGGCGATGGGCTCACCCTGCTGGCGGCGGACGACCATGGCCTCCAGGGCCTGAATCTCGCTGTCGGTCGGGGTCAGGTTGTCGCCCCTGGCAACCATGGTACGGTCGATACCGCAGGCCGCGTGCAGTAGCACCTCGGCGTCGAGCATTGGCGTGTCGCTGGCGGTGCTGAGCGCTGCCGCCATCTCGCGCAACACGGTGGCGGCCTGGCGGCCGCTCACTCGGAGCCCATGGCCGCCAGCAAGTCGGCCTGGTGCTCGGTGCTGAGCGGCTCGATCACCTGCCCCAGGTCGCCGGCGAGCACCTCGGCCAACTTGTACAGGGTCAGGTTGATGCGATGGTCGGTGACTCGGCCCTGTGGGAAGTTGTAGGTGCGGATACGCTCGGAGCGGTCGCCGCTGCCTACCAGGCTGCGCCGATTTTCGGCTTGTTCATTTTTCTGCTGGCGGATCTCGGCCTCGAGCAGGCGCGAGCGCAGGATCGACATGGCACGGGCCTTGTTCTTGTGCTGTGAGCGCTCGTCCTGGCACTCGACTACCACGCCGGTGGGCAGGTGGGTGAGGCGCACGGCCGAGTCGGTGCGGTTGACGTGCTGGCCGCCGGCGCCGGAGGCGCGGAAGGTGTCCACCCGCAGGTCGACCGGCTTGATCTCCACATCGTCTATCTCATCGGCCTCAGGCAGGATGGCGACGGTGCAGGCCGAGGTATGGATGCGCCCCTGGGCCTCAGTCTCGGGCACGCGCTGCACCCGATGGGCACCGGACTCGAACTTGAGTCGGGAGTAGGCGCCACGCCCAGCCACCCGACTGATGATCTCCTTGTAGCCGCCGTGTTCGCCCAGACTCTGGCTCATCACCTCTACCTTCCAGCCGCGCTTCTCGGCATAGATGCTGTACATGCGGAACAGATCGCCGGCAAACAGCGCTGCCTCGTCACCACCCGTCCCGGCACGAACTTCGAGAAATATATTGCGCTCATCGTTAGGGTCGCGCGGTATTAGCAACTTGCGCAGTGTCCGCTGGTGTTGGTCCAGTTGCTCCTGCAGACGCGGTACTTCCTGCTGTGCCATCTTGCGGATGGCGGGGTCGTCGTCCTCCAGCATAGCCCTGGTCTCGGCAAGTTCGGCGTCGAGTTCACGGTAGTGCTGGTACTGCTCGACCACCGGTGAGATGTCGGCAAGCTCAATGGAAAGATCGCGAAAGGATTTCTGGTTCTCTATTACTGCGGGGTCGGACAGTAGCGCGTTGATCTCTTCCTGCCGCTCGAGAAGATGCTCAAGCTTGGCTTGCATCGAAGAGTTCATGGTCAGCGGGATAGCTTGAACAGTCGCCGTGCTGCAGAAATGAGAGTCGCGTTACCGTCCTGGCCGGCCTGTTTCAAAGCCTGGCTGGGTGCGTGAGCAAATTTGCGCGAGAGGATGCGGGCAAATTGTTCCAGTACCAGGGCGGGGTCTTCACCCCTGGCGATACGCCCGTGTGCCTGGGCCAGTTCTACTTGGCCAATCGCTTCCACCTGTTGGCGAAACGCGCAGATGGTTGGAACCGAGTCGAGCGAGCGTAGCCAGTGCATGAAGCGCATCACCTGCAGGTCGATGATTTTCTCGGCCTCTTCCGCGGCCTCCCTGCGCGAAGCGATATTTTGTTGGACCACGTTGTGCAGGTCGTCCACCGTGTACAGAAAGACGTCGCGCAACTCATCTACTTCGTGTTCGATGTCGCGGGGTACAGCCAGGTCAATCATGAACATGGGGCGGTGGCGGCGCTTGCGCAGCGCGCTCTCAACCGTGCCCTTACCGAGGATAGGTAGGGTGCTGGCAGTGGAGGCGACCACAATGTCTGCCTCGTGTAGCCGGTTAGGGATTTCGGCGAGCGAGACCGCCTCGCTCTGCACTTGCCCGGCAAGCATTTGGGCCCGTTCGATAGAGCGATTGGCAACGATGATGTGACGCACCTCGTTTTGTCTGAGGTGGCGCGCCACCAATTCTATGGTCTCACCGGCGCCAATTAGCAGTACGGTCTGGTCGGCCAGCCGGGAAAAAATTCTCTTGGCAAGATCGACTGCGGCAAAAGCGACTGACACTGCGCTGGCGCCGATGGTCGTGTCGGTGCGGACCTGTTTGGCCACTGAGAAGGTGTGCTGGAACAGGCGATTCAGGATCTTGCCGGTGGCACCGGCCTTGTGTGCCACTGAGAAGGCAGATTTCATCTGGCCGAGAATCTGCGGTTCGCCGAGCACCATCGAATCCAGGCCTGCAGCCACGCGGAAAGCGTGTTGCACAGCCTGCTCGCCCGGCAGGGTATAGGTTGAATCTCCCAGTTCGTTGGCCGGCAACTGGCCGTAATCGCACAGCCAGTCGAATACTGGGCCAGGTTCTATCCGGTTCTGGCGGCAGTAAATCTCGGTGCGGTTGCAGGTCGACAAGATGGTCGCCTCGGAGACATCCCCATTGGCTACCAGTGAGCGCACCGCATCGGGCAACTGCTCGGCAGCAAAAGCGGCCTTCTCCCGTATTGCTACAGGCGCGGTGCGGTGGTTGAGGCCGAGTGTCAGAAGGTTCATGGAATCAATATTTTAGGCCGAGCGTGTGCTATTTGCACTGGCGCCGAGGCGCTGTCAAGCATGAGTGTCAGCGAAACGCACGAAAGCACTGGCTCTAGAGCGGGGCCCGGCAGGCATGGTACCTGCCTCAGCGCAAGGGTTCTGGTATTCTGGGCTCAGAGCCGGCCATTTTGCTGCCGGCCGCAAGGTGATGTAGCTCGGTGACCCACTTCAAACTTAGATACGCTACGGTGCTGGCGGCATGGCTGCTGGCAAGCGCTTGCGTCGGTGCGCCAGTCGAACTGGTGCCAGCAGCAAAAGTGCACAGCGAAGCTCCTGCGGACAAACCCCTGCACGTTGCCGGGCTGTCCCAGAAACTGGTTTTCGAATACTTGTTGGGCGATCTGGCCGCGCGCCGGGGTGAGCCGGTAACTGCAGCGGACGCCATGGCGCGAGCGGCCGAACTCTCCGGTGACGAGCGGTTGGTATTGCGCGCCTTCAGTCTATCGATGGAGGCTGGTCGCTTCGAGCAGGCTCTGGCGATGAGCGAACTGATGGAACAGCTGATTCCCAGCGACCCGCGTGCCCGCACTATGCGGCTGCAGGCCCTGATTGCGCTGGAGCGCGCTGATGAGGCTTTCGAGGTGGTGGTCGCATTCCTTAAGGCAATGCCGGAAGAAACTGCCAGTACCCTGCAGCACCTGGCCGAGGTGCTGAGTCGGCAGGATGATCCGAGCCGATGGTTGCCGCTGCTGGCGCGGGCCACAAGCCGTTACGCCGATCTCCCGGAAGCCCATTTTGCCTATGCCTGGCTCGCCTACCGGGCCGGTGACACGGAAACTGCCGACCGTGCGCTGGCGCAGGCCATGGTACTCAAGCCTGGCTGGGAAAAGGCTGCGTTGCTTGAACTTTCCCGGTTGCGTGAGCAGGGCCAGCGCGAGCGGGTGCATGAGTATGCGAAAGACTATCTCGCCGAGTATCCCGATCGCGGTCACTTTCGTTTGACCTGGGCGCGACTACTGACCGAATGGAATGAGATTCACCTGGCATTGACCCATTTCGAGAAACTGATAGAGATAGACCCCGATCACAACGATGCGCTGTTTGCGGCCGGGATTCTCAACCTGGATTTGGATGAGCACCAGCGGGCTCGAGAGCAGTTGGTGCATTTCCTGGAATTGGCGCCGGAAGAGGACCGGGCCCGCCTGTACCTGGCCCGTATTGCCAGCGAACTGGAGAACTACGACGAAGCATTGGAATGGCTGGAGCAAATCCAGTCGCTGCAGTTCCATTTCGATGCCCAAGTGCGAATAGGTTTCGTCCTGACTGACGCTGGCCGCTTTGAGCAGGCGCTGGAGCACCTGGCCGACATCGTTCCCAAGACGCAGGAGCAGCAGGTACGGGTGTATCTGGCCCGTGAGCAGGTGCTGCGTGACAGCGACCAGCCGCAGGCGGCCCTCAAGTTGCTGGACGCCGCGCTACTGGAGATTCCGGACGATCCGGACCTGTTGTATTCACGCGGGCTGGTAACTGCGATGCTGCATATGGTTGATCGCCACGAGCGTGACATGCGCCAGCTGATTGCGCTTGAACCTGACAATGCCCACGCCTATAACGCGCTTGGTTACACCTTGGCCGACCAGACCGACCGTTACGACGAAGCCCTGGAACTTATTAAAAAGGCGCTCGAATTGTTGCCCGACGACCCTTTCATCCTCGACAGCATGGGCTGGCTGCAGTATCGCATGGGCAACCTGGTGGCAGCGCTGGAGTATCTGCAGCAGGCCATTGACCAGAGCCCCGATGCCGAGATTGCGGCCCATCTGGGTGAGGTGCTGTGGATGACTGGTGCAAAGGATGAGGCCCGTACCACCTGGCGTGACGGCAAGAACACTGATCCCGGGAACCCGGTACTGATCGATACTCTGCGGAAATTCGGCCAGTGATATGTTGGCGGTGTTGGGGCGTTGGTGCGTTACTGTTGCTGGTGGGTTGCGCGGGCCTGCCGCGGGAGGAGTCACCCGGGCCGGTGGTGGATGCCGCCTGGCAGGCGCGCCAGCAAGCGCTCGCCAGCTTCACCCACTGGGATCTGGGCGGGCGGGTCGCGGTGCGAGCAGGGGATAGCGGCGGCACCGCCCACCTGCGCTGGCGCCGCGAAGGCGAGACAGCACGCATCGATCTGTTCGGTGCATTCGGCGGTGGCAAGGTTCGCATCTGGATCAACCCTGACGGCGCCCGGCTGCGCAATCACGAGAACGCCCAGTTTTCCGGCGACAGCGCGCAGCAGGTGCTGCTCGAGGGCACTGGCTGGCACATCCCGTTCGACCACCTTGGTCACTGGGTGCGGGGATTGCCTGGGCCTGGGGAAGCAGTAGATATCGAGATCGATGCCGGCGGCCGGTTGGCCAGGCTCAGCCAGTCCGGCTGGGATATCAACTTCAGCCAGTACGACCGCTTCAACCAGCGCGAGTTGCCACGCAAGATCGCCTTGCAGGCCTGGCCGGGTACCGTGCAGGTGATGTCTAAACAGGGCGAAAATTTGGGCGACATACTGCGTGTGAAGCTGTTCATCGAATACTGGAACGGTCCGCCCGTGGTCGGGGAGACTGCCCAGTGACGAGTTGGCCGGCTCCGGCCAAGTTGAACCTTTTTTTGCACGTGCTCGGGCGCCGGCCAGATGGTCGGCACGAATTGCAAACGTTGTTCCAACTGCTGGACTACTATGACACGCTCGAGTTGACGGTGACAAACGACGGCACTATCTGTCGTCGTGGTGCTGAAGCACTGCCTGAGGATGACCTCACGGTGCAGGCAGCGCGCTGCCTGCAGCAGGCGAGCGGTACAAGGCTGGGCGCCGAGATTTTCCTCGACAAGCGCATTCCAGTGGGTGCCGGTCTGGGCGGTGGCAGTTCCGATGCGGCCACCACACTGATCGCGCTGAACCAGTTGTGGGATACCGGCCTAAGCCGTACCCGGCTGGCAGCGTTGGGCCTTACCCTCGGGGCAGACCTGCCGGTCTTTGTCCATGGCCGCTCGGCCTGGGGTGAAGGGGTAGGCGAGCAGCTGACACCAGTCGACCTGCCACCACGCTGCTATTGCGTGATATGGCCGCAGGTCGCAGTCTCCACCGCCGCCATCTTCGGGGCGGCAGAATTGACACGCACCACCCCCCGAATCAGAATACCCACCCTTTTGACGGGTGATCTGCGCAACGATCTGGAGCCGGTGGCCTCGCAAAAATACCCCGAGGTTGCAAAATGCCTGGCTTGGCTGGACCGGTTCGGCAAGGCCCGAATGACGGGCAGCGGGTCGGCCGCTTTTCTGACTGTGGCCGACATGGGTGCCGGCCAGGCGATCCTGGACCAGCTTCCACCTTGGTACATAGGTTTTGTTGCTCGCGGAATCGCCAGGCATCCACTTTATGTCGAAGAGCCTGATGGGGTGTAGCCAAGTGGTAAGGCACCGGATTTTGATTCCGGCAATCCCAGGTTCGAATCCTGGCACCCCAGCCAAACACACAACCTTCGCTGAGGAACATTAAGTGGCAGTTGACGATCTGACGCTGTTCACCGGCAACGCCAACCCGCCACTGGCCGCCGAGGTGGCGGACAAGCTGGGTATTGGTATGGGCCGGGCACTGGTAGGCGCATTCAGTGACGGTGAGGTGAATGTCGAGATCATGGAAAACGTCCGCGGCAGGGACGTTTTCGTGATCCAGCCAACTTCTACCCCGGCCAGCAAGCATCTGATGGAGTTGCTGGTGATGATCGACGCTCTCAAGCGCTCGTCGGCCGAGCGGGTCACTGCCGTGATTCCCTATTTCGGCTACGCTCGCCAGGACCGTCGCCCGCGAACGGCACGGGTGGCAATCACGGCCAAGTTGGTGGCCGACATGATCGGTGTGGCCGGCGCTGACCGCGTGGTTACCATGGATTTGCATGCCGACCAGATCCAGGGTTTTTTCGACGTGCCGGTGGACAACATCTATGCCTCGCCGGTGCTTAATAGCGAACTTTGGCGGCAGGAACCGGAGGATCTACTGGTGGTGTCGCCGGACGTGGGTGG
>CEPX01049806.1_pt1 | contig 10566 bp, 1 predicted proteins | sample 361361 | NCBI WGS metagenome assembly CEPX01 (sample SAMEA2619974, study PRJEB7988) | marine metagenome | biome: marine biome (ENVO:00000447); feature: mesopelagic zone (ENVO:00000213) & marine oxygen minimum zone (ENVO:01000065); material: "saline water (ENVO:00002010), including plankton...
TATGTCGATCCAAGGTTTCGATTCACTGTTACGACCATTGAGTTTACCGATGGTCAAACGACCGATTATTACCTAGCTGCCCCAGGGGCAATTGGATGGGAGCAGGCAGGATATGCAGACGGATTCATTCCAGCTGATGCGATAGAGAAATTAATGAAGGAAACAAATGAATATGTCTACGAGTCGAGCTTTGTTGTCCCCCTAGAAGCGATGCCCGAGGAACAGCAGCTGGAACTCCGTCCTAGTCACGAGTGGGCTCAGACGGTGAGCTTTCTCGAAGCTAAAAGTGATAGGCAATTCCATAGAGATATGTTGGAATCAGATGGGCTCGGTGGCCGAGGAACGAAAGAGTTCGACATAACGATTGGTCTCTTTGGCCTTGAAAATCTCTCCCGAGAAGAAGTGCTACGATTCGCCCCTGCGTTGGAGGTGAAAGGAGCGGGGACGATTCTCCAGCAAGCATCTCCTTCAGCGCAATCAGGCTGGGCGATGTCAGGTCCGCTTGTTCTTCGTGCCAATCCAGATGTAACCCCGAAGCAGAAGGCGAGGGGACTGATCATGGATAACAAGGGGCGGATCCAGGAGATGCTGGACCCGGCTATCACCCGGTCGATTCTCGATGAACGGGCACGTCTGGCTGCGTTAGCAATGAGCGATCAACAGAAAGCCGAAGGGGGGGAAGGTGAGGAACCGGTCGAAGTTGCTAGAGAATGGGCAATACCTGCACTGGCCGGGTGGGTGGCGGGGGAAGGAACTCCGCCTCCGCGGCCAGAAAGGGCAGGAGAGGGTGCACGTCTCGAAGCTAGAGCTGAAGAGCATTTTCCAGATAGCCCGATAAGCCCCTTCAATTTAACAGGTCCTCCAAGTCAACGGGAGAACGCAATCATTCTGAGGATGTTGCAAACGCAGGATGCAGGATTTACTACGGCAGCAGCAGCAACAACGCAACGGGGCATGTTCAATCTCAAGATTGCCGAGTCATCCATGCCTGGTGCGACGAGGCAAACCATGCTTGGCTCGGTGCCGATGACTGAGCTAACCAGCTTCTATCCCGATACGGGATGGAAGACAATATTTAACGCAAAAATTGAGGAATTAACGGGTATCCCCAGCAGGATAGGGAGGATTGCTGAGACCTTTCCCACCGCGCTCCCCGTGGGTCCCGGTGGGGCAGACATGTTTATATCTATGATTGAGGGCAATCCCAAACTATACGCGAGCCAAGAGCAACAAGTTACTTACGATCGCTACCTCTCGGGCGGTATTGCTAACGCATTCGTGCAAATGGTTGGATCCTCGAATGGGCTAGTAACTGAGGCGTTGGTAATGAGCACACTCTTTTCGGAGTCAGCGTTCGTTGGTGGTACGGCAGCAGACAACATGAAGATTCTTGAAGATATCCGTGGTTTTCAATCAGCCTTCTTCCAGGAAGCGCGGCTTATCCATGCTGCGTCGCAGCGTCAGAGCACGAATATAACGACTAAACCTCTTGGAGTTAGCAGCGCAGCTTGGGATGCCTATGAATATATTCGGACAAGGACAGGTTCGGGGTCACAGGTAAGTACCTGGAATATGCTCGACCCAGACAACCCATTGGGTATTGGGCAAATGAAGCCATCGTTTGTCCAGCAGTTGCTAGAGCCTAGCAACTACCAGGACTTTAGGGACGGGACCCCGCGAGTGGGGCATGGATACGATCTGGGATTCACCTTTGAAGAGTGGCAGGCGGATCCTTTCAACGACACATGGAATGGGCTGCTTGTGGGGGCTGGGCTTGATTATCATTCGCAGGTCGTTTCCGCTCCGACTTTCGAATATGCCAAGGAAATAGCCGCTGGTGGTGACCCGGCGAAGTCTCAAGAATTGAAACTGACCTACATGCTAATTGCCTACAATGCTGGTGATGTATATGCCAAGAAGTGGATCAAAGATTATCCGAACTTTGCCTTGAATACAGGCGTAGGAATATACGCCAAGAGAGGTGTGCGGAGCGGGGGAGGACGGTGAGTCCTCTTCCAGGCCAGGGAGGAGACTACTGGCTGAATTTCGGAAGAAAGGTCGAAAGTAGCGGAGAGGCGTTCGAAGGTCTTGGGCAGGCCGAGCCTCAAGATTATTGGCTTACCTTTGGTCAAAGGTCCGAGCAAGATTACTCTGGGCTCTTATCGAACACCTACAGTATGCCGGGGCGAGCTGAAGATTCCGAAATGAATTGGGGGAGGACTGGGCTTTATCTTCTGCCGATCGTTGGCGGGGCGATGGACTTCTATTCCTGGATCTTCGAAGAAGAGGAAACTTGGGCCGGGCTCTATAGAAATATCATGGATAACAAGGCAATTTCCGGGCTGAGGTTTGTAGGAAATTTCTTGGATTTCATGCCATTCTTCGGGCTCAAGGGGGCAATCGTCGCACAAAGGGCCTTGGGGCATTCGTTCGGAAAGGGATTCAAGGAGTTGTCTCGGTATGTATTTTTTGGGGGGCTTAAATACCAAACTCCAGATCAGCGTGAAGTTCGAAAATTATTGAGGAATAAGGCATTCCAGGCCCAGACTAGGGATGTACTTATAGCAGCAGGAGGGTCTGATCTTCCATTGTTGGCAGATGCTCCACACTTGAAGATTGAGGGTTTTTTCAACGAAAAAAAATTGACGGACGAACTAGCAAGACTCAAAGAACTAGGGCAGGAGGGTCCTGTATGGATGGAGTTTAAGGAAGGGGGGGTCTTTGCTCGATTCGCCACCAAGCGGGGAGATTATGCAACTGCCCAGATTGTTAACGGGGAGGCAGGAGGTTTTGTCGCACAACTCCGAATTGGGGAAGAGCCATTGCACTTTGGTGCATGGGACACAATTGCTGATGCTAAGAATGCGATGGCAATGGTCCCGTTCAGTGAAACCGCATTGAATCATATGATTCTCATGACTACACGAGCAGCGAGGGGGCTTCCGAATGTTGCAGTGTCTAAAAACAAAAAGCTGCTTCTGGAGAAGATGTTCGCTGAGGCTGCGGAAACTGATTATGTAAATATATTGAAGCCTAAGGTACGGAGTGTTCCAGTTCCCAGGTTCCTGGAGCTAGAGCAGCTACAGGGAATGATTGATGCTGCGAGTGCTGGAGATACGCCTCTTGCATTTAGGGACAGGGCAATTATAGAAATTGCCATGCTTGGGATGAGGCCTTCAGAACTGGTTAATCTTGACTGGGGGGATATCAGATTCAAGGAGAATCTAAAAGAAGGGGTTCTCACGATTAAGCAAACTAAGACTAAGCGAACAAAAGAAATACGTTTTGGTAGCCATGCTTACGATGCCTTGAAGGATTACGAGAAGTATTCCAGGAAGAAACTATTCGGCCCAAAGCATGTTGCGAAGTATTACGAGGAGGGAATCCCTGATGCTGGTTCTCCCTTGTTTATCGATCTAAAAGGGCAACGTATGCAGGTAAGCAGGGGCAAGGCGATACACGGTACAAAGGCTGGTCTTACTGGGGTTCTAAATAAGTATTTCAAAGCAGCAGTGGGGCCTACTGGGGAACGTATAACTCCCAAGGTTATGAGAGAAACATTTGCTGTACATCTATATTCGCAGGGTACTGACTACGACGATATAGTTGCTTTGCTTGGGCATGTTGATGAGCAAACGCTGAAGCGGTCATATCTGGGGCCGTATAGAGAATGGACATTAGACGAGTTAAGAAATGGAGTTCCTACGACAAAGGCTATGGAGGCAAGGATCGCGGAGGAAGAGGCTGATGCGATCGTACATATGTTGAGAGGAGGGTTTTATAGAACCCCATCTGATTTTGTCGCGCTGGGGGATCCGGGGGAGTACGCAAACTATACCAGAGAAGATATTCGGAGGATGCATAAGATCAGGAAGAAGAAGTCTGGGAAATTAGCCTATATGGATGTTGATGAGTGGAAAACCATACTTGGAAGTTTTGAGAAGGATCCGTATGGATCCTTAAATAATGCAATTTTCCAGATAATATATTCCACGGCCATTAGAACTTCAGAATTGGTCAATATCAGGAAAGGCGATCTGGACCTAAAGAATTCTCGAATTTTTATCCGGGGGCCAAAGGCTGTTCCACGGCCCTTGAGAGGTGAACGTGCGAGCAAGGGTAGGTGGGTCAAGCTAGACAAAGATGCCAAGGAGGCTCTTGATGAATATCTTAGGTTCCTGCAGATGGGAACAGGCAACAAGCAAGGCCCTGGGGTTCTAGGGAAGGGGGCCGAGGGGGCTAAATCGTACTTGGCGAAGGAGGGGTGGGGGTTGAAGCTAGCAGACATGGCTGATGACGAGCATATATTCAAGGCAACAAAACGTGGGAACCCCACGGCAAGGAGGCGTGGACATGGAGGTGTTCATAATTGGGGGGCACTGACTGATGAGAGTGTTCGAAAGATGATGATCAAAGTAACCAAGCCGCTGGACAGTGAGGGTGTGTACCTCACGACTCCAACCAGGGTGCGAACTTCACGGGCTGTTCATTTGAGAGACATGAACTATAGCTGGAACGAAATCAAGAAGCTGTTCGGCCATACTCTTGAGGAAACCGTAGAAGATTATTACTCGGCCTGGACGAAAGAGCAGAGGGCGAAAGGGCTCAAGGCCCAGACTGTTGGGAGGGCGTTAGCGCAGCAGGAATGGGATGAATCCCTCCAGGAGATAATACAAGAGCATGGAAAAGGTTTATGGGACTATGTTGATAGTCATATTGATTTTGATGGGGTCGAACATGTAGGCATACTCAAACGGTATCCCTTTAGGGAGCGTCGAGAGATTCTAAGTCTGCTGGTTGCGAATAAAGCATTAGAGCGAAGAGCAGCAGCTGGTACTGCGAAGATGAGACAGTTGGATATACCGGGGAGGGCTGGTGTAAAGAAACTAAAGGTAACATTCGATCGGCCCCAGTTGTCTGAGCTAGGGAAAGAAACATTAGAAAAGTGGAAGTACAAAGCCAACAAGCTGGAGGCGGAGCACTATAAAGGTGCTCCTGCCGATGATCCTTTCGTGCAGAGCCAGATGTCTCCACAGAAAATGTTCACTTCGGGAACTGATCCCGAAGAGCTAATAGGTATGAAGGCAGCTGCAGGTTTTGCACAGGCTCTATCAACTGATATTCCACAAATTGCTGCATTCATTCGTCGCTCTATGAATGATGGAAGGTCCCGTATACACACTTTCTTTGATGCGATGGGCGATCCTGATGGGCCTTTCCAAGATCTGCTTCAATATAGTGCTGGTGCATGGCGGGTAGGGAAAGGAGTAATGCGGAATGTCATGTTCGAAGGTAAGCCTATGCTCAAAACGGTACTCAATAAGCAGATTTATGAATATGGTCGCTATAAAGACAATCTTTTTAATGCTAATTATCGGCTTAAGGCTATCGATGATGAGCTACAGATACTCACCGAGCAGTTACGGGTTGAACAGGCTTACGCGAAAAAGGTCGCAGCTGTGCAGGGACATGGAGCGGGACCAGTACTCCCTTCAGATCTGCTTCCTGATCCTCCTGCAGATATGCAGGGTGTTGAAGCTCTTAAGGAAACCCTGGAAAAGCTGAATAAAGCAAGGGAGGTAAAAGTAGAAGAGATTGCTACGATAGAACGTCTTGGTCCACAGGGTGATGGATCCCTAAGGGGAATGGCGCGAAGAGTATCCCCCGAGGAACTAGAAGAAGCCAGAAGATTAGACGAAGAGTTTTATGAGGAGTATGGGGTTCCGAAGGTAACAAGGGGGTACCAGAACGAAAGAGCACGGCTCAGAATTATTATTCCTGGGCCAAGAACTGATGGTCTTAAGGGGAATAATCAGTGGCATCCAAGAGGACCTAAGCCCGAAGGTGGGTGGAAAATTTCAAGGCCAGGGACAAAGGGCAAAAAGATGCGGCCAGAAGATGTAGAGCCGGACCATATTTACGAATCAGAAGCTATGCAAATAGTAGCGACCAGTTCTGGGGCAGAGCTACGACCAGTATTGGTTATTAAAGTACTGAGGCAGACAGGTCGAGGAAAGGGGAAGCACTTTGAACAACTGTGGAGGCCAGTGGACAGGGATGGGAAGGAACTTGCAGTACTTGATCATTTCTCAGGTGAGACCCTAGGGGAAGTCACACCAGGGCTGATGGAGAAGCAAAGAAAAGGCGCTGGGGCTGCTATGGATTCATCAAGGGCACCCGAAAACTTTGGACGAAGTGTGCACATAGTGGGGGGTGGAGGGGGGAGGTTCCCCACGGTTTACCATGCACAGGGTGCTATGAGAGGAACCACTGCACGATTTGCAAAAGAATTGATGGAGGCCCAGGATGAAGCTGTAAGACTGGGAGTCAGGAAGGGGCTGGGCAGGGATCGATACTTAGATGTGTTTGGGTACGTGGCCGATGATCCTGCATTGCCTGCATCTCTTCGAGAGTTCAGCCTGCCCAGGCTTCAGGACAAGTATGGAATCAAGGCTTTCGGTCCTGAAAGCTCATATAGTGAACGAGTAAGGGCGTTTGAGGGGCTATGGGAGGGGGTGGTACCAAGATTCCCAAGGCTTAATCGCAACAAGATCCTGAAAGATCTTGCGGGGATGGAGGAAACAGTTAGGGAGCTTATGCATCAGGGGCTTCTTGATCTTAGCGAGAAGGGGCCAGTGCCTACATTGTCCAAGGCTCTTCGGGAGATGGCCCAGGATCTTCCTACCTCGCAGGGTGTTTATCTACTAAAGAACGCCAAGGGGGAGGTTGTCTACGTTGGTAAGGCGAACAGTATTCGTGGGCGGGTGCAGTCCCACGTCAGCAATGTCCAAAGACTTGGGCAGAAACAGAAAGATATGGTCAATGAGGTCAAGGATATCGATTTCGTTGTAACCGATACCTCCGCTGAAGCATTCGTACTAGAAAATAGTCTTATTAAGAGGCACAACCCTAAATTCAATGTAGCTCTAAAGGGAGAAGGGCCTGTATTAAAGGTAAAGAAATATCGAGTTGATGTTGAGGAGCTGCCTAGTATGGAAGTAATCAGGGCAAGTAATCTTCTATTGAGGGAGGCGATAGAGAATTCTAATGCCTCGGCAGCGATGAAGAAGTCATTGCTGCGAAAGCTGGATATGGATGAGAAGGCAGTTGAAAATGCTAGGAAAGCAGGGAGAAGTCATATAACAAGGTCACATTTTGTTCCCGAACGAGGCTACGCAGCAGACGCGGTTACAAGTGGCGGGGTAGGGGATGCGTATTATTCCAAGTATAGACATTCTTCTATTTTGTTTTTGCGTGAGCAGATCGAGTATGTAAAACAGACCTTAAGGTCAACAGATGAATATTCTGAATGGAAAGGTACTTTTGGCGAGGGGTACCAAAGGAAATATTGGGATGATATGCCTGACTGGGATATGTTCCGAGCTGAGAAGGGAGCCCGTGATCCAAGAGAAATAATTGCTCCGGGTAAAAGGAAACCAGGGAAGTACGAATATCAAAACCGCCGGACTCGCAAATGGCATACGGACTGGAATGCACTGGCAGCGGATTTTGGGCCAAGGCCATGGGGGCTGACTGCGAAGGGCGTGTACAACCTTTCCGATGCACAGGCCGGGTGGGTGTATCCACGACCGTGGGCCAGGGGTGCCGCACATCAACCAGCTCCTCCGGGCAAAGAAGGGCTTGAGGTAGCCGGAGCAGGGTATTTGCCACATGACAAGGTAAGGCATACCGAAGCAGCTAAACAGCTTATAGAGGGCCTAGATCCCCGACAGACACCAGGAATGTTTAAGCCCAAGCCAGACCCTGCAGCAATAGCAGCATGGCATAAGCATGTAAAGCAAAGGCCGGGGGAGAAGTATATTCGAGCCCCTGTACAGGGTAGGGAGGCTGACATTAGGGGAGAGAATTTTGGGCGGGAAGTAGCTCCTCGGGGAGACGTGGTTAGGGAGGCAGTATTTGATGAGTACGGCAGGCTTGTTCAGAGAGAGCAACTAGCTCCAATTGGTGCTAATGAAGCTCGAATGATTATTTCTGATACAGCTATAGAAATGTATGAGAGCGCCCGGAGACTAAACAGGCAAATTGCATACGAGGTCAAAGGTTCTATTCCTGGATACGAAGATATGGTGGTCCAGGATGATTACATGACTAAGCTTGTCGATCAGAAGTTTGCCTGGATGATAACGAGGGTAATGGATTCTCCTCAGATTTCACGATTTATTCCGCACAGATCCTGGTTCAGGTTTGCCAAGAGGTTTGGTATGGGTGGAATAAAAGAAGAATATTTGATCCATGGATTTTGGGAGTCGTTCAGTGAATATCAAACGGCAGCGATGACAGCGATACATAACCAGCCTGCCTTCGAGTTGCTTGAAACACTGATCAAGAAAGCAGAACAGGGAATCGATCCTGACATGGTCAAGATCGCCGAAGAGGCGAGAGAGCAGTTGCAAAGGAAGGGGCATACGGGCCTGGCTTTGGATGCAAAGACCCTTAAGCTCCAAGCAAAAATGGTAAAGAACAGGTACCGGAAGAAGGCTGGGTACTTACACAAGCTGGGGCAATTAAAAGCAGTGCTGGGTGGGGTTGGACATGATCCCTTAATAAGAGATGCACAGCTGTTCGGGGGCATTATCGATGCTATGCCCGTTGTAAGGAAGATAGCTAAAGGGGGCGGAAAGCTTGCGACAAGTTTACGGGCACTGACTCCAGAGGACACTGCGATTGGTCGGGCAGTAGGGAATGTTAAGGATGCAGGGCGTATAGAGTTCACCATGGAAGACAAAATGTGGCTAAAGATCTCTACTGCCACGTCGAGGATGTTATATCGGGGACTTCTCTATGGCCGAATTCCGACAGCGATGGCCCAGTTTACGCAGTTCATTAATGATGCCGCAGATATGGGCGGGATCAATACAATCCGTGGTGTTGCGATACTTGCCAAGAGATCTGCCACAAAAAGGGGTGGGGAGGCTGCTTTGCAGGCCCTGGTTTCAAAAGAAAGTTTTGTTGGCATGGGGATAGGAGCAGCTGCGGGAGGGTTGTTTCTTGGCCCTGTTGCTATAGCTGTTGGGGCAGCTATTACTCCTGTCGCGAGGGCTGTAAAGGCAGCAGCTGTCACGTCATTAGGTCCAACTGCACAAGCCCAGCGGAACCTTGCATTACGTGTTGGGATAAACCCTGGAGCCAAACTACTAAGAGGTGAAGAATTCATTGCTTCATCTAATAGGCTCTGGCATTACCTCGATGAATCTGGTTTTAGCTTTCTGGATACAGCTGAAACTATTCTTCGTGGGGCAACTTTTATGACTTCTTTAGATATTGCTGTACGTAGAGGTTATCAAGGACGGGGTGCAATAGAGAAGGCGATCGAAGGGGTGGTCAGAACACAGTTCGTGTATGACCAGATTGCTCGTAATCCTTATTGGAGGCATTCAGTTATTGGAAGTTTAGGTGCTCCGTTGTCGAGTTTCCCCATGAAGCAGGGAGCCTTTTTGAGAAGACTGATAACCGAGGATGCTACTGATGGGGCACCGCCCATAGTAGCTATGACGAGGTACCTCTTTTTTAATGGGCTTGTTGCACAAGCATTAAGGCAAGGTTCGCAGTGGGCTACAGGGGAAGAGATGGTTCTGCGGGAGTTACAAGGGAGGATTGATGTATCTATGGTTGAGGGGTTCCTTGGACCAACTGGAGGAGTTAAGGGACCTGAAGGTTTCGAGTCAGTGATGCAGTTCAATCCTGGACGGACTCCTGGGTATCAAGTAGTTCAGGCACTTGGGAAGTGGATGCGGGGGAATGTTGAAGATGCACAGTTGATGGATACTTTTGTTAAAAACTTTGTTCCTTTTGGTCTTGTTGTAAGTGATCTTGCGAGGTTCGGGGAACGGTTCGAGTCAGGCCAGATAAGAAGGCAGGAAGGTCCGTGGACACAACTAACTCGGGGCAGCAGCGTGGGTGGGGTGGTGAGGCAGACAACGAAAGTAAGAGAATACGGGCGTTTGTTTGGATTTGTGGCTCCTCAAGAAGCATTGGAAATGGACCAAGAGCGTCGAGCTGCAAGGCTCGCAGAAACATATGCAAACAGTAGTATTATCCAAGAGTATGAACGTATTGTTCGCGATCCTAAGTTGAGTCCTTCGGTAAAGGCAAGGCAAATCAAGGAATTGATGGGCACCCCAGAGGGTCTTAGGAAGCTAGCTATGGGTGGGATTCGGGCTAAAGAGGTTGATAATTATTCTTACCCAAGACTGAAGCGTACATATCTAGGGTTGAATGTTCCATTCAGGAATCTAATTGAAGCTGCTATTGCTGGAGATCGTTTCGCAAAACAAAAAGCAGTTGAAATAGGGATGCCAGCATCACATTTTGAGTATTGGATGGGTGTAGTCCGTCGATTAAGGCGAGAGGAAAGGGGTATAATCGGTGGTGAATATTTATAGAGGGAGAATAAATGCCAGAGCATAATGCACTAACAGGTTCGAGTCTTCACGATCCCAAGGCCCACGCATCCTCCCATGCAGATGGGGGTGGTGATGCTATTACTAGCCTGGAGACACTAGTAGCTGCTGTCTTAATGAAGATGGCTACGCCCTACGTGCGCTT
>CEPX01191861.1_pt1 | contig 10565 bp, 8 predicted proteins | sample 361361 | NCBI WGS metagenome assembly CEPX01 (sample SAMEA2619974, study PRJEB7988) | marine metagenome | biome: marine biome (ENVO:00000447); feature: mesopelagic zone (ENVO:00000213) & marine oxygen minimum zone (ENVO:01000065); material: "saline water (ENVO:00002010), including plankton...
TCTTTTTTTGATCTGTTTATTATTTATTTTATTTCAAACATGTATAAGTATGTTCCACCTAAAGGAATGAATTATGTTATGAAGTATAAGCTTTGTAGTGATTATTATAAGAGGTTGGATGGAAAGATCTCTTCAATGTTTGCTGAAAGTTTTGCTGAGTTGTTGACTGCTTGTCTTTTTGCTGTTGTTTTTTTGTTGTTTATGATTGATTATGGTGTGTGGGTGCAAGTTTTAGGATTTGTAGCTTTGATTACAATGGTTACTTTTTTGATATATCCAAAGGTATTTTATTTTGTTCCTATTAGAGCTATTAAGAAGTTAATCTTACAGTTTTCTAGGATTAGAAAAACTAAAACTTTTTATTATTCATTTCTCTTAAATATGATGTTGGCTATCTTGCATGGGTTTGCATTTTATTTTATCTTGTTTGCTTTTGATGTTCATTTAGGAATATTGTTGCCAGTGATTTTGTTTTATGCTTCACAGTTTTTTGTGTTTATCACTTTTTCACCTGCAGGGTTGGGTGTGAGAGATATTACTTTAGTTGGTGCTTTGGTGCTTTTTTCTGTAGATCCTGCAGTTGCGATCACTGTTTCTCTTATGCACAGGGTTTTAATGTTGAGTTCAGAATTGGTGGTTGGTTTGCCTTCTATGGTTTACAAGAAGTTAGTTGTAGACCCATCTGCCAGTTAGAACATTAAATGCTGCCTTTAGGTTATGCTTTGGGTTTAAAGAGTAAACTCTTGATAAGTCATAGTAGCAACAGAAAGTGCAGTCACAGGAGTAATCTTTTGAAAGTGTATGGAATGCGTTCTTGAAACCTAATTCTAAGCCATCAACATTTTTGTTTCCAAGCTCGTCAATGCATCTGCCAACTTTGCCTTGTGGTGAAACAATACAGTATATTTTTCCTGCTAAACAGTTTTTTTGGAACTTAGTTATCTTACCTTCATAGTATGCTTTGAATCTTTTTAGGCTTGCATCTGAAACTGCAATGTGTTTGTTAGTTTTTTTAATCTCTAATATTTTGTCAAACACTTTTTTTTCTATGATTTCTTTTGAAAATTCTTGTTCAGCATCTTTTGTAACTGGAACCACTGGTTGGAAATTGATAAATGTGTCTTTTTCTTTTGCCAAGTCACACATGTATTCAATGTGGTCAATGTTGTGTTTGCTAATAACACAGTTGATTAATGGTTTAACTCCAACTTTGTTTAACATGTCAAAAGCTTCTAAGCATTGTTTGTAAACACCTTTTCCTCTGATTTTGTCATGGATTTCTTCAGGGCCATCAAGGCTTATTTGTACATGATCTAACTTTTTTAGGGTTTCAATGTTTCTTTTAACAAGTGTTCCATTGGTGTCCATGTTTATAGTAAACCCTTGTTTTTTGCCAAATGTTATGATTTTGTCAATATCTTTTCTTAGAAGTGGTTCACCACCTCCAATTTTCCAAATCTTTGTGCCCATTGTTTTGAATTCAAGCATCATGTCCATGATTTGTTTGGTTGACATTTCTTTTTGTTTTTGGAATGATTCTGCATAACAATATTTGCATCTTAGGTTGCATGCATTTGTTACAATGTGAGTTACTCTTAGTGGAATTTTAGATCCTAGGCCTACTTTTGTGATGGTTGTGCCTGTTTTTGCCATGAGTTTTAACTTTTGCATCCTCTTAGGAGAATTAAGGGGTATAAAAGTTTTATTATTTAGGAGTTATTTATATTACAGATTAGCAACATTTAAAAGAGGGAATTAATAAAATTCTATGATGAAAGTGTTATTTTTGCATCCACCCTGGCCAGGAGAGGGTTATGGGTTAAGAAGTCAGAATAGGTGGCCTAGGAAAAGAGGGGATAAAACTAATAGATATCCAATTTTGTTGTGTTATGCAGCTACTTTGTTAAAGGAAAATGGGTATGATGTAAAGTATATTGATTCTGTTATCCAGGATTTTGATTTGCAAAGAACTTTGGATGAGGTTGGTGCTTTTAGTCCTGATGTAATATTTATTGAAACTGCAACTCCAACTTATGCTTATGATTTGAAAGTGGTTGAAAAGATTAAGGAAAGGTTTGATGTTAAAGTTTTGATGGCTGGAAGTCATGTTACTAAATTCCCTGAGAAAACTGTTGAGAATAGTAAAGTTGATGTTGTAATAAAAGGTGAGATGGATCAAATTACATTGAATGTGGTGAATGCAATTAAGAAAAAAACTTCTTTAGAGAAAGTTAAAGGGATTTGTTTTATGAAGGATGATGATGTTGTTAATAATGAGCCTGCTGAGTTGGTAAAAGATTTGGATACTTTGCCTTTTCCTGATAGAGATTTAATTCCACACCAATGGTATATTGAAGGTCATGTTAGAAATTTTCCATTCACTTTTGTGATGGCTGCAAGAGGGTGTCCTAATAAGTGTACATTTTGTTTGTGGCCTCATGTGTATTATGGGCATAGTGTTAGAGTTAGATCTCCAAAGAATGTTGTGGATGAGTTGGAGTGGTTGATTAAGAGGTATGGGATGGAGGAAGTGTTTTTTGATGAAGGAACATTTAATATTTCTAAGAAAAGAGTTGTTGAGTTTTGTGATGAAGTGATAAGAAGAGATGTTAACATTGTTTGGAGTTGTAGTGGTAGGGTTGATTGTGTTGACTTGGAAATGTTGCAGTTGATGAAAAAGGCTGGGTGTAAGTTGATTTGTTATGGTATTGAGTCTGCGAATCCAAGAACTTTGGAAAAAACTAATAAAAAAATTGATATTGGTCAGACTGAGAGAGCTGTTAGGTTGACTAAGTTGGCTGGAATTGTTTGTCATGTTAATCTGATGGTTGGGTTTCCTTGGGAAACTAAGGCTGAGATGGATAATACAATTAATTTTGGTTTGAAGTTGGAAGCTGATACTGTGCAGTATTCGTTAGTGTTTCCGCACCCTGGTTCTGAGATGTATGATCAGGCAATTGAGAATGATTGGTTTTACAGTGATGTGTTGAATGATTGTTCAAAGTTTGACATGACTTCAGGGCCTGTGTTGAAAACTTTGGTTCCTCGTGAGGAAATGAAGAATATTGTTAGTAATGCACATGCTAGATTTTTTTTGAGACCATCTTATGTGTTGTCACAGATTTCAAAAATTAAGAATTATGAAGATTTCAAATATACTTTTAGAGGGGCAAAATCTATTATAAAGGGGAAAATATTGTTTAAGAAAGATGATTAGAGTTGGAATGTTGGTGCATAACCCTCCTTTTCAGGGTGGGATTGTGCAGTATTGTATACTTTTGGCTAATTCTATGAAAGAGTATGCTGATTATAAGTTGGTTGGGTTTGATAAATTGTATCCACCATTTTTTTACAAAGGTAAGTTGCCAACAAAAGATAGAAGTGGAATTCAGTTTTACAAGAGAAGTTATAATTTTGTAACTTGGTACAATCCTTTTTCTTGGATTAAAGCTTACAATTTTTTGAAAAATAATCCTATTATTCATTTGCATTGGGTTTCACCTTTGCTTACACCTTTGCAGTATGTTATTTTAGTTTTGAATAAATGGTTTGCTAGGAAAAAAACTGTTTTGACTTGTCATAATATTGAGCCGCATGAGTCAACTGTTGTTGATAAGGTTTTTACTAAGGCTGTTTTTTCTAAGATTGATCATTTTATTGTGCATGCTGAGCAGAATAGAAAAAGGTTGGTGAATGATTATAGAATAAAAGATTCAAATGTTCATGTTGTTCCTCATGGTACTTTTGGTTATTTTACAAAATGGAAAAAAGAGAGTAAAGAAGAGTTGAGAAAGGAGATGGGGTTGTCAAATGATGATCAGGTTGTTTTGTTTTTTGGGTATATCAGAGAGTATAAAGGTTTAAGGTATCTTTTGAGAGCAATGAAAGAAGTGATTAAAGAAGTTCCTAAAGCTAGGTTGGTTGTTGCTGGTGAACTTTGGCAAGATTTGCAAGAGTATGAGAAGGATTTGGAAGGGATTGAAAAGTATGTTAGGTTGTTTCCTGATTATATTTTAGATAAAGATGTTCACAAGTATTTTGATATTGCTGACATTATGGTTTTGCCTTATCATAACACTGAGCAAACTATTAGTGGTCCACTTTTGGTTGGGTTGGCATTTAACAAGCCAATTATTGTTTCTGATGTTGGTGGAATAATGGAAGTTTTGAAAGATGGTGAGAATGCTTTGGTTGTTGAGGGTGGTAATGTTAGTAAACTGGCGCATAGTGTGATAAAGTTATTAAATGATAAAAAGTTACAGACAAAGTTGTCTTTGGGTGCAAGAATTGCTGATTCTCAGTTTGAGTGGGAAAAGGTTGCAAAAAAGACAGCAGAAGTGTATGAGAGGGTTTTAGAATGATATTAAAATATGGTTTGAAAGTTTTTCCAAGGTTGGTAAAGTATAAGTTGGCTATGTGGGGATTAGCTAGGCCGCCTCATCCTTTGTTTTTTAATTTTAGTATAACTAACAAGTGTCAGTCTAAGTGTACAATGTGTAATATTTGGAAATTGTATAAAGAGTTTCCTGAAAAAGAGAAGAAAGAGATTAAGTTGCATGAGATTGAAAAAGTGTTTAAGACAATGGATCCTGTTTTTCAATTAAGTATTTGTGGTGGTGAACCTTTTTTGAGGGATGATTTGGATAAGATTTGTGTTCTTGCTTGTAAACATATTAAACCTACTGTGATTCACACTCCAACTAATTGTTTGTCTCCTGAAAAAATTGAGGAAATAACTTTTAAGATTATGAGAAAGATTCCTAAAGATGTTAAGTTTACAATTAAGTTATCTTTGGATGGTATTGGAAAAAAGCATGATGATATCAGAGGGGTTGAAGGGAATTTTGATAAGTTGGTTGACTCTTACAAAAGGTTGTCTAAGATTAGAGTGTTGCATCCTAACTTGTACTTAGATGCTGGTGTTACTGTTAGTATGAAAAATCTTGGTGATCTTAAAGAGATTACTTCATATGTTGAAAAAGAGTTTAGGTTGGATAACTTTTTGCATGAGATTGCTGACACTAGGGCTGAGTTGTTTAATGTTGATACTGAAAAAGAGTTGAAAGATGAATTTAGTGGTGTGATGGGTGATTTGCATGTTACACCGACTGGAAATGATTATAAAAAAGTTGTTGGTATTCTTTTGGATGATGTTGAAAAGCAAATGAAAGGGAATAGGAAGTTTAGTAGGTTTGTTCAAGCTCTTAGGATTGTGTATTACAAAAGGGCTGCAAAGGTTATGGTTGGTGGTAAAAGGGTTGTACCTTGTTATGCTGGAATTAGTAATTGTCATTTGAATCCTTGGGGTGGAATGTGGTTGTGTAATGTGCAGGCTTTTCAGAAGGAGATGGGTAATGTTCGAGACTTTGCTTGTGATTTTGATAAGTTGTGGCATTCTGATAGGGCAAATGAGATGAGAAAGTTTGTAAAATCTAACCAATGTCATTGTCCTTTGGTTGGTCAATCATTTTTGGATACTGTTTTGAGTCCAACTGAGATGACTAAAGTGTTTTGGTATTATTTTTTTGGTGGGAAAAATGGAAAAAGTTCTAATTAGGAATATTGAAAATTATGATTCAAAAGTTTATGATTTTGTTAGAGATTGTTTTGATATGGATCTGAAAGGTAAGTCTGTTTTGGTCAAGCCTAACTTTCTTCTGGCTAAAGATGCTTCTACTGCAGTTATCACTCATCCTGTTGTTATCGAGGCTGTTTTGAAGGTTTTGTTGGAAAAAGGTGCTAAACCTTTTATTTATGAAATTCCTAGCATTGGTTCTGCTTTGAATGCTGCAAAGGCTTGTGGTGTTGACAAGATTTGTGATGATCTTGGTGTTGAGATTAAAGAGTTGGGTGAGTTTGAGTTTGTTGAAAATGATTCGAATGTGCATTTTAAGAAGTTGGCAGTTCCTGTTGCTGTGAAGGCTGATTTTATTGTTAACTTAGCTAAACTGAAAACGCATTCTTTGATGGGTTTGACATTGGGTGTGAAAAATATGTTTGGGTTGGTTAAGCCTGAGAATAGAAATCAAATGCATTTTAAAACTGGAAGAGATAGGGATACTTTTGCTCATATGTTGATTGATGTTTTTAGTTTTATTAAACCTGATTTGACTATATTGGATGGTGTTGTTGGGATGGAAGGGAATGGTCCTTCAAATGGTGAGGTTAGAAAGTTTGGTTTTATGGCATGTTCTAAAAGTGCATTTGCTTTAGATAGTGCTGTTGTTAAAATTGTTGGTAGAAAAGATTCAGAAATTCCTATTCAAAGGGTTGCTAAGGAAAGAGGTGTGTATGAGGAAGCTGAGGTTGTTGGTGATCATGTTTACATTGGAAAGGCGATTAAAATGCCTGATTCTTTTACTGGGCCTGCTTTTATTGGTAAAGTTCAGAAAATATCTTATCCTTTGACTAAAAGGTTGTTTGATGCAAAACCTGTGATAGTTTTGGATAAGTGTGTTTCTTGTTTTAATTGTTTGAGAATCTGTCCTGCAAAAGCGATTACTGCAAAAGATAAAAAGCCATGCATTGATTATAGCAAGTGTATCAAATGTTTCTGTTGTCATGAAGTGTGTCCTGAGGATGCAATTAAGATACATAAGACTTATCTTAGAAGATTTATTGAAAATAGAGTTAAGAGGAGTTTGAAATGAGTAATGTTAAGGAAATGTCTAAGTTATTGAAGATTTATTATGGTAAAAAGGATGCTCCTTTTATTGCAAATTGGATAATTACTGCACAGTGTAATTGTAAGTGTCCTTTTTGTGAGCTAGGTATTAAGAATATGTATAAGCCTGAGGAAGAAGTTAGTACTGAGAGGGCTTTGGTTCTGATTAAAGAGATGAAAGATATTGGTATTAAGTACTTGACTTTGTCAGGTGGTGAAGTTTTTCTTAGAAAAGATATTTATTTGATTATTGAAAAGTTGAAAGAGGCTGGTATTAAGGTTGGGATTGTTACAAATGGTTTGTTGTTGCCTGTTTTGTCTGATGATAAGATGGAGGTTTTGTTAAGAAATTTGGATTCTTTGATAATTTCTCTTGATTCTTCTGTTGCTGAAGAGCATAATCATTGTAGGAGAACTCCTAAGTTGTATGAAATGATTATGAAGGGTATTGATAAGTTTCAGTCAAAAGGTTTTGATAATATTTCATTTGAATCTATTATAATGGGTCAGAATTATAAGCAGATTCCTGAGATTGTTAAGTTGGCTAAGGAGAAGGGTATTCGGAAGGTTATGTTTAGGCCGATTAATATTGAGAGTAACTTTCCTCAGTTAGGTGCTGTTGGTGATAAGAGTGAGTTTGCTGATTATGATGTTGATTCTATAATTGAGTATATTGATAAGGGAATTAAGGTTGCTTCTGATTTGGATGTTGATTGTGATTTAGGTTTTAACAGGAAATGGATTGTTGAGTATTTTAAAAATTTGAAGTTGAAAAAAGGTTTTTTCTATGATAGGGTTATGAAGAATTATTTTTGTTTTATTCCTTTTTCTTATGTGATAATTAATTATGATGGTGGGTTGTTGCCTTGTTTGTTGCTGAAGCCAAAAGGTAATGTTCGTGATGGATGTTTAAGGGATGAAAGGAAAAAAGCTAATTGTGTTCGGAGAAAGTTGGCTAAGAGAGATTTTTATCCGATTTGTAATTGTTGTTTTGATCAGGCTAATAATAATGTTAGGTTTTCTACACTTTGTAGTCCTTTTAGGAATATTGGATCTTTGAAAGGTTTGTACAAAGATGTTATGTCTGTGAAGAGAAGGTTGAATTCTTAAGTTTGTTTTGTAATATATATTTTACAGAACATTTGACATGACATCTGCGCGCAGCACTTATATATACATTAATATTTATTTAATTTGGAGGTGGAAAAATGGATAAAAATAAGGCATTAGTTGTATTTAAGGATAAAGAAATTAGAAGAGTTTGGCATGATGATGAATGGTTTTTTTCAGTTATAGATGTAGTTAGGGCTTTGACAGATAGTGTAAATATTAGAGATTATTGGTATAAGGTTAAAAAAAGGGAGTTAGAAGCAAGTGGAATTGAGTTGTCGACAATTTGTCGACAACTGAAATTAGAAGCTTCAGATGGCAAAAAATATGCAACAGATTGTGCTAACACAGAAAATATGTTGAGAATAATTCAGTCAATACCATCAAAAAAAGCAGAACCTTTCAAAAGATGGCTTGCTAAGGTTGGTTATGAGAGAGTTCAAGAGATTGAAAACCCAGAATTAGCACAAAACAGAGTGAAAAAATATTATGAATTGAAAGGTTATCCAAAAGAATGGATTGAAAAAAGGTTAAGAGGGATAGTTATAAGGCAAGATTTGACTGATGAATGGAAAGAGAGAGGTGCTGAAGAACAAAAGGATTTTGCAATTTTAACAAATGAGATTTCAAAAGCAACTTTTGATAAAACTGTTGGTGAATATAAGGAATTTAAAGGATTGGAAAGGCCAAATCAGAATTTGAGAGATCATATGACTGATTGGGAATTAATTTTGAGTATGATTGGTGAAAAAGCAACAACTGATATTACAGTAGCTAAAGATTCAAAGGGATTACAAGAATTGAAGCAAAGTGCAAATGAGGGTGGAACAATAGCAAAGCATACAAGAGAGGAAATTGAACAAAAGACAGGTAAATCTATAGTATCTGAAGATAATTATTTGCATTTAGAAGAGAAGAAAAAAAAGAAGATTAAGCTTTCCGAATAGCTTCAATAATTAAATCTGGGTCTGGTGGACAGCCTTGGATGTATTTATTGTTAGAAATCTTTTTTGTGCAAACACCAACATAGATTACTTTTGTTCCTTTTCTTAATTCTCTTTTTAATGAGTGTCCTGAAACAAATGTAATGTTTTTGAAAAGTGCTAAGTAAAAGAATTTTAGGAGTAGTAAAGGGTGTTTTGCAATCTTTTTCATTGTTCTTTCCATGTTTACACTGCAACCTGAGCAACCATTCATTTGGAATTCAATGTTTAGGATTTTTCTAATCTTTTGAGGTTCTGCGAACTTAGTTTTTACTTTTTCTAATTTTTCTCCAACAACTTTTATGTCTTTGATTATTGGAAAATGTTTGATTTGTGAAGAATCAGTTTGCATTACTTGGATTCCAATGTTGTCAGTTTCAAACATGTCTTGTCCTGCAATAATAAGATCCATTCTTTTCCCTGTTTTTAGTAATGAAATAGAATTCCCTTCTAAACAGTATAGTGCATTTATCACAGTTAGGTCTGGTTGTACTACATCTGCTAAAGCTCTTACACTTTCATCAACTCCAATTATGTGGAATGATTTTTTTGTTGGCCAGTCTAGTAACCCTTTTTGGTTTTTGGTCCCTAATGTGACTGTTGTTATTGTGTGAGTTTTTAGTGTTGGAACATTGATGTATTCATAGTCTTCAAGAATCTTTGGTAGTTTGATTTTTCCATATTTCCATGTGTGTTCTTTTCTTTCGCAAGTGTTTAGGTCTAGTAGTTTTACATTGTATTTTTTTGCTAGGTCTTCATAACCTGTTTTCTTGAAAACTTGTTTAGTGTTGTGTCCCACTCCACTGCCTTCTGCAATTGTGATTTCACAGTCAAATTTTTGTAAGAATTTTATTAAAGCTTCAACTAATCTTGGATGAGTAATTATTCCTGATTTTGCACTTGTGCCATAAACTAGGTTTGGTTTGATCATAACTTTTTTCTTTTTTGGTTGATATTTGATTTGTTGTAGAGCTTGTGCTATATGTTTGTCAATGTTTTTCAAATTTGTTTTTTTTATTACTACAACCATTTTATGATCTCTTCAATTTTTGGTGGACATCCATCTATATGAATGTAACCTTTTTCTTTTGCTAGTTTTTTTGTACACACTCCAACACAAATTATTTTTCCTTTTTTTGGTAGTTTACTATAATCTGGACCTGCAATTATGTTAAGTTTGCCAAATGTGATTAAAAATAGGAATTTGATTGTTTTGAATGGGTGTTTAGGCAATGTTTTGATTGCTGACATGATGTTATGATTGCATCCTGAGCATGAACTGTTGAACCACATTCTTAGGCCTAGTTTGTGGTAGTATTCGTCGGGCATTTTGAATCTGTGTTCTTTTAGCATTCCAATGGTTTCATACTCTTGCTTTTTCATGTACTTAACTTTGTTAATAGGAATACCCATTATTTTTAGTGCTGCATTGTCAATAGCATAAACATTTTCTGATGCTAGTAATTTATTTATTGTTATTTTATTGCCTTCAGCTCCAGGACCATTGCCTTCCATGCAATCAATTGCATCAATGATATTCAAATCTGGTTTTACAACTTCATTCAATGCTTTTATTTTTTCATTTATTTCACCTGACTTGTGAAACATTTTTTTATCTAAAGGTGATAATACACCTTTTTGGTTTTTCATTGCAAGGGTTACTGTGGTTTGCAAGTGAGTTTTCATTTTTGCAACATTTATGTACTCGTGAGTGTCAAGAATTTTTGGAACTGAAAGTTCTCCATATTTCCATTTTACTTTTTTTCTTTCACATACATTAAAGTCTAATAATTCTACACCATATTTTT
>CEPX01197025.1_pt1 | contig 10565 bp, 14 predicted proteins | sample 361361 | NCBI WGS metagenome assembly CEPX01 (sample SAMEA2619974, study PRJEB7988) | marine metagenome | biome: marine biome (ENVO:00000447); feature: mesopelagic zone (ENVO:00000213) & marine oxygen minimum zone (ENVO:01000065); material: "saline water (ENVO:00002010), including plankton...
CTTCTCCAGCAATTTTCATAGGCCATTCTTCGCTTAATCACACATAAAAGCAGCAATTAACATATAGAAAGGCATATTTTAAGAGTCCCAATAAGAAAATCTCATTTTTTTTCAATCTGACCGCAAGTTTCTTCTCTGACTGGTATCTAAAGGTTAGAATCAAAAATTAAAATAGTTATGAAAAAGATCATGATAATGATGGCATTGGTACTAGTAGGAACAATGACTTTCGCTCAAAGAGGGCCTAGAGATGGCGGACAAAGAGGAGATGGAAGACCTGATAAAGCAAACCGTGGTGAAATGATCGCAGAAAGACTCGATCTAAGCACGGAACAGCAAGATCAAATTGATGTTTTGCGAACTGCTCACTTAAAAGTAACAGCTGACACCAAAAGTCAATTGGATATCAAACGTACAGAACTGGAGGCAGCAATAAAAGGCGACAAACCAGTGGACAAATTGATTGGTGAAATCGGTAACTTGGAAAACAAACTTCTTGATGCTAGAGTGAAACACAGAATAGCTGTAAGAAATGTACTCACTGAAGAGCAAAAGTTGAAATTTGATCAATTTAAAGGTGGTCAAGGTGGTCCAAAAGGAGGACACGGTTTTAGAGGTAAATAAATAGTAGCACTTGAATACTATTCAGGAAATCATCTCGGAATTTAAGGACAAGGTATTCAATACCTCCCTGAGCATGGTAAAAGACTACCAGTATGCTGAAGACATTAGTCAGGAGGTATTTATGGATGTCTATCAGAATCTCAGCAAATTCCGAGGTGATTCTTCTCTTAGCACATGGATTTATAAATTAACGATCAATAAGTGTTTGCAGCACATTCGATCTAAAAACACGCTGAAGAGAAAATCTGAAACCGTATCAATCAAGGAACAGATACTGGATGTTCCAAGCTTTGATCATCCAGGGGTGACATTGGAAAACAAGGAACTAGCTAACACACTGATGAGAGCTATTGACCTACTTCCAGAACCACAGCGAGTAGCATTTACTCTTCACAAAATCGAAAGATTGTCTCACGAAGAAATCAGTGCGATTATGGATAAGTCAAAATCATCTATCGAATCATTGATTCACAGAGCAAAACAGAATTTAAGAACCAACTTAAAAGCCTATTATGAAGGATAAACAAGATATTATTGAAAGAACCATGGGTGCCCTGGATGATATCAAACCGATATCCGCACCACTTGGGTTTGAGCAACGGTTTATGGAAAAATTGGAATCTCAAAACCACTGGCAACGCTACTTCCGCATGGCAGTGGCCGCTATGGTTATTTTTGCATTAGCCAATGTTTTCACTGTTTTTCAGTTGACCAATGACACCTCACGGGATAGTTATTTAGACGAGTCATATTTTGCCGACAGCACCTACCCAATTCTAAACTTTACGGAAGATGAATAAGTCACAAAAATGGTTGATTGCTCTGGTGATTGCATTGGCAATCATCAATGTTTCTTTGTTGGGAATCGTTTGGGGAGGTCATGTACGATTGCAAGACCAGGCACCTCCAATTCCTTCAGGAATGGATCGTCCGGAAATGACCGGCAGAACGATCATTCGGGATCTCGATCTTAATCAGGAGCAGCGTGATCAATTCAGAATCATATTTGAACATCACAGACGTAACATGGACTCTTTAAGCATGATCTTGCGAGAGGCTAAAAGCAATGTGAATAGAGCCATCGTAGAAGGTGACTCCTCTCAACTGCAAGAATTCAATGCAGAGCTGTTCCAAATACAACGTGAAGTAGAATTGGAAACTCAGAACCTAACCAGGAGGCTAGCAAAAATTGCCACTGGAGAACAGAGACAAAAGTTCCTGAACTCCATGGACAATGTGCTAATGCACCAACCTGGTATGAGGAAAAGAAGAAACGGCAAGTAATGAATCTTCCATCAAGAGATGGATGGACTGATCGCCTATTATTTTTTGACTTACTTCTAACTCGATACCCAGGTACTCCTCATTGGAAAACTGAGTTCTTAAATAAGTTGTAAATCCATCATCTATACCCTGATAAGGCTGATTATACCTTACATCAAGTTTGGAATTACCCTTGAGGTAGTTCAACCAATCTTCACAAAAATGAGATTCACAAGCTCTTTGAGGATCAAAAAGCAACCCTATTTCCACTTCTCGCTCCTGACCAAAATAATTTGGAGTGAATGAATGGATTGATAAATGAATTACCTGATACCCTTCAAAAACAAACTTCTTGATCGAATCTTCCACTTTTTGCCGGTACGGAGTATAGTAGGTATTGATCAGATACATCCGTGAATGAGCATCCAGGTCACGCGTAAATCGTGAAAACAACTGATGATGCCAAGAACTCCTGTTCACTTCTATCAACAGCCGTGAATACTCATAAACGATCAAGTCGCAATTCAGCGCATAGGAAATGTCCTTTGCCAAACTTAATGCGCCAGGGTCCCAGCCCTCGTGGGACTCAAGGACACTTTCTGCACCACAAAAAAGCCTCTGATAAACATGAGGCACCTGGTTACTTGCATGTTCACAAGTAACCAAAAAAATAGATTTATTCAACTATGTAAAGCTCATCGCTTGCTAAGGATTTTGATATTTGAGTGTAGATGCGCTTCAGGTTTTCTTTTGAGTAATCACCATCCAAAACTCTAATAATCCTTTCTGCAAGTGTCCCCTGGGAGAGCATTTGATTGAGGACAGGTGTCCATGCCTGAAGCGACTTGCGATCAGCACGTTTCTCCAATATGTATTGCCAAAAGGCTCTTCCAGAAATAGGAGAATCAATTCCCCATGCTCTTAAATAGTCCTGATCTGTCAGCTCATACTGACCTGCGTGCTTTGCTGTACCCATCAGTACATCATGTAGCAATTCCGTTTCAAATGACTGCTGAACCTGAAACGAAACCCATTGTTCTTTCACCAGAGATTTCACCAACTCGGTAATCAATGCCACAATGGCTAAATCCGCAACTGGTGCCTCCTGAATATCCACTATTCTAATCTCAATAGCACCACGATCAAAACGAGCCATCGCACCACGAGAGTTCAACCAAACCGGTTTTAAAATATCATCTGTATCAAATGGCTTAATTGCAGCTGCAATCTTGTCATAGACATTCTTCTGATAACTATGCTTCGTAAATAAACGCTCCGGCACCACTTTACCTGTCAAGATTGGAAGCTTTGACTGATTCTTCTCATAATAGTACAAGCGCTTATCAAAGTAACCTGTAAACTTCCCATCCAGCACCGGGCTTGAAGCCGTCAATGCAGGAATCATTGGCATCATGAACCGGATAGCTGTATGCAGCTTAGAGAATTCCTCATCGTCGTAAAATGGCAAGTTGATGTGTGTGCTCTGTAGATTACTCCAGCCATGACCTTTGCATCCGAAAATACGATCATAGGCATGATAGATCTCCTGACTCTCATGTTCCCACAGCTTCGTTTCCTTAGATGGGTTCATCCATGGGTGCGCAGCAGTTGATAGCAACATCGCATTTTCTTTTGCCAAAATAGCATTGACAGCAGTAATATCTTGCTGCAGCTTACTTCTCAAAGCCACCAAATCAGCTGTTGGACCATTGGATTTCATTTCCAGTACGTGACTCACCAACTCATTGCTCCAGGCAGTCATGCCATGCTCCATCTCGCCTTCTATTTCACCATCAGCATTGGTCAAAGGAACCTCTGCTATTGGGCGAATGTCCATAGTATCTTTATCTACAATCATGTACTCGAGCTCTACTCCGTAGGCTTCGAATAAGTGTAAGCGCTTGCTCATCACAAAAGGCGATTCATAAATTCCTGCATGATAGAGGTGTAAAGGTTTTGTTTGATCAACTGATCTTCCACACCTTCATCCAGGTTGGGGTTATCGTTAATTTCAATAATGTAAAATTTCTTACCTCGCTGCTTGATGTCCACACCATACAGACCGTTTCCGATCAATGAAGTGGCTTTCACAGCCAGGTTCAACAAAGCTTTTGGTGCTTCCTCCACAGCCATCGTGTCTGCTTCTCCTTCTTCTGGAGAACCAGCTCCTTTCCAGTTGACAATCTGCCAGTGATCCTTCGCCATGTAATATCTACACACATAGAGTGGCTTCTTGTTGAGTACACCTACACGCCAGTCAAAGTCTGTAGGAATAAACTCCTGAGCAATCACCAATTCTGAAGTCTGGAAAAAGTCTTTCAACACCTTCATCAGTTCCTCCTCATTCTTAGCTTTTTTCACTCCTTTGGAGAATGAACCATCTGGCTGCTTCAAAATGATCGGATACTCAAAACCTTTCGTATTCAACTGTGAAAGTTTGTCCTTCTTGATGATGTAATACTTTGGCGTAGGAATCTTATGAGCACTCAATAGCTCACTCAAATACACCTTGTTGGTACATCTCAAAATCGACTCTGGATCATCCATCACAACTAACCCTTCTGAAGCGGCTTTCTTCGCAAACTTGAAGGTATGATGGTTCACATTGGTCGTTTCACGAATGAACAACGCATCGTATTGGATCAACTTCGCAAAGTCGTTTTTGGTAATCACATCCACGTTGAATCCAACTTTCTCGCCTGCTTTCACAAAGTTCTGAATGGCCTTCTTGTTGGATGGAGGAGTTTGTTCTTCTGGATTCACCAAAATCGCCAGGTCAAACTTCTTGCGGCTATAGCTCTTATTGAGTCGGTTTTTGCCTTGCAGGTATTCTTCCAAAGACTGTTTCATCAGTCCTTGAAGTCCTTCTGGAAGCTCCTTTAAGTTCAAAGGCTTAAGCTGCGTCAACTGCCATTTGTCTTTCTTCTGAAAAACCGCCTTGAGGATAGGCACTTGATACAGGTTAAACAATAAAGAACCTACTCTTGATAGTTTTGGATCTTCCACGTTGCCCAAACAAACGATCAATTCCAGCTTGTCGTCGCCTTGCTTTTTCAAAGCCTGCTGAATCACATCTTCAAAATCCTCCGCATCTTCTTTGACCAAAGTTGGGAATTTGAAGTCTTGCAATGTGGTAATCTGAGGCATTACTTTATGTCCTCTGGCTTCTGCCAACAAAGATACATAGTAGCCGATACTCTGATAAGAATAACTTTTACAGAGGTTGACCAATTTATATTTTCTGGATTTCTGATAGGTTTCATCAGAAAAATAGACTGAAGGTGAGATCACCTCAACATCCGAAGGCAGATCAGCTTTCTGGCTACCTCCTTCGAGTACAATAAGTTTATTTGCCATGATTTTTGGGTGTCAACACTAATAGGTTAGCGTCATAGGTTACAATACCCAATAGTATAGAGTTAATTAATCGTTGTAATGACACTCGGTAATGCTGCTTATCGCTAATTGGGTTTTTCTCCAATGGATCGGCGATATGTGCCACTTTGTTGGTGACGTCATATCCGTGCACGACCACAAAATGTCCTGTAGGTTCTCCCTGAATGTCGTGATAGGTATTCGTTTCACCAATTTCCCTAGCACAGTTGTACAAATAGGTAGCACTCAGACCTGTCAATATCGGTTTGTGCTCATTGAGCAGCATCCGAATCAACTTGGTATTGAGCTCCTGGAATTTGATTTGCCCGCCTAATGACAAGAATTTTAAGTAAGAATCCGCAGCTACCTGAAACTTGCGAGCAGTTTTATATTTTAGTTGCTCTGTCAGCTTTGCAGACAAATCTACCTCTCCCTGAAACCAGGTTGGGTCGAACATGTGAAGGTTGTAGGTGTAGATGGTGGCGTCATATCCCCTGGCCAAAGCATGGTTGCCCAGCATCACGGCCAAAGTACCGCCACCCTTCAAAGTTTTTACTTCTGAAATGACCTGATCCAACGACATGTTGTCGTCGTAATATTGGTAAACTGCCTGAAGGCAGGTAGGCCCACATGTCTCGTCGTTGGGCTGTGCGTGGATGTCCAGACTTAACGTTTTCGCATCCAAATCGTGGTTTTTAATCAATTACAAAACCGTGCATTAAATCGTGAACAAGTTTACGTATTCGTTGGAAATTGGATACTATATTTTCGATGGTTGGTGAAAATATTTTTAGATTGATGGCGTGAAAGTTGAGCCTCTATGATTTGGTTCGGGAAGAGATGAACATTCGCTGAAACAATGGCATCATGCATTAGAATTAATGAAAAACATTAAGAATGACTAGTGAGAGTTTTGAAGTACTGTACAACATCGAGAATGAGACATTCCTTGAATTTCAGTTTGTCTTTGGTTATTTGTTCTTGTTGGTAATAATAAATATGATGGTTGCTCGCAGGTATATAAGTAAACAATTAGGAAGGATAGTTTTAATAGTCATATTTATATTTTCCATTGGTATTACTGCTAGACTTTGGTTTGTTTTCAACCAATATAAAGCACTTGAAGGTAGTAACAGCTGTAGTCAGATAGAAGGTGCGGTTCAAGATTTAATATTGGGAGTGAAAGGTTCAAGCTCTTTTACTATTAATGGGGTATTGTTTCAGTTGCCAGGGGAAGGAACGGTGTCTTATGGATATCGAATTAGTGATTCTGAGATTAATAATGGTGATTGGTTACGCTTATGTTATGCAGGTAGAATAGTATTAAGAGTGGAGAGAGAAGTGTTAGTAGAATAAGATCCTAATCTCGCGCAAGCGGTACAGATAGTCACTTTCTATCCAATGAATATCATATTCAAAATGCACGGTAATGGTTCTTGGGGACACGAACCTGGGCTGAAGTCCAACTAATTAATCTTTTCAACTTTGGATCAAAAACACACGAATATTCGTTATTTTGCTAGTAAAGCATTTAATCATGGATATACAAGCCGAAAAGTACACCTTGATAGAAGAATTGATGAAGGTAACGGACGTTGAGCTCGTTAAAGAGATAAAATCAATTCTTCAAGGGATTAATCCAGAGGTTGGACAAAGAGCTGATGGAACTCCTGTGACTAAAGTACAACTACAGTCCGAAATTATTGCTTCAAAGAGGCAAATTGCAGATGGAGAATACACTACGCAAGAAGATTTGGAAAAGGAGTCTGAAAACTGGTAATGGAGCAACCAGAGAATGTTTATGTAGTCAAATGGAGCAATGATGCAAAACATGAATTAAAATCCATATTCAATTATATCAAGCAGGATTCACTGCAAAATGCAAAATTGGTCAAAAACCGGATTCTTGAAACCTCAAGAAGCCTCAGAACCATGCCCGAACGATACGAGGTTTATGAACCAATGCGCAATATCCCGGGCAATTATCGTGTAAAGGAAATTTCTTCTTATTTGCTCATCTATGACATTACCGCTTCAGAAGTGCATATTGTAAAGATTATGCATGTCAGGGAACAGAAATAGGATTACTTACTCTAGATTCACTTTGCAACCACTGGATCGCATAGTCACCATATTATCTAATTGAATTTTGTCATTCAAAATGCAGTTTCACGGTTCGTGGGGACACGAACCTGGGCTGAAACAAGTTTACGTATTCGTTGGAAATTGGATGCTATATTTTCGATGGTTGGTGAAAATATTTTTGTAATTAAAGTATGTCAATAAAATTCAAGATCTTAATGACTAGAAACTAACTATTCTATTGATTAATATCCCTTATGATTCGCGCCATATCCGCATTATTTTTCTTAGTCACACTCTCACTAAATGTCTCTTGCCAGATCAATAAGCATTTGTTTACTAAAGCATTCTCCTTGGATTCAACACTTTATGGATCTGGTAACGCATTTAATGTAATTGTTAGGATTAACGCCAGAAAATCAACCTATGATGCTATTGTCAATTTTGGACAATTAAGATATGCGCTGAGTAAAAAATTAAATATTCCAATATATTCTCATGAAATGAATAACCATCTCATAAACAATTATGAGTCCGGCTATAATTTAAACAGCAAACACTTTGGTATTCATCTGGTCTCTTCCTATAAAAAAATGGATTCTCTTCAAAATACTGATGCCTTTAAAAGCATTACTAAACGATATATTGATGACAAATCTTCTTTACAGAGAATTGAAAAATACATGCATATCAAAGACTCGGCTGCCATCTTTTTGGAAGATGATTACATGATGGATTCGCTGCCTTATTTTGACCTAAGCTCATTTGATTTTCATGACTTTATTCAAATCATGTGGGCAAATGGGTTCCTATTAATTGAAGGCCACAATAAAGTTTTGAATGTTGCAGATTTCAATAGGTTTTGTTCAAAATTTAGAGGTGGTCCCTTGCCCTTGTTGGTCTTGTGACCAACAAGAGCCATAGCATATTCTTTGTAAGTGTTGTTTGCATGTACCTCTCCATCAAATTGAAAATCTTATACAAATAGCAAATTTAAAGTTCGTGGGGACACGAACCTGGGCTGAAATCGAAATAACTAATCTTATCAACTTTGGATCAAAAACACACGAATATTCGTTATTTTGCTAGTAAAGCATTTAATCATGGATATACAAGCCGAAAAACTCAGTTTGATAGAATGGATAGCCAAAGTGGATGATGATCGAATCATCAAACAGTTCAAGGCTCTTCAGCAAACCAGTGAAGCAAGTTTATCCTCTCTTACAGAAAGAGAAAAAGCGGCTATTGATCAGGGCTTAAAGTCAATCGAAGAAGGCAAGGTCCATGAACATGATGCCGTGATGCAATCCACAAAAGAAAAGTATCCGCATCTATTTAAATAGGCTTCATGCAAATCATCTGGACGCAAGAAGCCAAGCAAGATTATCTCGAAAACATCGAATACCTACTCGAAAAGTGGACCGAAAAATCAGCTAGAAATTTCATCAATGAAGTAGATGATGTTTTAGAATTACTCCAAATCAATCCAAAACTATTTCCATTAAGCGACTATAAATCGATAAGAAGGGCAGTCATCCGTAAACAAATCACACTCTTTTACCAGCTCAAAGATTCTAATATCTATCTGATTCGATTCTGGAATTCATATCAAGATCCAGACTCTCTAGAGGTTTAAAACGACCATCTTTGTTGGAACTATGATTACAGAAGATGAGTCCTTATAAAACAAAAAAAAGGGAGACTTCCGCCTCCCTTTGTCTCCGAATAATTCAGAGCCGCCCTAGTTAATTGCTCTTCAATATTTTCTGTACTGTGATTTGATCTCCTTCGCGAACCACCAGCAAATACATTCCTTTTGGAAGTTCTTGAAGGTCAAACGTCAGTTCCTTTCCTTTTTGTGAATTCAACACTTCCTGACCAGACAAATCATGAAGACTAACTGTCAGTACTTTCTCACTAATGATGTTTACAAACTGGTTGGTAGGGTTCGGGTAAATGGATACTTCTAAAGCTTCTTCAAATCCGAGAATTGCCTCTTTGGTCACAGTCACTAACCACTCTTCAGAGGTAATACCATCCTCTGCTGTGATGGTGTATATCACTGGATTTGTAAAATCAACCACCTCACCACTTGCAGGATTACTTGTAGCTCCTTCTGCCAATTCAACCAATGGAGCAAGTTGGGTTATATCTGTTTCTGCTGATACTTCTATAAAGATCTCTTTTTCAACCGGATCCATTGTTATTTGCAAACGTCTTCCTGGAAGTGCAAACGAAAGAAAATCTGTAGATGAACTTAGCTCTTCTACGGTAACGGTAACAATCCAATTTCTATTGATCTCACCATCTTCAGCAGTAATGGCATACGTAACAGGATCTGTGAAATCAACCGTTGCACCATTTTCAGGATTACTCGAAGCACCCACAGAAAGCGTCAAAGTAGGCACCAAAGAAGACACATCTGTTCCAAAAGCTACTTCGATCGATACGGTTTGGGATGATTCATCGATTATGGCAACACCTGTCTGTTCAGGCAACTCGAATGCAAGGATATCCGCTTCAGAATTCAATTCTGAAGATTCCTCCGTTACGGTTACTAACCATACCTGTTGTGTTTCCTGATCTTCAGCAGTTACTGTGTATGCGACAGGACTATCTGCTGATGAACTAAAGTCTACCTCCTCTCCACTTGCTGGATTGCTTGTAGCTCCTTCAGACAAGGTAATACTCGGAGCAATGGCTGTAAGATCAGTTCCTTCGGAAACTACCACAGTAATAGTATGATTTTCAGTATTGATGCTTGCGGATTCAACTTGCTCAGCGATAACAAAGCCAAGGATATCAGTTGAAGAATCGGGCACCGCCGCCTCTTCTTCAACTGTGACCACCCACGTTTGAGTAGTACCATCCTCAGCTGTGACCAGATAAGTCACCGTATTATTATCTGATATCGTAAAATCAACTATCTCTCCACTTGTAGGGTCACTCGATGCTCCTTCTGACAGAATAATACTTGGGACTAGAGAGGATAGATCAGTTCCCTCTGCCACAATTACAGAAACAGTATGGTTTTCAGTATTGATGGTTGCCGATTCAACTTGCTCAGCGATAATAAAGCTGAGGATGTCTGTTGAAGAATTTAACTCCGCAGCATCTTCTTCAACAGTCACTAGCCACGCCTGCGTAGTGCCATCCTCAGCTGTGACCAGATAAGTCACCGTCATATTTTCTAATAAAGTGAAATCAATCACCTCTCCACT
>CEPX01017877.1_pt1 | contig 10557 bp, 9 predicted proteins | sample 361361 | NCBI WGS metagenome assembly CEPX01 (sample SAMEA2619974, study PRJEB7988) | marine metagenome | biome: marine biome (ENVO:00000447); feature: mesopelagic zone (ENVO:00000213) & marine oxygen minimum zone (ENVO:01000065); material: "saline water (ENVO:00002010), including plankton...
TATTAGATATTAGATTTGCAAGAACAATTAATAGAATCCAGAAATGTATAATATCAGAATTAAATAAAATAGCTATAATACATTTATATGTATTAGGATTTGATGAAGAATTAGATAATTTTGCTTTAGGATTAACCAACCCATCTACACAGTCTGAATTACTTAAATTAGAGGCTTGGCAAAGTAAAATTACCTTATATAAAGATGCTGTAAGTGACCCAGGTGGTGGGATTTCCCCAGTATCAGCAACTTGGGCCAAAAAACATGTATTAGGTATGAGTGATGAAGAAATTAAATTAGATTTACAACAACAAAGATTTGAGAAAGCAATAGCTAAAGAATTAGAAGATACTGCTACTATTATTAAGAAAACAGGTGTATTTAATCAGATAGATAGACTTTATGGCGATATAGAAGGCACTGAAGAAGAAGAAGGTGAAGAAGGAGGTTTACCGGGAGAAGAAGAAACAACAGCTCCACCGCCTATGATGGGAGGAGGACCACCCCCACCACCAGAAGAAGGAGGGGGTGAAGAACCAGAGGCGGCAGCAGAAAGTTTTATAAGAGAAAAAGACTTACCTCTAATACTTGAAAACAAGGGAATCAATTTACCCAATATAGAAGAAATGACTAAAAAAGCTAATGAAGAGATAGACAAACTTAATAAAGAGATAGATAATTTAGTTAAAGAGTAGATATTTATTTAAAAAAGTATTTATGAAACCATTTAGTTATTATAAAAAAAATATAGATTCTATATTAGAAAATTCCTATTCAGACAAAAAATTATTTAAAGAAAATTTCCATATTATAATGGGAGCACTTAAATTATCAAAACCATTCAGAGAATTTTTTACATTATATAATGATATTGAACAAAAAAAGTTTAATGATAAATCTGAATTAAATGAGTATATAAATGAATCTATTACATATTTGAGACCTAAAATAGCATCTATTAAAAAAGTTTGCAATCTATTAGAGAAAGTCTTTAGTAAAAGAACACATCTCATTAAAGAATCAAATAATGAAATATATAAAGGTTTAGATTATTTGATTTATAAAAAAGGAGTTAGAAATATTACTAATAAATTAAATGTAAAAAAGAATTTGGTAGAAAGTATTATAAATAAAAAATCTACTAAAAAACTAGAAACTCATCTAATACCAAAAACATTAGCTTATACTTTATCAGAAAACTACAATAAAGAATTTTCGAAACTATCATTAAATGACAAAGAACTTCTATCTGAAATTTTGAATATAAAGAAAGGTAATTTAAAAGAACAAATTAACGGTATGAAAGATAATATTTTAAGCAAAATTAATTCTTTAGTTAAAGAAAGTAATGAAGAAAATTTAAAGGCAAAATTGACGCAAACTAAGAATGTTGTTTTAAAAATGAAAACAGACAAGCTATCCTTACTAAGGTTAAAACAACTACACCAAGATTTGAATTAGTAATCTGAAAATCCTATACTTCTATTAAAGAATATGAAGTATGAAAACAGGAAAAACAATCCCAATTAAGGTCCATCCAGAATTTAAAGCACATATAGGCACCGTGGACTCAAAAAACTTAAAATCTATATATGTACAATTCTCTACTTGGGCACAACCCATTAAAGAATATAATTGTTGGGGTTGTGTAGTTAAAAGTTTTAGAAAATTATTGAAAACAGGAATGACAAGACTAATAGATGATAATAATTTCAAAACTAATATGATAGTCGATTTAGATTTAAGAAGTAGTGGGATTTCCATAGGGAAAAAATCTTTTATGAAATGTGAAATAACATTTTTTACTAAAAGTAAATTAAACTTAAAAAATAGACAAACTATAACATCTATAGAAGAAAAAACAAGAAAATTAATCACAGAAGAATTAAAAGGTAACGAATATTTCTCATTTTACTCAACAAAAAAAGAAAACGAAGAATAATAATAGTTTTTTTGTTTGTATTAATATATTTATCTATAGAATAAAAAATATAAAAAATTAATCAATATGGGATTTCAATCAGATATATATACAGGGTTAGGTAATACTGCCAAAGTATCTACCTCATCACTTTCAGGAGCCTCTGAAGATAAAGTAGACATATACAATTATAATAAGATAACTCTTCATTTAAATTTAGGGTCAATTAGAGTACCAGAAGCTGCTGGAAATAGTGGTGCCACAACAATGGTTCTTACTAAAACAGAATGTTATTACAATGGCCAACCAACATGGGGGTATTCAGACGGAACTTATAACGGTAGTGTAGATGATGGTGCTATTAGTGACCCATGTTCTGGTTATTCTCATCTGTTAAGATATGGTGGAGGAAAGTCTAGTCAAGGTAAATGGGAAGTAGTTTCTTGGGATACGATATTTGCTTTCACTACAGCTAATACCTTAAACTTTTTTGGAATACAAGGAAGTGGGTCAACTGAAACAGGCGGACTTGGTCCGATTAATAGTGGAGGTGGATTAATGAATAGTAATGGGGGTTGGATTAATATTACTGGTAATACAGGAACAAATGTGGGAGAAGGGTCTAAGTACAGTGCGTTTAAAAGTGGAGGAACACAATATGCATATGGGGCTTTAACCGCAATAACTTCATTTGGTGTTTATACCTAATAATAAATAAAAATGTTAAACAAATTAAACCTCAGGATTCTGAGGTTTTTTTTATTCATTATTTTGTATTTATATATAAAACTATAATATGAAGATTTTAGGACCAAGAGAAATAGGGCACGGAATATTAATTGAATATGACGCAGGAAGTATTTCACCAAAACACAATCAAAAAATTTTAAGAGAAATAGCCGACCCAAATTTTAATGGAGAGGTAGAGATGTATTGTATACTACAAAAATATGACGTACCAAACAGAAATGGTAGAATATATCCAGAAAATATATTAAGAAGAGAGAATGAAAGGTACCAAGATGTTATAAAAAGAGGTGGGTCAATTTCAGAATTAAATCACCCAGAATCTTCTTTAATAGATTTAGAAAGGTCATCCCATATTATTACAGAAACTTTTTGGGATGGTAATAGATTAATGGGAAAACTTAGAATGCTGACAAGTCCTGGTTATCATAAAGAAGGAATAGTTTCTAGTATGGGAGATATAGCAGCTAATCTTTTACGCCAAGGAGTTACTTTAGGTATTTCCTCAAGAGGGGTTGGTTCGCTTAAAGAAAATGGAGGAAATAATGAGGTACAAGATGACTTCGAATTAATATGTTTTGATTTGGTATCATCACCCTCTACACCAGGTTCATATCTTTTTAAAAACGCAGAAGACGTGAATAAATGGGATGAAGTTTTGGAGAGTAAAAAAGAACCAGATTCTTTAGATATTAAAGCGAATAAAGCTTTAAAGTTAATGTCTAAGTTAAATAATTTCTTAAGTCGATAAAAAAACCTTAATAACATGATGACTAAAAGGATTTTTTTGGTCAGTCATGTATATTTATTATAAAATAACTTATGAGTGAGTCTATAATAGAAAAAGCGTTGCTCGAGGCGGAACAGTTGGAAGAAACTATGAAGTCTAATGCAAAAGAAATACTTTCTTCAACCATGAAGGAAGAAATTAACGAACTAGTAAAAGAATCGTTGTCTGAGGGAGACGATTACCTTAAGGAGCAAGAGGACCCAGAACAAGAAGTAGATATGAACATTAGGCCTATGGGCCCTATGGGCATGGAACTTGACATTGAGGACGAGACTGATGATATGAATATATCGGCAGAATTGCCACCTCTAGACCTAACCTCAGCATCTGACAAAGAAGTCTTAAAGGTATTTAAAGCTATGGGGAGCGAAGACGGAATTATTGTCCAACAGGACGACGACGAAATTTCTCTTACTGATGGTAATGAAGAATACTTAATAAAATTGGAAGAAAACAAAAAAACTATGAAAAAAGAACCAATGTACGAAATTGAAATGGATGCAGAGGAAGAACTTGAAGAAGAACCTGTGTATGAAATCGAATTAGATGAAAGTGGTGAACACACACATGACCCAGCTGGAATACCACAAAGTATACCAGCATCTGGTGTTATGGGTGTAAATGCCCCTGAATCTGCAGAAGCTTTAGCTGATTATGAAAACTTTGGTGGAGAATTAGCAGAAGATGAGCCTGAGTATGAAATCGAATTAGATGAAGATGAAGGGATGCCTGGACACCACACGCATCCGGAATATCAAACTAAACCAGGTTATGAACAAGGTTATGACGCTAGAGAAGATGAATCTTTAGGCATGAGAACGGGAGCTGAAGCTACCAAACAAGTTTCAATGAAGGGTCGTAGAGACGACTCTTATGGAGCATTTGGTAAAAGAGGTACAGAACACCCAGGCCAAGGTATTCATAAACAATCAGAGATGGGGGAGGCATCTAGAACCTTTGGTAGTGGTTCTAAAAGTGGTAGAGGCTTAAGAAAAGGCATCACCAACAATAGAAATTACAACTATGGTAAAGGAAACCTCCAAGAAAACTATCAACGTCTTCAAACAGAAGTTGGTAATCTTAAAGGTAAAAATGGTGAATATAGAAAAGCACTTGTTTCATTTAAACAAAAATTAAATGAAGTTGGTGTGTTTAATTCTAATTTAGCATATGCTACGAGATTATTTACCGAACATTCTACTACAAAATCTGAAAAGGTTAATATCCTTAGAAGATTTGATAATGTTAAATCATTAAAACAATCTAAAGATTTGTATAGGGTAATAAGGGAAGAACTTTCTCAGAACAAACCTTCTATTACTAGTAAGGCTAAGAAAAGTATTTCAGAGTCAGTAAATAGAAGAATTAATTCTACACTAAAAAGTGGTTCACAAACAAAGCTTATGGAAACAAAAGCTTATGAGAATCCACAATTTACAAGAATTAAGGACTTAATGTCCAAACTATAATAAAAATAAACGCTTAAAAAATAAATTAAAATGGGAGCATTATTAGAATCAGGTATGGTTGGTAACATAGGGTTAAAACACCTTAAAGTTATCAAAGAAGATACCTTAAACAAATGGCAAAAGCTTGGATTTCTTGATGGTCTTAAAGGACACACTAAAGAAAATATTGCCCAGTTGTACGAAAATCAAGCAACAAATTTAATTAACGAAGCGACATCATCAGATGCATCAGGTTCTTTCGAAACTGTTGTATTCCCAATCATTAGGAGAGTTTTCTCTAAATTATTGGCAAATGATATTGTTTCTGTACAAGCTATGAACTTACCAATTGGTAAATTGTTCTACTTTGTACCTAAAGTTTCATCTAGAACAGGTGGAGGCTCATTAACTGGTAATTCAGGTCAAATGAAACCACTAGGAGCACCAGGAACTGTTGGTGACCCTAATCCGTTTAGTTCTACTACTATTAACTTGTATGATAACTTCTACGTAACTAACGACCCTTTAACACCAGAAGATGGTCTATATGACATATCTAAAGGTAGATTTTCAGGTCTTACAGCTACGAAGTTGAAGGTTCAGAAATGGAACGCTTCTGCTAGAACATTATCAGAAGCAGTTGTTGCTGATACTGAATTAACTAGTTTAACATCATCTACATCTTGTGTTAAAACAGCTATTGTAGTATTAAGTGGTTTCTCTAGTGCAGGTTCTGGTAAATTAATAGGACCAAATGGTAATGAACAAGATACTGAAGAGTTCTTAGCTTCATTCACAATGTGGACTACGGCAAGTACAACTTGTAAATCAGGTTCTACTTACTATAACACTACGGGAGCACCAGCAAGAAGAATAGACTTATCTTTAGCAGCAGTTAGTCCAGTTCCAGTACTATTTAGAGTTGTAACTCAAAAATACGGACAAGGAATTGTACAAAACTTAACTAGAGAAACAGCTACTCATGTACCTGGTGGTAAATATGATAAGATATGTGACCAAAACGGACACATTTATCTTGAAGTTGACTTATCATGTCCAGCATGTATCAAGTGTGATTCAGTTGATGGGTATGTTTGTTCATACTTTGCATCTTCTGCTGTTGTAACAGTAGGAACTGCACAATCTGAAACACCGTTTTTTGCTTCATGGAGAACTTACTATGATTTAGAATTTGAATCAGCAATGGGTGAAGTTTCTTTCGATTTAGACTCCGTAACGGTTTCTGTAACTGAAAGAAAATTAAGAGCTCAATGGTCTCCGGAACTTGCACAAGACGTGTCTGCATTCCATAACATCGATGCTGAAGCTGAATTAACAGCACTTCTTTCTGAGGAGGTTGCAGCTGAAATCGATAGAGAAATCTTAAGAGACCTTAGAAAAGGAGCAGCTTGGGATTTAAGATGGGATTACAATGGATGGAAACGTTTCCAATCAGGTCAAGCACCTTATACTCAAAAAGACTGGAACCAAACGTTAATCACTGCGGTTAACCAAATTTCAGCTCAGATTCACAAATCTACATTGAGAGGAGGGGCTAACTGGATTGTTGTTTCTTCGGAAATTTCAGCTATTTTTGATGACTTGGAATATTTCCACGTTTCAAACGCAGCACCAGACCAAGACCAATACAATATGGGTATTGAGAAAGTAGGTACTTTATCAGGTAGATATACTGTATATAGAGACCCTTATTTCCCACCAAACGAAGTATTGATTGGACATAAAGGTACATCTTTATTGGATACAGGTTACGTTTACGCACCATATGTACCATTACAGTTAACACCAACTATGTATAACCCATTCAACTTTACACCTATCAAGGGTATCATGACTAGATACGCTAAGAAAATGGTTAACAACCGTTTTTATGGTAAGATTACAGTTGACGGAGTTAGAACATTTGATATTAAAGAACTTAGATAATAATTTCTTTATATACTTTAAAAAACCCTCATTATTGAGGGTTTTTTTTATGCTAATTTTGATTAGTGTAATATTTTTTATTATCTTTAAATAAAAAAGATGATAAAAGAAGATATTAACAAATTGTTATTTATTGATATAGAGACTGTGGGTCTTTATAAAAATACGGAGGATTTTATTCGTCACAACCCTAAACTACATAAAATATGGGAGGATAGTGGTTATGGTTACTTTAAACGAAACTATTCGGAAGAATCTAATTTGAGTAGTGATGAGATGTTTATTAAAAAATCTGCATTATTAGCAGAATTTGGTAAAATAGTATGTATTTCTGTAGGTTTTATATTACCTAATGGTGAAATAAAATTGGATAGTTTTTATGGTGACGAAAAAGATATTTTGACTAAAATATCTGATTTATTAAATCGTGTAGATAAGTTAGGTTTTGTATTATGTGGTCATAATGTTAAGAATTTCGATTTACCGTATATTGCAAAAAGAATGTTAATTAATGAAATAAGAGTTCCTTCTATTATTCCTAATTATAAAATTAAACCATGGGAATCTAGAGTTTTAGACACTAAAGAGGTTTGGAACTTTAATTCTTTCAGAGGATTATCTTCTTTAGATTTAGTTTGTGCTTCTTTAGGGTTAGAAAGTCCTAAAGATGGTGAAGTTAACGGTTCAAATATGCACAAATATTACTATAATAATAATGATACAAATAAGATAAAAAATTATTGTGAAGAAGATGTAAAATGCACGATTAATTTGATAAAAAAATTAAAAAATATATAATATGAAAGATAAATTAGATAATGATATAGAGAATAGTATGAAAGCTACATTAAAGAAATTGGAAGATTTTTCTAATTCTTTAAGTGATGAAGACGCGGGGAATGACGATGAAAAGATATTAAAAGATTTTGGTGTAGACTTAGACTCGTTATCACAACTGTCCGATGAAATGTTTGGGAAGGATATGATGGATAACACTATTGATATTTTTTATATAAACAAATCTAAATTAGAAGACCCAAAGTATAACCATAAAGAAGATTCTGGATTTGATATTAGAGCTAATATAAACAAAGATATTGTACTAAGTTCACTAGAAAGAACAGCAGTACCAACAGGTTTATATTTTCAGGTACATGAAGATTATGAATTACAAGTTAGACCTAGAAGTGGTTTAGCTGCTAAACATGGAATTACCGTTTTAAATACACCAGGAACTGTAGATTCTAACTATAGAGGAGAAATAAAAGTAATTTTAATTAATTTATCCAAAGACAAATACACAATTAAAAGAGGAGATAGAATTGCTCAAGGAGTTATTTCTTACGTTTTAAAACAAAAATGGGGCAATCTTAAGAAAGTGAAAAAATTAAATGAAACAACAAGAAACACAGGAGGGTTTGGTTCTACAGGTAAAAATTAAAAATAAATGAGATTAAGCATCATATACTCAACAAGAAAAGAAGACCCTTATTATTTAGAACTTTTAAAAGCTACTTGTGGTGTTAAAAATGTAGAAATAATTCCTTTTGAAAATCCAGATGGTAAATCACTTACAAAAATATATAATGAAGGCTTAATAAAAACTAAAAATGATATTGTTTTGTTTTGTCATGACGATTTAAAATTTGAGACTAAGAATTGGGGTAGAAAATTATTAAATCATTTTAAAAGACATTCAGAATACGGCATTATAGGGATTGCTGGAACTAGATATTTGGCTTCTAGTGGTCGATGGTGGGAAGACTTTTCAAAAATGCATGGAGCTGTCTATCATGAAGACAATGGAAATAGATGGTTGACAAGATATTCTAGAGATATAGGGAACCAACTTGATGATGTTATATTAGTTGATGGTTTATTTTTTGCTATTAATAAAAAATTATTAAAACATAAATTTAATTATAAAGTAGAAGGATTTCATTTTTATGATATTGATTTTTGTTTTTCTAATTATCTAGAAGGTGTAAAAATAGGGGTTTGCACGGATATAAAAGTTACACATTTATCTATAGGAAGGACAAATGATGAATGGGAAGAAAATAGAAAAATATTTGCTGAAAAATATAAAGAAAAATTACCTATAAAAATTAATAAAGTTTTAAGAAAGAACGAAAAATTAAATGTTCTTATTTCTTGTTTAAATTTTAATGATTTCACTGGCTCTGAGCTTCATGTATACGAATTAGCAAAAGGTTTAGTAAGTTTGGGGCATAAAGTCACTATATGTTCTAATGTAGGTGGCGATATAGAAAAAAAAGCTAAACAATTAGGAATAGTAACTTGTACCCCACAAGAACCACCTGGATTTAAAGTAGGAGACGATAAAACCCAAGTTAATGGGCCTGATGGACCAGTTGTTATGAAAAAAGGTCAGTTATATAAGATAGGAGAGCCTAATTTTGATATAATGCATTTACACCATAAACCAGTAACTGAACACTTCTTAAAGCTTTATACAACCACCCCAACAGTGTGCACAATACACTCTGAAGTTATAGAATTAGAACACCCAGTAAAAGATGAAAGAATCAGTAGATATATTTGTATTAGACCTGAAATTCAAGAGTTTATTGTGTCTAAGTTTGAAATAGATGAAACAAAAACTACAGTTATATATAACCCATTTGATACAAATAGATTTAAAAACTATCCTTTACCTAAAAGTGAAAAAGAAAGAATTTTATTTGTAGGCACCATAGATTATTTACGCCAAAATGCTATTATGGACCTTATAGAACAGACCTCAAAAAATAATCAAGAATTATGGATAGTGGGCAAAAAAAGAACAGCTTTATTAGATAATATTAATTCAGAACATGTAAAATATTTTGAACCAACCTGGGACGTAGAAAAATATATTAAACAAACACATAAAACTGCTGGTATTTTATTAGGGAGAACAACAATAGAAGGTTGGTTATGTGGAAGACCAGGAATTATTTACCAGATTGACGAAAGTGGGGATGTTAAAAGTAAAACCTTATATGACCCACCAAATGATATAAATAAATTTTCATCTAAAACAATTATAGGTGAAATTATAAAAACTTACGAATTAGCCTTATGATATTAATTTGCTACGGAACTAGACCAGAACATATAAAAATAAAACCATTAATAGAAAAAATGTTCTATGGTAAAATACCCTTTAAAACGTTATTCACAGGACAACATACCGACCTAGTAAAACATAAATTTAATTTTTTTCTTTCTATTAAAGATGGTAAAAATAGATTAGATAGTGTTGTTAGTTCTTGTATGAACTTAGACGACCACATATTTGAAGGAATAACACACATACTAGTTCAAGGAGATACGGTTTCTGCCTACTCTTTAGCTTTAGCTGCATTCCATAGGGGTATAAAAATAATACATTTAGAGGCGGGGTTAAGAACTTACGACTTTCAAAACCCTTACCCAGAAGAAGCTTATAGACAATGTATAAGTAGAATTGCGGATATTAATTTATGCCCCACAGAAAACAACAAAAACAATTTAGAAAAGGAAAATGTAAATGGTGATATTGTTGTTGTTGGGAATACGGTCTTAGATAACTTATTACCATCTGGGCATAAAATGTACACATTCTATAACGATACAGTTCTAGTTACCATGCATAGAAGAGAAAATCATGTTAATATGGACGAATGGTTTACAGAAATAAATAAATTAGCTATAGATAA
>CEPX01026990.1_pt1 | contig 10554 bp, 6 predicted proteins | sample 361361 | NCBI WGS metagenome assembly CEPX01 (sample SAMEA2619974, study PRJEB7988) | marine metagenome | biome: marine biome (ENVO:00000447); feature: mesopelagic zone (ENVO:00000213) & marine oxygen minimum zone (ENVO:01000065); material: "saline water (ENVO:00002010), including plankton...
CGTCGCACTCGCCGACCGATCCGAACGCCACTGAGCAGATGGCCACGACAATGGCCACGAACAAGCAGGTCATGATCACGACGGATGATTGGATGTGTCGTTTTGTGGTTTTCATTGTTCCATCCTCATGTCTGGCAATTCGTCTTCGTCAAAGAATATCTTGGTCCCAGCGGCCAGGCGGCTGGCCACACGATTGTCATAGACGCGCCGCAGCTCGCCGTGGTTCAGGTTCGATATGAATATGCTGGGCCGGTCCTGACGGCAGTCGATGGCCCGGTAGACGCACTCGTAGTGATAGTCGCTGACTTCCTTGCGGGCGCCGATCTCGTCCAGAATAACAACGGGGTGGGTCTGCCAGCCGCGCCACCACAGCCAGCGGTGACTGGCGCTTTCCGTAAGGCGTTTGGCTTCGCCGTATGACACAGCACGAACCTGATCGAGCATATCCGGTACGGTCCGGTACACACAGCCGGTCTTGCTGGCGTCACCGACGCAGAGGGCGGCGCAGCTCTTTCCGCGTCCGGTGGCACCGTACAAAAACAGGGGCCAGCGCCTGATCTCGGACAGCTTCGCCTTGATAGTCGGCGGAATCCTGCGGTGATCGCGCGGCTGGTTGGTGATGGCCAGGTCGCCGTGGGTGGTCCGCCTGGGATCCTTCCAGTTGATCCTAGTCGGGGGTGATGTTGTCATACTCGCCTCCGCCTTTGCGGTAGCGAGCGCCGTTCGAATGTGAGTCATCGCGGTCAGCCATCCTTTGCCAGACTTCTTCGGGGTCCAGATACCCTTCTCTTTCGAACCATCGGTGCGCGAATATAATGTATTTTGGTGGTACGTCCTTCATGTACTGAGCAAATTTCGCTGTCCTGGCGATCAGCCACGGCACCGGCGCCTTGCCTTCTGTCAGTGTTGGATTGAAATTCAGTTTCTCTAGCGCAACACAGATTGCGTCACTTGCCAGGGCTCCGTAGGCCCGGGCTCCCGGCGGATACTCCTGTAGTATCTGCGGGACAAAGACTTGCCAGGCCCGGTTGATTTTGTCTTGCGTCATATCGCTATGCCGGGTCGCGTTGGACAATTTTCACTACCAATTCGCCGTTCTCGGTTTCCTTGACCGAAGTGATCAACACCTGGAAGTCGCGCTCATCGGCCAGCTTGTAGAGCATCTTGAGGGTGTTTTCGTCCAGGTGCTCCCCGTTATCGATCCGAAGAAGCCGCACGGCAGGATTAGTGTTCGCCGCCACCGCTATAGCAAGAATATACTGCTCTGACGTGGACGCCTGGGGCAGCGGAATGTCGTTGAAGTACAGTGCGCCGTCTTGGATGGACAGGCCCTCGACACCAACATCGATGCCGTTCATGATTCCGTTTCTCAATTCGCGCAACTTGGATAGTGTTTTGTCCGCTGATATGCTCAGGTTTCTAGCACCTTCCACCTCGGACTCTATCCGATCCGCAAACTGCTGGGCGTTCTTGCGCTGGGTGATGGCCTCCATCTGTTTTGCCACCTCATTGATCTGTTCCGACAGTTCATGGATCTCCTTTTCTGGATTCGGTATTCCGGCTAGGTCCGCTTTCGCGTTTTCCCGTGCGGCCAGGGCCTCTGTATGGGAGATATGATGCTTAGCCAGTCTTTCATCTATCTGTTTCTTTTGCTTTTCCAGTATTTTGGTGTTTTCACTAACAGCCTTGAGCCGTTCTTCGCTTGATTGGATCGACAGCCGCAGACCCTCTCGTGTTGCTCTCGTGGCTTGCAACTTAGACAACCTCTCTGCGATCTCAGCCACGGTCGGCGGCTCTTCGCTGTCATCCGGAGCACCACCTAGATCCTCAAGGCTTTTGCGGGCTACGTCCAGGGCGTTGGTTTTCTGATCCAATACCCGGCCCAGCTCGGTACGCCGCGTGTAGTATTTGCCCGTGTTGTCGGCTGCCAATCTTGATAGGTACCCATGAACCGACTCTCCAGTTTCGGGCTTGTCAGCATCATCGGAAGTGATCTTGACGACCTTAGCGCCAACCTTCTTCGCGTCCAAGCCTGACAGTGCCATCAGTGTTTCGAGCTGGTCCTGGGGACGCTGGCGTAGGAACGCATCCGGATTGAGGCAGTAGTCCACAAACATACCATCCAGAATCTCTTGTGGGCTCTTGTACTTGGTGTCGCCTTTGTGGATCTCCAACCGGCTATTGCCATTCTTGGAGAACATCCGGCGGATCCGCATACCGTTGTCCAGCTCGATCCAGACCTGCCCCTTGTCCGCCCCGTGGCGCACGGGATCCGGCAGATCCTTCCGGCTGTGACCGGCCAGCGCGTAGAAGACCGCATCGAGAAATGTACTCTTGCCCGATCCATTCGGGCCCGATGCAGCGACGTGATTGCCCTCGGCGTCGATGGAAAGCAACTCGATGCCCTTGAAATTCTCAATCTCCATCTTCGCTATTCGGGTGGTCTCGCTCATGATTGCTCCTAAAAGGGTATGTCTTCTTCGCCAAGCGCCTGGTGGGGACCGTCAGCCATAGGACCGTACAGGCCCTTCAGTATGTTCTCGACAAACATCTTTCGTTGGGTGGGGCTCAACTCTTCCAGTGTCCCGTTCTTTGTTTGTGATTTCAGAAAAGCCTCGACGCATGAGCCCATCTCGGTCTTCGTCATATCGGGGAACATCGTCATATAGGCGTTGTAGATGGCGAACCGGCAAGCCCTGATGTCCTCCCAATTAGTCTCCGCTGGCTGCTGCGTGGGATCCTCCGGCGGTTTCTCCTCGTCCGGTGCCGTTTCCGCTTCCGGTTTGGCGACCGCGATGTCTGAACAGTCCAGATACTGACCGCCTTTCTTCGGCTCGATGAACATTCGCACCGGATACTGGCCCTGGTGCGCGGCCTGCGCTGCTTCGGCAGTGGAGTGCGACCAGATGCCTACGGACCAGCCGTTCTCAAGGATCGCCTCGTGCTTGACTCGCTTGCCGTCGTCAGACTTGTAGACCTGGGCATTAAACTTCGCAATCATGCCGGTCCATTCGATAGGCTCAGTGGGCTTGGGTGTTTCATCGCCACGATCATCAAGCGTAGCTCCTTCGCGCGGCATTTCCTCCTCCGGTGTGGGCGCGAACCCAGCCAGGACCGCCACCCAACGGAACTTCATGCTAAGCGCCTTGGAAGTCGCCCTGGTCATGGCCATCGAAGCTAACTGAAATGTCTCCCTGTTTCGCCATTTGCTCTCGTCGCGCATGCAATAGGCGATGCCGTGGCCTAGCACATGACCTGTGCGATCGTCAAAAACCTCGGCCTCGGCCTTAAACCCTTTTACTCCGTGCATTTCCACAGGCTCTACCTTGGCCGGGCCAGCACTGCAAGAGAAAAAAGCGCCGATGGTAATCCAGTGCTCGACGAACAGGTGCTCGGAATCACCTATTTTTTTTGGTTTCTTCTTGCTCTTCTGGATCGCCGCCATCAATGCGGTGGCCGCTTCATTACCGAGTTGTAACTTCTTCTCCGGTGACATCGACGGCACAGCCAATGGCGTGTCGCCAACCGGGATAATCTCCCCGGTTTTGGTATCTACTACTTCCGTTGTCATATCATTGGCCCCTGTTGGCGATAAACGCCGGTATGTGTTGGAGAGTCTTCTTCGGTTTGCCCTTACCCTCTTTGATGACTGGCGTTTTCTCTTTCGTGAACAGAACGCCGTGTGTTTCTTCACCCACGACGGTCTTGACAGTTCCCTGCTTGAATGGGTCGGAGCCCAGGCACTCGGTAATCTTGTCCAGGTCGCCGCCGGTAGCTTCCAGTATCTGCTCAACGACGCCTCTGACGTTGTTGCACTTGACTCTACTGTTGTAGCCAGGGTAGTACCGGCCGCCCATCGGATCGGTCAGGCCGTCCTTTAGATCCGGATCGGTCTTCAACCGTTCAAGGACCGCCTCCTCGATCATGCTGGCGACCAGTTTGGTCTGCTTTTTGAAGGCATCGAGCCGGTCCAGTACCGATAGCAGGTCATCATGACTGCACGTTTTGACCAGCTCGCACTCACGGTGTGCGTTCTTCTCTAACGTAGTTGTGATTTGTGTGTTGCTCATGATTGGCCCCTTGAGTTGAAAAGCCCAGCCGCCGTTTTACCGACGACCAGGGCCGTCTGGGGGGGCCAAACCGGTGTTGGCCCCGCAGACACCGATACAATAGTGTATCACTGTATCTCTGTCAACAGGTTTGCTAAAATAATTTCATGGACGCTGAGATAGACATTTGGATTCCGTGTTATCCGCCGAAGGCCACGGCGCAGAGCGGTAGCCGCCTGGGCAAGAACAAACGGACCGGTGAGGTGTTCTTCATGCCGCAGAATCCCACTGCTACGGGGTTTCTGGCGATCGTGCTCTTTAAGTATGCGCCGCGAGAACCCATGAAGGGGACGCTGGTCATGCGGGCGATGTTCCGTTGGGGGTGGAACAAAAGCGATCCGAAGTGGCTCCGGAATCAGGAGCAGGACATTCCGGTGGGCGTCAGACCGGACGCCGACAACCTAACCAAGGCTCTTTTTGACACTTTGCAGAAGTTGAGGTTCTACGAGAACGACGGCCAGATCAGCGATTACAACATATTGACGCGCCGCGGCCACGATCCCGGCCTGGCGGTGCGGATCGGATACGACCCGATGCCTACTCGACTTGACTCTCAACCAACTCGTCAACGATCTCAAGGCGCCGCTCAAACTCCTGGCTAGCCTTTTCCTGCTGGTCGGGGGTCGGCTGTAGGGCCGCGATCCGGCCAGCCACAGCGGTTGTGAGTTGTTTACTGACGGTCATTGGCGGGATGTCGCCCTCGAATATGGCGCCGATATTCACAGCCGAGACTCCTGCGGACCTCATGACGGAAGTGATCTGATCTTCGCTCAGGCCCAGGATCCCAGCGGCCTTGACGTCCTTTCGCATCTCCTCGAATAGCCTGGCCCTGCTCTTGGTCATGGATTCGAACCCGCTGCGGATCTGGCTCTCGGAGACCTTTCCGGACTTGGTCAGTTGTGACGTGAACTGTCTGGAACTGTCCCTCAACTCGCGCTGAAACCCTTGGGCCTTCCAAGACATGGCTTGACGTGGGTCCAGTTTCTGCATCCGGACGCCCGTGACGGTCGCCATCGCCTCTGTGAGGGCGTGGTATTCCTTTCCGTACAGGATGGTCTGACCTTCCAGACCCTTCCAGATGCGGCTCATGCTGTTGATCGTGCCGGGTGTGATGGCATCGCCAACGTGGGCGATCCAGTCTAGGGCGATCTTGTCGGGATCGTCCTGCGGGTTGTAGACCCTGCCGCCTGATTCCTTCCTGTTGGCTCTGACTTCAATCAGCTTCTTTGCCAGGATCTCCTCGCTCAGGAACGGTCGCATGGCCTCCATCGCAGATTCGAGCACTCTGGCCACGATGGTCTCGTCGTCGTCGCCGCTGAGCAGGGCGATCAAGGGCCGTTTGATGTACTCGTGCGGGTCGGTGTAGGACAGGTCGATGTAGCGCCTGTTGCCTTTGTCATCCGTGCCCGCGTCAGCGATTTGGCTGTTCTTTGACCAATATGGCACGAATCTACGAAGGGCCCACTCGATTTCATCGTCACTGCCGAACATCTCTTTGAACCCATAGGCCACGGCTGCGGTGCCGGTTGCGGCGATCGCCATGCCCACGGTGCGCTGGGCCGCGATGCCTCGGAGCCTGGGATCCTGCCATTCCTTTCTGGCCAGCCTGATCTGGTGCAGACTGGTCCTGATCACCTCGTAGGGAAAGCTGACGAAGGTGCCGACCAGGGGGAACCGCCGCAGGAACTGGACGCCACGGGGAACCAGCGAATAGGTCGGGTAGGTGTTTCGAATGATCTCGGCCACCTGGCGTTCGAGCTGCTCCTCTGACAGATCCGGCAGCGCCTTGCGGCGCCGTGCCATCTCGTTCTCGAAGGCGTAAATCTTCCAGATGTCGTCCTCGGCCTGGTACGTCAGGGTCGCGGCCCGCAGGATCTTCTTGGCCTTCCGCGCGGCCGCACTGCCGGTGAAGACGTCCAGGTCCGAGCCAGCAGCGTCACGCATGACCGCCCGCAATTCGCCGGCCCTGGCGCTTTCATTGATGATGCCCAGCTTCTGCAATTTCAGGAAGTAGGCTCGCTGGCGTGCACTTGGCCAACCGCTCAGCCGGGTGAACGTGGCGCCGAAGGCCCTGGCACCCATATCGACGCGCCAGTGTCCGGAGGCGACGGCGAATCCCACGTTGCCGATCAGGTTGCGAACGTGGGTCATCATCGAGCCCACGGTCTTGTTGAACTTGACGATGCCGTTCAGCTTAAAGTACCACCGGAGCCACTGCGGCGCCTCTGTCTTGCTGACCGCGTCCTCGAACGCCTTGGCGATCTCAGGGGTCGTCCAGACACCGTTCAGGGGCCACATCACCTTTGAGGCGTCGGCTGATATTTGCACTATGAATTTGCGGTTTTGATCCCTTGTGATCGGTCCCTGGTGCGGCTCTAGGAAGTATTCGCCCATGCCCTCGGCCCGAATGGCGGACAGAAATTCATGGTTGGCCAGGAGGTGCGACATCCGGTCAATACTGCGAACATAGTTCAGCACCGGGTCTTTGTGCTCGCCCCACAGGGCACGGAGCCAGTCGGGGATGTCCTTGCGGTGTTGGAGGATGCCCAGGTCTTTGGCGCCCAGCTTGGACTGTTTAATGATGGCCACCGGGGTACCGGCCTCTTCGCCGCGGATCAGCAGTTTGTCGATGATGCCGTTGACCTTCTGATCGATCTGATACTGCTCGACGTTGGCCAGGGCATCGATGAGGGTTGCCTTCTTGCGGTCGGGCAGTTCGGCAATGATTCCCAGCTTCGCGGCCAGGCGACCGAGCTCGGACCGCTTCATATCTTCCATGTCCTCGCGGCTGGGAGGTGTGACGGCCATGCGGACCTGCTGGATGGCCTTGTTCAGGACGTCGGGCATCTGCTCGCGGACGGTCTTTGCCCACTTCTTTCCGGACATATCGAAGATGGCGTAGGTTCTGGTGACATAGACGCCCAGGTGCTCTTCGATCGTCAGTGCCAGCGGGCCCTGGACTGCTCCGGTGTTGATGAGCTGCCGGGAGAGGCGGTCAATCCCGCGCCGCATCCGCGCCATGGGCCGCTGCATGGCGTCTGGCAGTTCAGAGATATGAGCCTCGTTGTGGAGGTAGTCGTTGAGGATGTCGATCTGTTCGAACGTGGCGTTTTCGAATCCGCTGACGATTTTGCCATTCTCGTCGATGCTTTGCCCGTAGGCCTTCTTTGCGGCGCGCCGGACGTCACTGATCCGGAAGCCGATCTCTGTTTGGGTCGCACCAATCTTGGCGTCCTTGAGCACCTTCTGGCGGAAGACCCGCAGCGGCAAGTCGCCTGGTGCCGTAAAGTTGCGTTTCAGGAACGCGCCGGTGACGCGGGCGCCTTCCTCAAGGTTCTGGATGGGGATCCCGCCGGATTCGTCTTGGAAGATGCTCTTGCTTTTCGCCGTTCGTGCGCGGCGATTCTTGCCTTGTAACGCGCTGCGATGTAGAGCGCCTCCCTCGTCTGCTGATCGCCCTCGAAGAGCTTGTGCGGCATCGACAAAGTCTCCTGTCTGAGTACGAGCCTCAGGCACCCCCAAGTCATTATAGAGGGCCTTTTCGTAGTGCCACATGCGGGCCTGGGCTGTTGCGACGTCGTCGCCAACCTCGGCTGCGGCCTCCGCAAAAAGCTGCTGTATCAGCGGCTTTTCCTTGCCGAGAGCGCTATCCGCCAGGCCGGTGTCGTTGTTGACCGCCGCCGGGCCCGTGGTGCGGCCAAAGTAGCGGTTCCAGGTCCGGTTGGCCCACTTGTCCACGGTCAGGTGGTCGTGGCCGATGAAGTCGGTAATGAACGGGCCCACCTTTGGCCCGAAGATGAAGAAGCCTGGGTATTGAGCATCGGCGCCGCCACGGAAGAAGGCCTTGCCGACGACGCCGCTGGCCACGCGCATCCGGTTCAATTCCTCGCCGCGCTGGTTGCTCATGAGCCAGCTAACAGCGCGCTCGAGGGTTCCCTGCTCCTTCAGGATGTGGTTAAGCAGTCCCATGTGTTGCGCGATTGTGTGGCCGTGCTTACCGAATATCTCGCCGTTGGTCGGGTTCTTGAGCGGCAGCTTTCCGGTCTTGAGGTAATCGACGATGGCGACAGCGGTGTTTCGCCAGTTGATCTCTGGTTTCGTGTTGTTGGACATCGGGCCCAAGACGGCAAAGAACAGGTATTGCAGGTCCGGATTGTCTTTCAGTTGCGGGATGACCTCCTCGGTGATAGCCATCGCCTCATCGGTCTTGGTGCCGTAGAACTCGTGGCCGGATTCCTCCTGTTCTTTCTGCCATCGCAGTTCCCGAACGAGCTGCGTCTTGGCCCGGGCCAGGTGCTCCGGATTGTTCGGGTTGAGCCTGCGCCCGTGCTTCTGACGCATGAACGAATCGATGTGCCTGCCGACGTCGCGGACCAGGATTTCACCTCGCTGGCCGGTGGCCTTGAGGAGCGGGTTGAACTTGCCGGCGCCCAGGATCTCGGACGGCTTGGTGCGGCGTGTGACCCTCGAAGCCAGAGCCACTGCCCGCTGAGCAGCTTCCGCGATCTGAGTGTCATTGAGCTTGCGGCCAACCTCCTTGGCGACCTCGCGGACGATCCGGTCAATGGTTTTGGCAGTTTTGACACCGGCCTTGGCGATTCGGGCCGCAGCAATCACCGCGATGTCGGCCAGGTCGCCCCCCAAGGTGGTGCCGCCCTTGTGTCGGCCCTTACCCTTGAGCGTCCGGTTCTTGATCCGGTCCTTGGCCTTCTGCTCCATCTCATCGAACATCGATGCCGTCGATGTATCGAGCTGGGTGCCTCCTGGGCTCTCAGGGTTCTGTTTTCGGTATGCGCTGAAGCCTTCTCTTTGTGCTCGCCTGAGTTGTGCCGGGGTGTATTTGGACGACGCCAGCTCCTCAATATCAATAGACAACGGCGCATCTCTTCCAGCGATGGCCTCGCCAACACCGTCAACGAAGGCCGTTTCGATGGTCGAGCCAACCGGGTATTTGTCCGGAATGAACGGTGATGCGGCTCGATAGTCAGAATCCTTGAGGGTGCTGTCCCTGACCGTATCGATCGCACCGGGCTCGGCATGAGCCTCCGCGTCTGCTTTCGTGCGGATCCTCGCCTCTTCGGTCTGTTTGATTAGATCCTGCTGGGCCCCGGTGGTCTCACCAGCGGCCTCCTCGACGAATCCCTGCTGTTGGCCGGTGAGCGGGCCTGCCTGTTCCGGCGCAGCTTCGCCGCCATCTTTAGGCGGCTTGTGCATACCGACATACATCGTGCCTCTTCGGTCATGTTTGTTCCTTGAGATAGCGAACTCGTGGCCTTCAAACTCATCCTTGAGGTTGTCAATGTTCTCCTCTGCGCTGCGCAAGGTGTCGTGTTCGGCAACGAAAGAAAACCATCCCCGGCTCTCCATCTGGCGTGGGGTTTGATCGACGATCTTGTATTTCGGCTCCCCTGGTTCTTCCTCTGTCACCGTTACATCGACAGTGTCGCCTTTAGCAGGCACACCCTCCTCCTCGAAGTCAAACTCCTTGATCCGAGCGCCCATGTCGGCCCGCCGGCCCTGGACCGCCGCCATCATGGACTCGACTCTGGTACCAACCCGGCGCGATAGCTGACGCTCGAACGGGATGTTGTCCGCAAAGATCCACTCAAGCGACACGGGCTTGGCCGTGCCGAGGCGTGCCAGGCGCCCGGCGACCTGCTCGACCTGTGTTCCGGACCACGGCAGGTTGATGTTGACCTGGTGCCGCAGGGGCATCTTGCCGGTTGTATCGTGATAGCTCAGGCCCGTGCCGCCCTTGTCCATTGTGGCGACGATCAGCTTTGCCTTGCCGTGCTTCCACTTGGCCAGGTTGCCCTGAGCCTTGGCGTCAGGGACGTCGCCCGTGTACTCGACGACCTGGTCCTTCGGGAACGCCGCCATGATCTCATCGGCCACCCTTGGGAGTACGAAGTGGACATCCCGGTCCTTCATGGCCCTGGATATGTGCCAGATGGCTTTCCAGAACGGAGATGGTCCTGGCTTCGGCTCACCGGCGGCTGCGGCCTGTTGTACCGCTCGCTCGTAGGCAACCATCATTCCGTCTATTTCCTCCGGCGTATAGAGGCGTTCGGCTTCTTTTCCTTTGATACCGTTGGCCTGGCGATATTTTGCGCTGAGTTGATAGCGTCCAATATCGCGCTCTTTCTTGTGGTTGACGAAGATGATCACCTGCTTGCCTTCAGCGATCAGCTCCTTCGCCCGCTTGATACCCTCTTTCACCTTGGCGGCTTCCAGAATCCGCTTTTGCAGATTCGTGCCGTGCATATTGATGTCTGAGGCTTCCTTGCCACCGGACGCATAGCCCTTGGCCAGTTCGTAGGCGTCAAGCACCTTGGCGAAAATGTCCACCCACTTGCTGTCAGCACTAATGGCCCGCAGGTCTGAATTGACGGTTTCCGGCGGCAGGACCATCGGCCTTTGGGCATAGACGCCCTTCTTCTGGAGC
>CEPX01005504.1_pt1 | contig 10549 bp, 6 predicted proteins | sample 361361 | NCBI WGS metagenome assembly CEPX01 (sample SAMEA2619974, study PRJEB7988) | marine metagenome | biome: marine biome (ENVO:00000447); feature: mesopelagic zone (ENVO:00000213) & marine oxygen minimum zone (ENVO:01000065); material: "saline water (ENVO:00002010), including plankton...
TTAAGGGCAGTGCGTTGGATACCGTTGAATTTATTCAAATTCGTAAGTTTATAGTGAAGCTAGGAAAAATGCTGCACAAGTACGGTACGCCTGCGTTCCGTCTTGAAGCTTACCTCGGTGAAGTCGCCAAATATCTGGGCGTACACGCTTCATTTATTTCGACGCCCACGTCACTAACTTTTGTTATCTGGAGCGACCGTCACGAAGACGAATACAACCATGCTGCGCGATTACAGCCTGGCGACCTAGACATGAATGCACTGTCGCTAACCGATGAATTAGCCAGCGAGTTGCTATCGGGAAACCTGTCGCTAACTGAAGCCGATAAGCGCCTAAATGAAATAGATGCCATGGGTAGCCCTTACGGTAAGTTATCTACCGGAACGGCGTTTGCCATGGCAACAGGTGCATTCGCTATGCTAATGGGTGCAAGCTGGAGTGAAATAGGTTGGTCTGCAGCACTGGGGATAGTGGCGTACTTATGGACCTTATGGGCACAGCAATCTAAACGGGTAAACCTGATGTTAGAGCCGGTCACCGCGTTCGTAGGCGGCATTCTAACTTGCGCAATCAGCCGATATATCGACCCGGGGATGAACATTCCCCTAGTTGTACTTTCGTCGGTGATTGTATTTGTGCCAGGCCTTGCCCTGACTATGGGATTAGCGGAACTATCTTCGCGCAATATGGTGTCGGGCACCGCTCGTACCATGGACGCCATTATGCAGTTATTCAAACTGTATTTTGGTGCATTTTTAGGTGTATCGGTAGGTTTTAGCGTGTTTGGTGAAAACGTGTATACCCCAGCAGAGTCACTACCTTACTGGGCGACTTGGCTTGCTGTATTCCTATTGTGTATTGCGCTAGTTGCAATATTTAGAACCCGCCTTAAGCACATACCTTGGGCATTAGCAGCGGCGTTTATCGCATACAGCGCAACGGCGTGGAGTTCAGATTACATGAGCCCGGGGCTAGGCGCTTTCGTAGGTGCATTTGCGTTGGGTATTTTTGCTAATGCGTTTACCCGCATTGCCAATCAGCCCGCTACTATTGTGGCGATGCACGGGCTAATTGTATTAGTGCCGGGGTCGAAAACCTACATCGGCTTAAACTCGTTTATGACGGGCCAAGACTTTGTAAAAGCCGATCATTTAGGCCAAGAAGTGTTTCTTATCTTCATGTCGTTAGTGGCAGGGCTGATATTTGCCAACGTTGTTATGCCTACGAAAAAGGCGCTATAACAAACATTATTATTTAAGCAGCTTGATCAGCGCCCGTCCTAAACGGGCGTTAAGTGCGCCAGCGGCAATGGCTTCAGCCGAATTTTCCATAAATTTCGCCGACAAGCTGCCACCGATTTGATTGGCTACTTCGTCGGTTGCTAAGTCGAATACACCCTGCGCCGCAATGTTTTGCGCCAACACTTTTAGCAACTTCCAGTTCCCCGCGGTACTTGGTCTTAGCCCATACACGCGAGCCATGCGACGAATAGTGCGAAAGCTAATCCACACCACAGCAAAGGTTTGAATAAGGTTATTGGGGCTAATGAACGCTAAACTCCCCGCCGTTACCGACTCTTTATTTAGCACCTTGTAGGCCTTTTCCTGCACCGGTTTTAGCACGGTATCTTCATAAAGACCTAATCGCTCTGGCCCGGTCATATCGTCTTGAAGTTGCTGTTGGTAACGGTCAAAACAATGCGCCGCGTAAGACCCTTGGGAAAAGCGCTTTCCGTGCTGGTTCAACACGCGATCTATTTTCTCTGGCGAGGGCTGGTTTTCCGCTGAGGGCTGATTACCCGCTGAAGGCTGATTACCCGCTGAGGGCTGATTACCCGCTGAGGGCTCTCTACCCGCTAAGGGCTCTATGCCCTTATTAGCCAACAAATTTCGGATAACGCTAGCGTCTTCCATTGCCGTGTTAACTTGCTTATAGCCACGCCATTCTTTAAAACTTAAAAAGCTAAAGCAGCTAACAAAACCTATCAGCAGCGCACCTAATACACCGGTTCCAATGGGGTGTTCAGAAACATTTGCAATAAGGGTGGTATAGGCTTCGAAAACAAAGAAACCCAATAATGAAATTACACCGAAACCCAAGGTCGCTGCACCTAACGGAATGCCGCCTTTTCTGGCCTCGACTTCCCATACATCCTCAGTAACCTGCTGCGGTAGCTTGGTTTCAGGCTGCGCGATATCTAAAGTTTGTGTTTTAACTTTGGTTTTGTACTGCGGCTTGTTTACCGTACTACTATTTTGTTCCCCCTGAGACGCTGTTTGAGATTTCGTATTTGCTTCATCTTGCTGGTCGCTATTCGCGCCATAAAGCGCTTCGCTTCTGATATTGGGCGAGTTGCTAATATTAGACGATCGAGTCGGCTCTGGGCTTTCGTCAAATTTATAAGGTTTATCGCTCACTCTTGCTCTCCTTTGCCCAGTAAAAACTGAAGCAATCTGTCTACGCCTTTGCCGGCCAAAATACGTGCTTTGTAATCGCTTGGCACACTTACATCTGGTACAGGGAAATGGCTGCCCTCTTCCATCTCTTTCAATGTGCTAGGAATGGGCTCGAACGTAGATTCAACATAGCGACCATCGGTGTCTTTATAGCGAATAGCATCTTCATTACTGCCATCGTCGGTCACTTGCATGCTCGACACTAAAAAATGTTCAAACTGGATAGGTTTACCATCGAACCGTGCTCTGGCCCCTTCGGTAATTTGCATTAACAAACTCAGTAAATTGCCCCGCTGGCTAACCGGGATAAGATCGGATTTGGTGGCCACAAACGCCACTTTACCTATTTGCTCTTTCTTTAACACATTACGTGAAAACCACGTGCTTTGCCCGTACACGAACGTATCGGCCAAATGGCTTAGGGTTTCCTTTAACTGATACAAATGCTGCCTGCTGTGGTTAAGCCCTTCAAACAAATCTACCAGAATAATTTGTTTATCCGTTTCTTTAAAAATGGACTGTTTTAACGGCGTTAACCATCCATTTTGAAACTTAGCAAAGTGCTTATCGAATATGTTGAACCACGGGTGCGACACGTCGCTGGTAATGCTGGACGGCAGTGGTGTAAACCCAAATGCCTGCCAATCAAAGTCGCTAGATTCCAACAAAAAACTGCCCGGCTGAAGTAAAGATATGCCGTTCGCTTTGGCGTCTACTAAATAATCGCGGTAAGCGTTAACCAGTAGCTGTATGCGCTGCTCCGTTGGCTCCTGCTCGAAATCGAATTGATTAACGAACGCTTTCCATTGATTAGCAAAATACTGCTGCGGCCCGCTACTAAGCTGTGCCCATGAAGAATCTGACCAGTGCGCATAGGTTTTACTTAACATAGGAATGTCGGTTACCCACTCGCCGGGGTAATCGATAAATTCAAATACTACGTCGCTGTGCGGCAATACATGGCGCTTTAGTGAGGCTGTTTCTTTTAGGCGCACCACTAGTTTAAAGCCAAATGCTTCTTCAGTAGCCTTCGGCCACTGCCCGTTCTCCAGGTCTTCAATATTCTGTATATGAGGAAAAGGTTTATAGCCATCAATAGGCTCTATATGCATATCAAGCACTTGGGAGGGCGGTAAATAACGCAACAAGGGCAAACACGCATAGCCCTCTTCACTACGGCTTTTAAGCATGGTAATAAGGCTGGTAAACAGCATAGATTTACCGCTTCGACTAAGCCCCGTTATGGTGAAACGGTGCGTTTCTTTGTTAAACGCACTACTTAGTTTGTCGCCAGTTAGCGACGCTATTTCCCGAGTCTTGTCAAAAAACGTAGCGATATTTTTCTGCATTATTTGTTTGTATTCTGCCTTTGCAGCTTTAGTTCCTTTGCCATTCACCTAACGAAAAGGCTACACCTTCGCATAATCGTGAATATAGGGTTAAGTATAGATATAAAAGAGTAATGTGGTTGCTAGGTAATAAAAGCAAGGGCAGTGCCAGCTAAGTGGGCTTCGCACTATAAAAAACGTCTACCGTTTTTAGTGTTCATTGGTTTGGTTAAACAGCTTCTTCTTTATACGATTTTTGCTGGAATGCCAGTGGTTCTTTGGCTTTCGAGGGGCATTGTCCATTACATGCTCAAAATCAATATCGGCGCGTTTAGTGGGCGGTACGTGAGCACAAAAGAATGTATCAATTTGTGACTGCGCCAGTTTATGTAAACTTTCCCGGTATTGATTAGGGTGGCATAAAGGGTATGGCGGTACCAACTTGCCTTTCACTTTAACTAGCACATCGGCAATGTAAGCCTGCTGCGTAGGCGCATGCATTAGCGTTAAATCGTGATCGGTATGCCCAGGGGTATAGATAACCTGCCAGTCAGGGAAACCGGGTAATGTTTGGTTATCTTTAAGCGTGATATCTGGCGTAAGAATTGGGTTATACCAAATGGGTAAACGGGGCTTTCCTATACGGCTTGCCACCCACCACGTGAGCAGCAAGTCGATACCGTGGGCCGTACGACCAGCAAGCCCTTTATACCAGTTAATCGCTTTGGGGTGACATGCCACCTGCGCCCCTGTGCGCACGCGAAGTTTGATGGCCCCACCGGCGTGATCAGGATGCATATGTGTAACCACAATCAGCTTTAAATCAACCAGCGGGCGACCCAAGGTTTGTGTTATGTAATTACACACGGTGTCTACGTCAGCACGACTACACCCGTCCAGCAAAAGCAGACCTTTGCTATCTTCAGCTAGGTAAATATGTTGAATGTACCCTTTTAGCGTGTGAATCTTCATAACAACTTCCTTTTCACCCATTCTTTCACGGTGGTATACGCCGCTCTACGTCAGCACAACCGCGACGGTAGTAAACTCTACCAAAGACTATCTGGTAAGACCAGATTCAGCAAACAAGTGTAGCATTAAATCCCTCAACCACATTAGCCCTGGTTCGCCTTCTTGTTGGCTATGCCAGTAAAGGTGGGTTTCCAATTCAGGTAGCTGATACGGCAGTTTGGTGCTAATCAAATTGTCGTCATTCACGGCATCGGCCACCGAACCCGGCAAGGTGAGTAACGCATCAGTATTAGCCACCACATCTGCCGCAGCACGATAGTTTTGGCAGCGCCACAAAGAAGGGCGGCTTACGCCTAACTGTTGCAGCGCAATTTCTTCCACCGACGCCCCTTTAGCCCGGTTAGACACCGTAATATGCCGCGCCGCTACATATCTTTTCTTATCTAAACTCTGTGCCAATGGGTTTTGCTTATTCATGAGCACTTTGTAGGTATCGCGACGTAATAGGGAATGCGAAATAGGCGCAGCAACGGCACGGCCAATATCAATAGCTAAATGCAGCTTTCGGTTAGTTAGGTCTGCCAGCATAGTGTCACGATGTAAGCGAGTGCTTACTATTTCAATATTAGGCGCTTGCTTCTCAAGGGTTGAAAGCAGTGCAGGCAAAACACCTAACTCTAACGACTCTTGCATGGCAATAACGAACCGCTGATGGCTGTGTAACGGGTCGAAATCAACAAATTCCCCTAATGCTTTTCGAATATCGCTCAACGCTTTCAGGATTGCGGGGGCTAAACGTTCGCAGGCAGCGGTAGGCAACATACTTTGTTTTTCTTTTACAAAAAGCGGGTCGCCTAAAATATCCCGAAACCGGCGCATAGCATGACTGACTGCCGACGGCGTAATGTGCAGCGCCTCGGCCACACGAGTCATGTTTCTGTGCTGCCAGAGTGCTTCAAACACCTTAAGCAGGTTTAGGTCTAGCTTTTCAAATTGTCTGTGCTCTAACACCCACAACACCATGAATAAAATTCACACCATTTAGAGATTATATTTCATTTCATTCACTAAACAACTTTCACTAGTATGAACTTAATAAATTATATAACAGGTGCCCTATGGATTTTTCACATAACGACAAAACAAAAGCCTTGCTAGAAAAGCTGGATAACTTTATTGCTGAGCATATAGCGCCAATCGAAAATGAAGTTTACGACTTTCATCATAAAGAGAATAACCACGGCGATTGGAAAAGCTGGAAGCTGCACCCTGGTACAGAAGCCCTTAAAGCCAAAGCACGTGAAGCGGGCTTAGCGAACTTATTTTTACCCGATGCTGAACTAGGCCAGGGCCTTACCACGCTTGAATATGCGCCAATGGCTGAGCGCATGGGAAAATACCTTTTTGCCCCTGAAATATTCAACTGTAATGCGCCTGACACCGGCAACATGGAAGTGCTTTATCACTTCGGCAACGATGCACAAAAAGAACAGTGGCTAAAACCATTGCTGGCTGGCGAGATTCGTTCAGTGTTTGGCATGACCGAACCTGATGTTGCATCGTCCGACGCTACTAACATGGCCGCAACCATCATTGAAGACGGCGACGACGTAGTTATTAACGGTAAGAAATGGTGGTCGACAGGCTTAGGCCACCCTAACGCAGCATTCACGATATTCATGGGTTTATCGAACCCCGACAACGACAAGCACAGCCGCCACAGTATGGTGATAGTGCCGCTAGATACACCAGGAATTAACATCAAGCGTATGCTAGATGCCTACGGTGATTACGATGCGCCATACGGCCACGGCGAAATGCACTTTGATAATGTTCGGGTAAGTAAAGACAACATCATAATGGGTTTAGGTAAAGGGTTTGCGATAGCACAAGGCCGGTTAGGCCCGGGCCGCATTCACCACTGCATGCGCGCTATCGGCATGGCCGAAAAAGCGTTAGAGCTTGCGCTTAAACGCGGTCACGAACGGGTTGCCTTTGGCAAGCCTATCATCCGTTTAGGGGGTAACTTAGAGCGTGTTGCTGATGCTCGTATGGCAATAGAGCAAGCGCGTTTGCTTACCCTTCACGCGGCGTGGAAAATAGATAACCTTGGCGTTAAACACGCTATGACAGAGATCTCAGCCATTAAAGTAGTTGTGCCAAATATGCTACAAAGCGTAGTGGATATGGCACTACAAATTCACGGTGGCGCGGGCATGTGTAGCGACTTCCCGCTCGCCCGTTTTGCGGCTGGCGCAAGAGCCCTTCGCTTGGCAGACGGCCCTGACGAAGTGCACAAAGGCATGGTATCTCGCCTAGAACTCAAAAAATATCAGTAGTAAAACTAATACGAAAAATGCGGCTTAATGCCGCATTTTTTGTTGGTTTTACTTCATTTCGAAAAGAACTAGTTCTCCTCTTCGCGCTGCTTAATACGCTGATGCAGCGCGTCTAGCTTACTGAAGCTGTCGAACAGTTCTGGGTGTGTGGCAATGAGCGCGGCAACATGCTCAAAAGCTTCTTCTCGCGTGTCATTAGTAAGAAAGCGAATATCGTCGTCGCTAGGTAAGCGATTAAAGTCGATACCCGGGCCGGTAGAAGAGACTTGAATCTTCATGGCGCGAAAATCTTTCACATAGCGGGGTTCGCAGCTTTTACGGGCAATTTTACTACCAATAGGCTTCTGGTATTTACAGATAACATCGAACTTCGCGACGTCATTGATACTGTTGTACAGTTCTAAGAACTCGAAGCGCTGGTTATCGAATGCTTTCTTTAATTGCGGCGTGGTCTTTTGACCGAATACTTCTATGGTTTCAACGCGTTCTTTGTCGTTTTGCGCCGCTACTTGAAAGCTTGCCGCTAGCACTAGCGAAAGCGCGGCAGTTTTTATGCCGTGAAATCCGTATTTACGTCTGTTCATCACAGTCAACATCCTCGTTGTTTCTTTTGTATACTATTCAAACTAGCACCTGAACAAATTTCAGTCAAAAAAAATACCGCTTCTTATAATAAGAAGCGGTATTCAATTTTGTTTATAAACTAGTTGGTTAGCTTATTATCAGGCTAAAACTGGCTTAGTAAGTGTAGCGTGCTTGCACGTACCACATACCACCATTGAAGCCAAACGGGCTAGATTCAGAATAAAGCTGACCTAAACTTCCAGCGCTTGGGTTTTCTTCTGGATACTCGTCGAATAGGTTGTTCACACCAACAACAAGATCGAGGTTTTCGCTGTAAGAGTATTTAGCTTCAACGTCTATCAAGATAGCCGCGTCAATACCGTCTACACCGTTACCTGTATCGTCCCAACCACCGTAGTAGTTTGCGCGAACTAGAGTGCGAAGTGCCCCTTGCGTGTGTGTCCAAGAAATATTACCGCGAAGGTTTGGCAGTAAGTCTTCTATCGCAGCAACACGGCCGTCACCAATGGGGTTAAGTGTACCTACATCGTCTACTTCGGTTTCGTTGTAGTTTGCCGCTAGTGTAATACGTGAATTACCTTCCCATAAATCAAAGCTGTAGTTACCAACAATGTCGATACCGCGTGTAGTGGTGTCGAAGCTGTTCGAGAAGAAACGGAACTGTGATAGGTCGTCTAGACCGATAAAGTCTGAACGGTCGATAATGCCCGACGCATCAAGCTCGGTAAGCGCTTCAGATACGGTTGCATAGTCTGTACCGCCACCGGCAAAGTTAAGCGCATCCAGGAAGTTTACGTTGGCACCTAGTGCAACACGGTTTTCCATCTCGATGTTGTAGAAGTCGATGGTCCAGCTCATGTCTGCTACATCAATTGACGCACCGAATGAGAAGTTAACCGCTTCCTCTGGCCCTAAGTCTGGGCGACCGTTACCTTGGCTTTCAATGAAGTCAGCCGCTAGCTGCCCTGCTGCCGATGACAATGGCAATGTACCCTGGTCAATCAGCACGCCATTCACGTTTTGCGTGGTAACGTTAGTAATGCTTGCCTGTCCTGCTGTTGGCGCGTGGAAGCCCGTTGAGTATGCACCGCGTAAGCGGAAGTCGTCAGTTACGTGGAAAATACCCGCTAGTTTAAAGTCGGTAGTATCGCCAAACTCGCTGAAGTCTTCACGACGTACTGCTGCTTGTAAGGTTAACTGGTCGGTTACGTCTGCTTCTAAATCAATGTATACCGCTGTACTGTCTTGCGACGAGCTGGTATCGCGCGGGAAACCACCAAAGCCGTTAGAGCTAGATGAGAAACCTTGGCTTGCTAGCGGGCCAAGGGCGTAAGACGCTTCATCACCGGCAAACAAATCGAATTCTTCTTTACGGTACTCTGCGCCAAATGCCACGTTTAAATCAGACGCTAAGCCTACATCTACACCGTATACAAAGTTTAGGTTAATTAGTGTTTCGGTTTGCTCCTGGCCGCCCGGTACAAAGTCACGCGGTGTATCAGGGCCTAAAGACGCATTAATGGTGTTTCTAATGAAGAAATCGGTACGGTTAGAGCCGCGCTGGGCGCTGAAGTCGTAGCCTAAGCCGTTACCAACCTCTAAATCGCCACGTACACCTACAGTAAATGCCATGTCTTCGTTATCGCCACCAAAGCGCGGCACAAAGCCGGTAGGAATGGTTTCAATAAACGAGAAACAGTTATCGTCGGCTTGGACTTGCGCTAGGAATGTTGGGTCTGGGAATACATTACCATTGCCGCCAATTGGAATACCGTCAATACAGCTTCCACCTACGCCTACACCGTCAAGGTCGCCAACAAGCACTGAGTGTACGCCGTCTGGATCTTCTAAACCTGTTAGAGGGTCAACCAATGGGCCTGCGTATACACCGCCACGCTGGCTACCTTCAGTTACTGGGTTTCGATAGAAAAAGCCGCCTGTTACCGTACGTTTTCCGTAGTTACCAAACAAGTAAAGCTCGGCTTTGTCGCTAAGCTCGTACGCTGAGTTAATGAAAACTTTATGGTCGTCTTCTACGTCTGGCTGGCCCCAATACTGCGGCACTTCGTTGGTATACGTGTTAATAGTTGAGAAGTCTGATTGGGTTAAATAACCCGCATCTACCATGCCTTGTACATCGTTTCGTACTACAGAACGTACCGTACCTTCAACATCGCGAATTTCACCCGTAATGTTAAAGAAGCCGTCTGAGCCTAGCGAGAAACCTGCGTTAGCAGAAATGGTGTAGTTGTCACCATCGCCTTCATAAGTAGAGCCGTAGTTTGCGCGGAACTCAAAGCCTTCGTCGTTATCGCGAAGTAAGAAGTTAAGTACACCTGCGATAGCATCTGAACCGTACTGCGACGATGCACCGTCACGTAGTACTTCTACTTGTTTCAGAGCAAGTGATGGAATTGCCGAGATATCAACACCCTGTGCACCATCAGAAATACCACCACCCAAGAAAGAGATGATAGAGCCACGGTGACGACGTTTACCGTTTACCAATACCAGCACGTTGTCTGGTGATAGTCCGCGCATGTTAGCCGGGCGCACAATGGTAGCCGCATCACTGATTGGCTGGGTGTTTACATCGAACGACGGTACGTTGGTACGTAGCATATCTTGTACGTCGCTTGATGAGTTCTGGCGGAACTCTTCACCGGTAATAACGTCTACCGGAACCGGAGAATCGGCCGCAGAGCGGTTGCTCATACGCGTACCGGTTACAATGATATTTTCAAAATCTTCTGCTTTTTCCTCTGCTTCTTGTGCTAAAGCAGGCGCTGTCATTGCCGCAAAAAGCGGTAATGAACTTGCAATTATGGCCGAGGTTATTCGATTAAGTTTTTTCCCCTTAGGGAAGTTA
>CEPX01069954.1_pt1 | contig 10549 bp, 9 predicted proteins | sample 361361 | NCBI WGS metagenome assembly CEPX01 (sample SAMEA2619974, study PRJEB7988) | marine metagenome | biome: marine biome (ENVO:00000447); feature: mesopelagic zone (ENVO:00000213) & marine oxygen minimum zone (ENVO:01000065); material: "saline water (ENVO:00002010), including plankton...
ATTTGTGATATTTTCTTCTTTTTCTAAACCAAACACTCTAATTTCTTCTTTAATTTGAATTAAATCTTCTTTTAATGATAAGAATTCTTTTTTCAAGAAATCAATGTCTTGCCGTACCCTCTGAAATGATTCTTTAATTTTATCCATCATAAAAAAGGTAAAAAGAGGTATAAAAATTTAAGTATTGGCTAGTTTCTTATATGATTTGTAAGTTTCATCACTTAATTTCCATCTAGATCTTCTTATGTACTGTATTCCTTTAGGGTTTTTTTTAATTTCTATTAAAAATTTCTTATTTTTCAATTCAATAAGTAATCTTTTAGTGAATTCTTCATCTCTAGCAATCTCGTGGGCTATTTGAGAAGTAAAAAGGGGTTTTAGAGAGAATGAATAAAGTATGGATAATATTTGCTCAGAAATCTTTTCTTTTTTCACATTAGAAATTTTCATAAAATTAAGAATAAAACACTCTTTTTTAATTTTGCTTTATCTCTTTAACAGAAGGTAAAGATATATGTAATGGAAGATTCATCTCGTCTTCCAACTGAATGGATTTGAGATTTGATTTTTTTAAAATTACATTAAAGATAGTTAATTTATACTTTTCAGGAATTTTTTTGTTTTTCCATTCTTTGATAAATTCTGAGGCTGTTTTTGAATCAACTAATAAGATAATGTTCCCAGAAAGATACACTTTTGCAATATCAGGAGAATAATCAACATCATAACCAAAAATTATCTCGACAACTTCCTCTTTTGTATGAAAAAGCTCTTGTTTTAGCTGCTTCACATTTTTAATATCTACATTTGTATTTATTTTAAGCTCTTCCAGTTTATCAGTAAACCTTTCAATACTAATCTTGTTAAAATTAAATCCTATAATTTTCATTTGAAATTGTTAATTTTATTATATCAAATCTTCTTCTGAAACAATTAAGAAGTCCCCTACTGCAATAATTGAATTAAAAGGGATCAACAACTCACTTGTAGCTGTTTTTTCTAGATTTAGATTTTTAGTGTATGGTGTTGAATCTTTTACTACAACATTGATTAATTCTCCTGAAGAAGTTTCAAAAGTTATATCCTTAACAAAACCTAATCTTTTTCCTTCCTTAGTAACAATCATTTTTCCTAAAAGAACTCTAAAAGGATTTTTTTCAGACATATTTGAAGTAGATAAGAATAATTTATAAGGTTTTCTGTAATTTTTTAATATTTAAACACAGTCCTTGATTTCGTATAGAAATCTTTAAAAAGAACTTGTGGATTTTTTGAAATGTTTTTTATTTAAAAATATTTATATTATATAGTATATATATTATATAAATAATTAAATAATATAATAATTAAATAATATAATATAAATATTAATTATAGTAATCCTTTTAATTCAATTATTTAATTCAATAATACTATAATTTAATAATTAAATATTATATAATAACTCTTTAGTAACAAGAAATTATTCTTGTTAAATCTTCTTGCTAATATATTTATTTTATATAAAAAACTTTAAATTTTGATTTCCATAGGAAGTGGAGGTGTCTTTCTTTTTTAGTAGTTATAAGGTTTTATATATTAAATATTTTTTATCGTCTTAAACTTTTAGCTTTTCTTGATTTTCACAGGAAATGAAGGAGGTGGTGTAATTTAAATGGCAGTCGAATTAAATAAAATATTTGAATCATTTGATAAGAATGTTATTTTTAAAAATAAATTTTTTTTACAAATGGATTATCAACCAAGAGAGATTCCTTATAGAGATAAACAAATAAAACAAATTGCGTCAATACTTGCTCCTGTTTTAAGAGGTGAAAAACCAAGTAATCTTTTTCTTTATGGAAAAACAGGAACAGGAAAAACTCTTTCAATTAATTATGTTAGGGAAAATCTCTTAAAGAGGATAAAAGCTGATTCTGAATTTAAATTAAGGGTAGAGTACTTGAATTGTAAATTAAAAAAGGTTTCTGATACAGAATATAGAATTTTAGCAGAATTAGTAAGAAAATTAGGTGATTCTGTTCCTGCGACAGGTCTTCCCACAGAATCTGTTTATAATAAATTTATAGAAATAATTGATAGAGAAAAACAACTTGTTGTTTTAATTCTTGATGAGATTGATCAAACAATCAAAAAAATTTCAGATGGTTTTTTGTATAATCTAACAAGAATAAATTCAGAGCTTTCTAAATCACAACTTTGTGTTGTTGGAATAAGTAATGACTTGACTTTTTTAGATAATCTTGATCCAAGAGTAAAAAGTTCTCTTTCAGAAGAAGAAATTGTATTTCCACCTTATAATGCACTGCAGTTAACGGAAATTTTAAATAAAAGATCTGAAGAAGTTTTCAAAGAAAAGGTTATTCAAGAAGGAGTTGTTGAAAAGTGCGCTGCTTTTGCCGCAAGAGAACACGGAGATGCGAGAAGAGCATTGGATTTATTAAGAGTCGCAGGTGAATTGGCTGAAAGAAATAGTGATAGTAAGATCTTTCTAAAATACATCGACCAAGCAAATAATAAAATTGAAAAGGATAAAATTCTTGATGTTGTTAGGACAGAACCAAAACAATTTCAAATTGTTTTATATTCTATAATTAAATTATCTGAGAAAAATAAAACCCAACAAACTTCCTTAATTCATAATAAAAATAAAAAAAATTCAATTTTCACAGGAGAAGTTTATAATCTTTATCAGGATTTATGCGCTAAAAATAAATTTGAAGTTTTAACTCAAAGAAGAGTAAGTGATATAATTCAAGAATTTGATATGCTTGGAATTATTAATGTAAATGTTATTTCAAAAGGAAGAGGGGGAAGAATGAGGGAGATAAGGCTCGCAATAACAGATAATATAACAGAAAAGGCGAAAGAAATTATAGAAGAATCATTAAATTATACTTAAACTAAATTAAGGCAAACACAAATGAACCCAAAAGAAATTTTGAACTTTTGTATTGAAAGAGGATTCTTAATTGATAACGAGGTTTTAAATTTGTTTAATGAAACAGAAGATCTTGAAACAGTAAAATTAATAATTGGAAAAATTAATGAGCATACTCCTAAAAAGATTATCACAAAGGAAATTTTTTATCAAAATAAAGAAAAAGTAAGTGAGGTTTTATCAAGATTTCCAAAAGAGAATAAGGGATTAGAAAAACTAAAGATTAAACTTGGATTAAGTATTGAAATTTCAAGACAAAAAGTGAAATCTTTAGCAACATCATATGATGTTTCTCAGAATGAACAAGATATAATTTCCGAAAAACTTGATGAAGATGAAGAAATTAATTGTGTGAAAGTTCTTTCAATGTCCAACACCCTCGGTAAAAAACTCGATACCAAATCTTTTGTAAATTATTTTAGGGGGAGATTTAATGAAATGAAGAATTCATTACAAGAACATTCTGAACTTGGTAATTTAGTTTCAATAAATAAAATTTCTGGAAAAGGGCAAGGAACTTCTATTCTTGGAATTGTTTATGATAAAAGGATAACAAAAAATAAAAATATAATCTTTGAAGTCGAAGACTTGACAGGTAAAATTAAAGTTTTAGTAAATCAAAATAAACAAGAGCTTTACAAAAAAGCAGAAGATATTACATTAGATTCTGTAATAGGTGTGAAAGGTTCTGGAAATAATGAAATTCTTTTCGCAAATAATCTTTTTCTTCCAGATTCCTTTCTTCTTGAGAGAAAAAAATCTCCTGTTGAAGAATCTGTATTATTTATTAGTGATGTGCATGTTGGAAGCAAGAATTTTTTAGAAAAAAGTTTTTTGAAATTCATAGATTATCTTAATGGAAAAGTTCCAAATACACCAGAAGCTGCTAAGATAAAATATTTGTTTGTTGTTGGAGATGTTATTGCAGGGGTTGGGTGTTATCCTAATCAAGAAGAGGATTTGGAAATAGTGAATATTGAAGAACAATATTCAAGAGCTGCAGAACTTTTCGGAAAAATAAGAAAAGATATTCAAATAATAATCCTCCCTGGAAATCATGATTGTGTTAGGTTAATGGAACCTCAACCAATTTTAGATGAAAAATATGCGTGGCCCCTTCATGATCTAAAAAATGTAATCCTTACAACAAATCCTTCCCTTGTCAATATTGGAGGAAAAAAGAATTTTCCAGGCTTTGATGTCCTCTCTTACCACGGATTTTCATTTCCTTATTATGCAAATAATGTTCCTAGTTTAATAATTGATAAAGCTATAAAATTCCCTGATAAAATCATGACCTATCTTTTAAAACAAAAACATCTTGCCCCCACGCATGCTTCTGTTCAATACTATCCTTCTGAAAAAGACTCTTTGATGATTAAGAAAACCCCTGATATTTTTGTTTCAGGGCATACTCATAAAACAGGAGCATCATATTATAATAATATATTAGTTATTTCAAATTCTTGCTGGGAGCATTTAATGCCTTATCAAGAGAAAATGGGTTTTGAAGCTGATTTTTGCAAAGTCCCAATGTTTAATCTTAAAACCCGCAAGGTAAAGATACTTGATTTTTATGAAGATGGTGAGAATGAACCTATTATGTTAAACAATTAAAAATGAATAATCAAGAATATTTCCAAGAACTTAATAAAGATGTAAGAGAAATTTACGAAATAGCTGAAACAGCTAGAAAAAAAGGACTTGATCCTGTTAATAAAGTTGAAATTCCTTTGGCAATGAGTCTTGCGGAAAAAGTTGTTGGGTTAATTGCAATTATTTATCCTCAATTAATGGATTGTGGAATTTCAAAAAGGATAATTGAACTTGAAAAAGAATATGGGAAACTTGATCCTGCTGTTTGTTTACAAATTGCAGAAGAGGTCGCAAAACAAAAATTTTGCAAATTTTCAAATTTATTAGAAGCAATTGATGCAGGAGTGCGAATTGGTTTCGCATATATTACACTTGGAGTTGTATCAAGTCCTATTGAAGGATATACAGAGATAAAAGTTTTTAAAACAAAAGATGGAAGAGAATATTTCTCTCCTTTTTATTCAGGACCTATAAGAAGTGCAGGTGGAACAGGTGCTGCTTTTTCATTAGTGATACTTGATTATTTAAGAGAGATTTTTGGATATAGTGTTTACGATCCTACTGAAGACGAGATAAAAAGAACAGTGACAGAGGTTATAAATTATCATGAGCGAATAACCAATTTACAATATTTTCCAACAGAAGAAGAAATAATTTTTCTTGCAAAAAATATTCCTGTGCAGGTTAATGGAGATCCAACTTCTAAAAGAGAAGTTTCAAATTTTAAAAATCTTGAGAGAATTCATACTAATTTCATTAGGGGAGGATTTTGTTTAACACTTGCAGAAGGTTTGGCTCAAAAAGCACCTAAAATTAAGAAATATATTGATTCATTAAGAAAAAAAGGATTTAAACTAAGTTCATGGGATTTTTTAGAAGAGTATATTGAAATACATAAAAAAAGAGATTCTGGAAAAACAGAAAGCTCCCCAACTTATTTGAATGATTTAGTTGCAGGTCGACCTGTGTTTGGATATCCTTCAAGATCTGGTTCATTCCGCTTTAGATATGGTCGTGGTCGTGTGAGCGGATTCAGTGCTGCTTCTGTGCACCCTGCAACAATGGCAATTACAGATTCTTTTATTGCAACAGGAACTCAATTAAAAATTGAAAAACCAACAAAAGGATGCGCCATAACTGTTTGTGATTCAATTGATGGTCCAATTGTAAAACTATTTAATGGAAGCGTAAAAAAATTGAATAACAAGGAAGAAGCAAAGAAATTTTATCCAGACGTAGAAGAAATAATTTATTTGGGTGATCTTTTATTTCCATTTAGTGATTTAAGTAATAGGAATCATAATCTGATAAAGCCAGGGTATGTGGAAGAGTGGTGGAATCTTAATTTATTGGAAAAAAAAGAATCAGAGAAAATTGATTATCTTAATGTGTCTTTTGAAGAAGCTGTAAAGTTAAGTGAAGAACATAAAATTCCTTTGCATCCAAAATATATTTTTTATTGGACAGAGATTTCTAAGGAAGAATTTTTTGAATTAATTGAATGGCTAAAAAATTCAAAATTTGAAAAAAAACTTATTTTTAAGTATGGTAAGTCAGCACAAGAAAAATTCAAAAAAGCGAAAAGAGCATTGGAACTTTTGGGCATTGAGCACGAGGTGACAATAGAAAATGTTGTTTTATCCGAAGAGAATAGTAAAGCTTTACTTACAAATTTGGGAATTGATTTTAATTCATTTGTAGATAATAATTTATTAAAAGATGAGATTGAAAAATTAATTCAAAAGTTATCTGAAAATTTGAATAATGAAAAATCTGTTTTAGAAATGGTTAATTTTGTTTCTAATTTTAAAATAAAAGATAAGGCAGGTAGTTTTATAGGAACGAGAATGGGGCGTCCTGAAAAAGCGAAGTTAAGAAAATTAACAGGGAGTCCTAATGTCTTGTTTCCTGTTGGAAAAGAAGGGGGCAGGTTTAGAAGTGTTAATGAAGCATATGCACGAGGAAAAGTAAGAAGTGCTTTTCCTATTTTTTATTGCGAGAATTGTGAGAAATCAACAATTTATTCTTTGTGTGAAACATGTAATTCAAAATCTAAGAAAATGTTTTATTGTCATACTTGTAAGGAAAAATCTTTTTACGAATGCGAACAGCACGAATCTGTACCATATTTAAATCAAGATATAGATATGGTTAATTATTTTGAAAGTGCTGTTAAAAAAATAATGGTTGAAAAATCAAAGATACCTGTTTTAATAAAAGGAGTTAAAGGAACTTCTTCTTCTGGGCACAGAATAGAAAATCTTTCGAAAGGAATTTTAAGAGCAATGCAGAATCTTCAAGTTAATAAAGATGGGACAATTAGGTTTGATGCAACAGAATTACCCATTGTTTCATTTAAACCAAAAGAAATTTCTGTAAGCATAGAAAAACTTAAGGAATTAGGTTATACACATGATGTTTCTGGAAATGAACTTATTGATAAAGAACAAATTTTAAAATTAGAACCCCATGATATTATTCTTCCGAGTTCGCCAGAAACTCCTGATGATAGGGCAGATGAAACCTTCATTAGAATAAGTAGTTTTGTTGATTCTTTACTTGAAAAATTTTATGGATTAAAATCCTTTTATAATATTAAAAAAAGAGAAGATTTGGTTGGGCATTTAGGTGTTTGTATGGCTCCTCATAATTGTGCAGGTGTTATTTGTAGAATTATTGGATTTTCAAATACACAAGGATTGTTTGCAAGCCCATACATGCATGCAGCCATAAGAAGAGATTGTGATGGTGATGAAGCAGCTATTATGTTACTTATGGATGTTTTACTTAATTTTTCTTTGGAATTCTTACCAAAACATCGTGGAGGTACTCAAGATTCTCCTTTGGTGTTGAATGCAAAAATTGATGCAGGAGAAGTTGATGACCAAATACTTGATTTTGAAGTTACTAACGGATATCCTTTGGAACTTTATGAACTCGCGGAAAAAGAAGAACACTCTTCTAAGATAAATCTTCTTGATATAAAAAAAATATTGGCTGAAGAAGGAGATACATTTACTTCATTAGGTTTTACTCATGACACTTCAAATTTTAATGAAGGGGTTGTTTGTTCTTCTTATAAATCTCTTGCGACGATGAAAGATAAGCTTAAACATCAGATGGAACTTGTTGAGAAATTAAGGTCTGTTGATACTTCAGATGTTGCGAGATTAGTAATTGATAAACATTTTATAAAAGATATGCGAGGAAATTTGAGAGGGTTCTCTATGCAAACTTTTAGATGTGTTGATTGCAATGAAATTTTAAGAAGACCTCCTTTAGCTGGAAATTGCCCTGTTTGTCGAGGAAAAATAATTTTTACAGTTAATGAAGGGGGAATAAAAAAATATCTTGAACCTGCTTTGAGTTTGGTTGACAAATATGGTCTCTCTATTTATATGAAACAGAACCTCGAATTAATCAAGAGACATATTGAAAGTATTTTTGGAAGAGAAAAAGAAAAACAAGAAGCTTTGGGTAAGTGGTTTTAGGAAAATTTAAATAACACATTTCCATTTTTTTATTATGAAATATAATAGGGAGAATTTTTCAAGAATTATTTTATCTATTGGGATTTTTTTTATTTTATTGAATATTTTTGCCAATATTTCCTATTGGTTTTCTCCATATTATATTTTAAGTCTTGGTAGCGCGATATTTTTACTTTTATTTTATTTTTGGGTGATTGTCCCTTATTTGCTTTTTTATTTTGTTTTTTTTAAATTTAAGAAATTAAATAATATCTCTCTTTTTACAGGAGGGGGTTTAATGGTTTTAGCAGATATTTATACTAACTATGTGTATTTTACTTCTGTTGATGGTCAAGCAGGATTCATATTTTTTATTTCTCCAATTTATTTAATGGGTATTATGGGTATTGGGTTTTTGGGTGGTTACATCTTTTCAAGATTTCAAAGATCTAACAAATAAACCATAATTGTATACCCACAAAAATCAAAGATTTTTCTAGGTTTCAATTCTCAAACTAAATAAACCAATATAGTTGGAATTAATAAAACACCCATCATGTTTGTTCTTCTTACTCCAAGAGAAATTGAATAAATTCCTGTAAATGTTGAAGCAATTAAAATAACTAATCCTATGAATCCAGAGACTAAAAAGACAACTATGATTAAAAGTAAAAGTGTTGCAGATGAAATTAATGTGTAATTTATTTTTTTAATATTTTTAGAAAATAAATTTGCCAAGAATTTTGTGAGAAAAAAAGAGATTACGCCACTAAAAAGTACGATTGTTAAAATTAGAACTAAAATTTCCCAAGACATGTTTCCTATTATGTTTTGAATTGTGGCTGCGGCTCCTGTCCTTGTTCTTGAGATTACATAAAGTGAAATAAATGAAAATCCCATGACTAAAGTATTTGTTGCTCCAACAAGAACAAGAAAACCTTTTTTGTTTGTTCTGGAAAGACTATTTCCTATAATTGCTGCTTGTCCTGAACCCAAACCCGGGAGGAAACTGCAAATTGGGGAAGCGATTACTGCACCATATAATGGTCTGAACAAATTAGTTTTTGATGTTGTAATTTTTTGTTTTGGAATTTGTGTTTTATTTTTTATACTTATCAATAACATTGAACTTCCAAAAAGCCCTGTGAGTAAAGGCAAAAGAAATTTCTCAGAATTTTCAGCCATGTTTAAAACACTTAACCCTAAAAATCCTGCAAGTAAAAAAACAAACAGTGCGGAAAATTTCTTTTTCTCTGAAAATACCAAGATAGCAGAAACCAAAATCAAAACATATGGAATTAAGAATTTTATAGAATCATAAACCACTGAGATCAATAAAATCGAAGGAAAAGAAATTAATATTAAAATAAAAACAGCGGCTAAACTTCCATAAGCTGTTAAGATTATTGCCTCATACCCTTGTCCTTTTTTTAATAATTCATGTCCTGGTAAAATAGAAAGTTCTGTATCTGTGTCAGGGCAGCCAAGAAAAATTGAAGGAATAAAATCAACAAAAGTATGGGTGATTGCCATTGATGCAATGAAAACTATTAAGTACAATGGATTAATCGAGTAAAAAGTTGTGACAGACAAAGAAATAAGAAATGCACCAATTAAATTTATATGAATTCCTGGAGTTAAGCCTGTAAATGTTCCAAAAAGAATTCCAATAAATAAACTTAAAATTATTTCAATTAACATTGTTAACAATATCAATAAATTTTAATCAAGAAAATTATTTAAAGTTTAAGTTAATTTATTTTAAATGATGTCCACAGAAACTGAAAGAGTAATAGATATGTTAGAGGAGAGAGGCATTCCTTATACAATAAGTGGTGAACTCGGAATAATGGATTTAACAGATGATACTAAGGATTATTTTAATGCTATGTTTGCTGCTGATCGTAGAGCAAATGAAAATCCTGTAGACTTTAGTCTTCCTTCTTCTGAATGTTATAGGCAATAATATTGATAAATTTTATAAACTATGTTTTTTTATATAACTCATGAAAAAAGAGGGTGGGTTTGTTTTTCTAATTTGAGTTTCAACTATTTTGATGTTGGGTTTAATTGTTGCTCAAGAAAACCATTCTCATGATGCTGGAGAAGATATTGCCCACGAATTAGAAGAAGAATATGGTGATGAGGAACTTGGTGCAACCGAAGGAATCACTCCGGATAGTCCATTTTATTTTGTAGATAATTTTTTTGATAGATTTGCTGATGAATTAGCAGTAAGGGAAGAAAAAATTGCAGAGATTAGGGCAATGATTGAAGCAGGAGATTTTGAAGCTGCACGAGAAGCTTTAAAAAGATACAGGGAACATGCAGATAATCTAGAAAGAGAAGTGAGCCCAGAACAAAAAGAAGAGGCAAGAAGAAGTGCTGCCGCTATTCATAATGTATTGAGATCATTGGAGGACAAAATTCCTGATGGTGATCGAGATGAATTTTTTGATGATATAATTGAAAGAGAAGGAAGAATTGTTACTGCTGTTGAAATTGCGGGAAAGATTAAGGATTTGTGTGAAGCACTTTCAGA
>CEPX01170038.1_pt1 | contig 10549 bp, 1 predicted proteins | sample 361361 | NCBI WGS metagenome assembly CEPX01 (sample SAMEA2619974, study PRJEB7988) | marine metagenome | biome: marine biome (ENVO:00000447); feature: mesopelagic zone (ENVO:00000213) & marine oxygen minimum zone (ENVO:01000065); material: "saline water (ENVO:00002010), including plankton...
TAGTGAAAGCTCACAGTCACCAGTGCAGGTAGCTTTTGATAGAAGAAATAACTTAATTTTAGCATATGAAAATGCTGTATATATGGTTTATAATATTGAAAAATATTTATTACTTGTTGGTTCAGGTGGAGACGGTTCTACTGTGCCTATCTCATCTGCAGATGTTAGAAAAATAATTGACAATATTGGAGAACACTCTTATGTAACTGGAAAAATAGAGGTAGATGACTTAAATACTATTTGGATTCCTTTTAAACATGGTCTTTTAAAGATAGCAAATAATAGTGTAGTTCTTTATGGACGGAAGGAGGGGTTAAGGGGTGGCAGTGTTGTATCTATTTCCATTAAGAGTGCGTCACACAGGTTTGTATGTTGCGAAAACGCAGTTTACGAAATGGTTGGCGATAATATCTCAAAACTTGGTCTTAGGAATTCTGAAATTGCTCCAATATCCTTAAATGAGCAAAGGACTCAAGAAACATATCCTCAGGAGTTTATGTCAAATCATTTTGTGCTTTGGACCAAGAGTGATTCGCTGTTAATATCTACTCTTTCAGAGGTGATTCAGTTAAGTTATTTGGACGAAAGATTTAATACAAAAAAAATAGGAATTACAAAGTTTAAGTCGAGTGACTACGCGCTTGTGAATGAGTTTTCCAGTAGTAATTTTAGACAAAACTTCTCTATTGACGAATATAACAACGTGTATGAATATAGGGATTTCTTCAACGTTATGATTAATGGACATAGAATTGGTAACGGATATACCTTTAATCCATTCAATACTAGGTTTTCATTTGATTCTCCAGTGTTGCCGACAGACCTTATTGAAGTAGAGGTTCAACCTGGAATGTCTATAATTAATGACTTTTCTCCAAATAATGCTGAGATTATGGCTCTCGGAACCATTGTTAGGAGACCTGGAAAGTTGGCATTTCAAAATACAGATAGAAAAGTAATGTTAGTAGATGGAACAAGTAAATCTTTATTTTTGGATGATGTTATAACTAAAAGACCATTTGATGTTATTACATTAGATAGGGAACCGCCTGTTGGCAAGTTGATAATTAATAACGTGGTCGCTCCTAGGGTCTTGAATATTAGCATAGATAAGCTTGTTGGAGGTGATGGTATTCCAATTCCATATGACGAACATTCGGGTGTTGATAAAATGATTATCTCTAATTTTGACAATTTCACATTAGATGGAATGGAGCCATCTCCTTTAGTTCCTTTTAAATCTAATGTAAATCATGAGGTGGGAGACTTTATCGTTTCGTCTACTCTAATGAAGGAATTCACCACAGAGTTGGGTTCTGCACTCGTTTCATTTAAAGCTACTGGATCTATTGAAGAGGAGATGTATTTTGGAGCAAGCTCCCCTCCATCTATTTATAAGAAAGTTGAAGATGAAATTTCTTTGATTTATTTATTTCACGAAGAAAGCGATGACTCTGAAATTTCATTTATGACAGTATTCCAAAATGATTTGATTATTTCAGTTGGATCTCAAAGTGGGGTTGGGAAGCTATATAGAACAAGAGACTTAATAAACTTTGAATTAATAGGTAGCGTATCTCAGAGGTACATTACAGATTTTGCAAAGTCTCCATATGATCAGCTTCTTTATGTGTCTGCCGGTGGAGGTTCAGAATATGGGACTGGTGCAGTGTATTCATACGATGGGGGATCTCTGTCTATTTACAGGGATGACTTATTTCAAACCGTTAATTCCATAGTGGCATTTGATAGATTTGTATATGCTGCTACTGGTTTTTCTGGTGCCATATATAGATTAGATGTATCTGCTGACACGGCTGAAATAGTTCATGTAGATTCAAGTCAAAATATATTATCTATAGGAAGTGTCGGAGTTGCAGTGTATGCGGGGATGGAGGCTAGTGGAAATATAATAAGAAGCTCTAGTGTAGATGCTCATTTTGTTAATTCTTTTAATACAGTTCCGTCATCCGTAAATAGAATTAAAGCCATAACAGATTTTGATGATAACGACGATCCAATAGAGACAATATATGCTGCTGTGGATAATAATTTATTTAGGTACACAAATGCATGGACATCGGTTGTCCAGTCAACCTCAACAATAAGAGATTTCGCTAAGGATGTTAATGGGGAGCTTTGGGTTATTTCTGATGATGGAATACAGAAGGCTATAGATCCATCCTCTGGAGTTTCTTACATTTACTTAAAGATGGTAGATAGGGCGGGAAACGAAACATCCTTATCATCTGAACCTGATGCAGATGGAGATGGTTACAATGACAATCTTGTTGCCCCATTAGATATTGAAACTCTTAGGGAGTTTACTAATCATAATAGAATTTTAGAGTTAGATGAGTTTGGTGACGTAATTTTCGATTATGAGGGAGATTCTAATTTCTATTCTGCCAACAGAATTACTAAAGAAATTGGAATATTTTACACAGAAGTATTTAATGCAACTAATAATCATGTATCTTGGGACAAGATAACATGGGAGACAAGCACTCCAGAAAATACTGATATAAAATTCCACATTAGAACTGGAGTAAGTCGTGATTCTCTGTTGAATTCTGAATTTTCATTGTCATTAAATAATTCTGATAGTGGTTTTGATCTGTCTTTCCTTAATGGTCAATTCCTTCAAGTTAAGGTTGTTCTTATATCATACGCAAGAGACATAACCCCGTCTTTATATAAACTTAATATTACGTCTATTGCAACAGAATCTGCTCACCTGTTTACTACTAATTTTATTTTACCTAGTAGAGTGAAGAGGGGTATACTTGCTGCTGACAAGTTTATTCCAGTGTCTGCTGATATTATATTTGGAATTAATACGAATAATTCTACAGAGTTTAGTGATTACCAGGTCATTTCAGAGAACAGGCTATTCACTACAGACAGTCAACAAATCGGAGAAGGTTTAAGAATAGGTGTTAGATTATTATCTCCTCAGACTGCAGATCAGGCTATTTCTCCTCCAATTGAATATGGACCGTATGGATACGCAGTTGACGTTAACACCGTAGAGTGGAGTTATGTAAATACTGAAAGCGAAGCTAGGACTGTGAATTTTACTGTTTCATTTTATAATGATGTATCACTGTCATCTCAATTAGTATCATACAATAGTTATGATTCTTCAGAATTATTTCGCGTTAATGGGGATTCTTTTCCAGAGGGCGAAGGATATGGTATTGTTGCAGGTGAAACTGCATATGTTTCATTTATTCCTCCATCTAACAATCCGTTTTATTGCGATAAAGAATACTTTACAAAAATCAGCATTATCGAGGATTCTGTTGAAGAAATCATTAGTGATGAAAGAAGCTTCCTATATCAATGTGGCGTAAGCTTTTTAGATGAGATACAATTTGATTTTCAAAATTTGGGGGACATACAGATCTATGATTTTAGAATTAAGTTTTATTTAAACGAGGCAAGAACGAATTTGTTTAAATCGTATTTTAGCGGGAATAACCCAAGTCTTTGGCTTGTAAATAATTCTCCTTTCCCAGAAGATGGAGAAACGTTCTTATCTGGAGACACTAAAACTATTGAATTTGCAGTCCCATTGGACGATGACGGATTTGAGTCTGGGGTTACGTACTATCTTGCAATAGATGCTTTTAATGGTGAGGATTTTATATCACAAAATAACAGTTATACATTTAGAGCTCAAACGATCCCGGATGCAAATGAGTGCGGTCCTTACTCTGGAATTCCAATATTAAGATCCTTTGCTATTATGTTTGAACTAGAGGATGGTGAGTTTGTTAAATTTAACGTTGTAGAATAATATAATGCCTATAAAAAGTCCACATTTTGGTTTATACTCCTTCACTACAGGAGATACTTATTCTGCTCAGGTAGATCAGGATAGATTTCGTATTATTGATAATAGTTTTTCTTTTTTAGCTGAAGTAATAGGTGATGGAATTATAGATGGGTTTAATATTATTGAAGATGATGATAATGCATCTAGTATTACTGTTGCGCCCGGGATCGCCTTGATTGATAAATTTTCAACTAGAACTTTTATTTCAAAAAGAATAAATCTCCCAGACAATAGAGTTAGCTATATCTATGTTAGAAGAAGAATTGATACTATTGGGCAGTTTAGTGGCTTTTCTGATTTTTATACGATAGAATTTGAAGATACCACAATTCCGTTAACCCCTTTAGCCTTTATGTCTAATGGAGTTAGCGACAACAGTGTGTCGCTTTCCTGGAGCGTTAATGACTCTGAATTTGATTTGAGTTTTGTTGAAATCCATAGAAGCGATGACGGTGGCGATTTTGAACTTACTGATACTGTTGATTATTCTGGCGATTTAGATATGTCATTTATTGACTTTTCTGTGAGTCAAAATTCAAAATATGAATACATAGTTAGGGCGGTAGACTTATCTGGTAATAAGTCTAGTTTTACTTCTGCTGTTGCTGTTGAAACATTGCTTGATTTATCCATTCCGGAGCCCCCACTTAATATCAAGATATACAACACTGATTCGTCTGCTCAAATTTTGTGGGGAAAGGTTGACGATGCCATGGTGTCTTATGTTCAAATTAGATATCACACTATGAGTATCGATGGTAGTCGATTAGATGAGGATAGTATAGTCAATGTTGATAAGGACAGATTGAATTATGTGTTCTTAAATTTAAATAATTCCGCTAATTACAGGATGTTTATTAAGAATGTTAGTGAAAATGGAGTAAGTTCGGTTGAAGTGGAGAAAATTTTAGAGCCCAGATTTTTTAATAAGCCAGAAGATGTTTCTTCAATTTTTGTTGACACTGTATTGTGGAGCAATGCTACTGCTTTACAGATAGAATGGAACTTATCAGAACAAGATGTTCCTGACGGAGATATTTTATCTCCGTATTATGAAGATCCATATTCTGAAGGTGAATTACCTCTCAATGCAATCGACACGTCCGAAGATGATTATATTCTTGTGAAGGTTAAAATAACGCAAATTAATGCTGACGGATCAACCATAGATGGAGCTCTTATGTCTGCATTTAATGATGGAATAATGAATGTGGTGGAATTTAATACTGTTCCAGAGAATGCAGAGACTCCGCCAGATGTTTTTCCCATTTTGCCAAGTCAATTGTACTTAGTGTCGGTTTATAGGTATGTAAACGGAGAATTATCTCTAGGAAGATTCTTTTATATTGTTACTAAAGATTTTGTTCCACCTCCGCCAGTTGAAAATATTAATATATCAGTTTCATCAGACTCATCAATAGAGGTTGTGTGGAACGTTCAAACATATGGTGCGATAGATTTATCTGATGTGGTTGATTATGATTTGATCACATATGAGTATCCAATAATAGCTATAGATGATTCTGGAAGCGCAATTAATGCTATAAGCATTGGCAATAAGACTGAAGTTCCAATTGCTGATGCTTTATACTTATATGCTCTTGATGGTCAAATTTTATCAGCGGAATTAAATCCGTTTTTTGTTGCTGGTCAGGATCTTTTTGATTTTAATAATATGTTTATAGAGTCATTTCAGATTGATTATAGTCACATGACAATTGGTGAATTGGCTAACGCTATCCTTCAGGTAGAGGTTGCTCCTGTAATTAATTCTTTTATGTCAAATTACGTTAACATTATAGTTAATGATACGTCTGTAGATAGGTCAGCAACTGACATATTTGAGATTCCTGTATTTCCAAGTGGAGAAACTATAAGAACGCAGTCATTTAAGGTTTCTCCAACCTCTGGTCAAGTCCCAGATATTGACATGGTACTTGGTGAACCTGTTGAACTTTATAATGGATCTACGGGTGGTGCTGCGTTTTTTAAGCTCACCCCAGATTTAATTAATGTATCAAGTAAGTATGAATTCAACATAAGAGCAAAAGATGCATCTGGGAATGTATCTTTGTATGAATCTAATTACATTTTAGTTAGGTCAGAGGATTTTTTTGAAAAACCAGAGTATCCTAGAAACTTATATGCTTCACCTGGAGATGGCTTAGTTATCTTAAATTGGAGTCCTCCAGTTAATGATTCTATATTGGAGTATATTTCAATATACAGGGCAGAGGCTAGACTTGGAGTGGTTGCAGAGAATTTTATAAAGATTGATACAGTAGATATATCAAGATATCAATACGTGGACTATACCGCACAAAATGAAATTACATATGTCTATTTATTGACAACAATAACATATTATGGATTAGAGAGCTTAAATCCGGTTGATGATGGAGTTATCGGCTCGGCGCTTGTTCATATGACACCAAGGTCTTCAAATACTCTTTCTGCTCCATTTAATTTAATTGCATCTAAGGACGGAAATGACGTTATTTTAGGTTGGGATTTTAATCAGGATTCATTTGATGGTTTTGAGATATATAGGTCTATAGACAGTAAGGTTGATTTTGAAATAATTGATACAGTTCCTGGTACAATAGGGGATTATAGAGATGTGAACGGACTAACAAACACTGGCATATATAGATATATGGTTAGAAAAGTTATAAATGAAGGAGATATTGGATTTACGGAGCTTAATGAACTGCCTTCTTTTTCAGAATTTATAGCTTCTGTTTCTATATCAAATGGAAACATTACAATTGATCGGAATTTTGGTAGAAATTTAAATAATTTAAAATCGCCAGTAACGGAAGTAACAAGAGAGGTTACGGAATCTCATAGGCATTATTTAATTGATTCAGAAGATGATAGAAGAATTAATTTTGCAGGCGGAATAACTATATCTAACTGGACAACTGGACCGAATGATGGCAGGGTGTGGAGGACTGATGCTGATTTATTATCTATGATTGATTTTGAGGTAATCGTTTCTGATAATCCTGGATTATCTACTGTATCTGTTGATGAAATTGACGAGGACGGAAATCCCCTGCATTGTGGAGGTATCGGTAAAGCTCAAGCTGGTGAATCAATGGCATGTTATAGGTGTTATCGAGGCAATGCGCCAGGGTTTTACTTATTTGAGAATTCTGATTTATTTTGCCCATACTGGAGTGACGACTTTAGCTTTGGTCCTGGGTTTTCTTATGATAATAGGGATCAGAATATAGATGGATATATTGGAGGTGGATACTGTGATCACAATACACTTGAGCCAGGAACATTCGCATATAGACAGTGTAATCGGTCTACTCATGGGAGTGCCCCTCCTAATGTACCAATTCCATACACTGTATATATTGATGATGAGATTACTAGGATGTTATATGATCTTGACATAGAGAATGGGGTACTAACATTTGAAAGGTCGTTAGGGACAATTCCAGAAGAAGGAGGACCTATAGCTTTTTCTTTACTTGGCGATTTCATTCAGCCAGAGGTGAAGGTGATATTTGAGTCTGAGGAGGTTAGTGGATCTTTGCCATCATCTCTTGTTGAGTCTGTAAGTGCGACTCAATTTACTCAGAATCAACTGTCACATGATTCTATTCCAGGATTACAACATGATGGGAGAATAAAGGAAGAATTATTACCATTAAGAGTCCGTATGTCTACGGTAGACGGATATTCTTATTATGGGATTGAAGATGAGGATGGGGTAATAATTGATTCTGAAGGAGATGGTAACATAATTGGGTTAAAGCTATGGAGTGAAGATAGTGGTCCTGCTCCTATCATTTTTTATGATTTGATGTATTTTCCATCTATCAATATACTATGGGCTGCAAGTTCTATTGGGGTTATTTATAGCGATGATTTTGGAGTAACGTGGGATAGGTCGAATAAGGCAAATCTATCAACAATGTTAGCTCCACATAAAATATTTAGGTCTATGCTATATAATAAGGTATTTATTATAACTAATAGATCTGTATTTGTTAGTCCAGTTCCTGGGGAGCCAATATCTGGAGAGAACGATGACATTCCTTCTCCTTCTGGTTCATTTTCAGAAATACCGGGCATTGCTGCCTCTTCTGCCATTAGAGATGTAATGGAGGTAAGTACTGATCAAATTTCTGTTATTGGTTCTGGTCTTAAAATTAAAAGGAGGCATGCCGTTGAGGTTAATCTCTTTGAGTTCAAAAAGAGTGTTAATATATTTGAGTCTAATGGAGTTGTCGACTTCACTGATGATTTGGGATTCCAAATTCCTATTAATAGTTTAACCTTATTAGAGCTTGCGGAAAAAATTAGAGAAACTTTAATATTTAGAATCGGAGATGACTCTATCTATATGAAAGATTTGTACGAGGTATCTGTTGATGAAAATACCGCATCTCCAGCCCATTCTATGATAGATACTGATTGGATACTTGATGAGGATGAAATTGACTTTCAAATAGAGACACCTTACCTTGACCCAAGATCTGGAATTTTCTTTTCTACTAATCTTGGAGTGTATAGATTGAGATACGATTCTTATGGAGTTAATCCGATTCTTACTCAAAGATCAATTTTTGGATCGTCTACAACAAATGCATATGCAATGCTTAATGATAAAGAGTACGGTAGATTTTTAATAAGTACTGATGCTGGTCTTATTGAATCTTTTGATGGTGCAGATACTTTTTCTTTAACGGATGACATTCCCGATCAGGTCCCAATATATTCATTCATTCAAGAAGGTGATTATATTATTGCAATATCAGCGCAATCTATTTATAGAAGAGATCCAGGAAGAAAAGACTTTATTGAGATTTTTTATACAGAAGATTTTTTTATGAGAAAGGCAATAGTTCATTACGGAAAGCTGTATGTGACTTCATCAGACGGTTTAATGGTTAACGTTGCTGATCAAAATGTTTTCTCTTCTTCTAGTATTTCTCTAATTCACGCATCTGGGATTCTATCTAAGAATGGTAAGAATTTTGCGATTCATTCTTTAATGAAATATTCTGATAAATTATTTATTGGTTCAGAAAACTCAATATATATATCTACATCATCATCTTTAATATATAGACATTGGGAAGCCGGGATGAAGACGGTTCCAGCTGTATATGTAAATGATGTTGAGCAGAAAATAGGATGGTATATATTAAATTCAAATAATAATTATAGCCTAACTTTTGATGACAAATATGATAGTGAGGACTCAATTACTGTTGCAAGGCAATATAGCAGATTTAAGGCGAGAAATGGCGGTTGGGTGGATCAGGATTTTGCATCAATTGTTTTAATGTATATAAATGGTTTTAGGATGAATGAAGGAAGTAGAGCAGAGAAACCGGTCTATTCAATACAGGAAGAGGTTGGGGCTGGAATAGCTATTACAGATACCATATCTCATCTTGAGGGAGCAGAAGAGTATTTATCTCAGATGGGGTTGATGAAAAATCTATTAATTTCAAACGAAATTGATATGGATGGAAATTCCACGGAATTGGGCTATTTGAATTTTACACGACAGAATGTTAGGTTGTTAAATAATCTTATAGATAAATTTAATTCTCAAACTTATTTTACAGATCCAAAGCTTGCGGATGACTCACCAGACTCTGATATTACCGATAAAACAAAGACATCTCTTCCTGAATTTAAGGTATATCTTATTGGCGAGGAGGGTGTTTTAGGTGACTTTGGAGACTACCCAGAAGAACCTATGGTGGGAAATAAGGTAACTATAGATCCAGAAGATAGAGAGTGGCTAACTGGTATCGGATACTATGGAGATGGGGAAAGTGGAGATGACAATGGTCCTACTGAGCAAAGCGGAGCTTGCTGTGTTAATGGATTATGTCATGAGGTTACAGAGGAGCAGTGTACAAGTCTTGGTGGAACTTATCTTGGTGATGATTTTGATAATTGCATGGCAGATCCATGTAGCAGTACGGGAGGAGACGATCCGCCTCCGCCCGGACCTCCGCCTCCGCCTCCGCCTTTCTAGGATATATGATGTTATTTAAAGATATATATTTAATGCTCGATGGAGAGTCTTATGGTGGAGGGTCTAGTTTTAGGTTAGATTCTGATGAGTCAGCAAAGAGTAAGCCATTGGAAGTTGTAAAATATCAAGACAGTGGATTTGAGATGAATGGAGTTGAAAACGATTCTATAAATTTACAGATAAAAACCAGCGACACTATTAGGGTTTTAAATATAACTAGAAGTATGTTGCCTATATCTCAGGGGGTGTTAAGCTTAGAACCCCAAGACCGAACAACGCAAAGGTCAACAGGGGGAGGGGGGGACGATGACCCGCCTTCCGAGCCAGACTGTTGTTGCTGGATCGATTGGGATTCGCATCTCAACAAGCGTGGATCTTCATATTCGGTGCCTGGTGTAGGTAGCCTTGATGAGTGTGCAGAGATCGGAGGAAGATGGGACTGTTTAGGTATTAATTTGTTCAACTATAACCTCTGTAAACACCGTGCACGCCAAGTGTTTAAAGAGTGTAAAGAAAATGTGCCAGATTCCTGGTGGGATAAACTTACTAGCACCTATGACAAAGAAAACCAACGGTGTCGCTGTCAACGGGAGATAATGGAGTTTGAATGTGAATTATTAAACAGACATTGCCTCGATGACTGTAAATGTAGGGAATGGCAAGCCTTGTATTCGTATCTTTTCGCAAACTGT
>CEPX01057874.1_pt1 | contig 10548 bp, 18 predicted proteins | sample 361361 | NCBI WGS metagenome assembly CEPX01 (sample SAMEA2619974, study PRJEB7988) | marine metagenome | biome: marine biome (ENVO:00000447); feature: mesopelagic zone (ENVO:00000213) & marine oxygen minimum zone (ENVO:01000065); material: "saline water (ENVO:00002010), including plankton...
GTGACCCCAGTCAACATTCCTATCTTCACTAATTATGATATTCCTTGAAGGTCCGAGAACTGCAAGGTTCAAGTAATGAGCATCCGCGTCACTTGTTTCCCAGCCAAGATAAACATCGTTGCCACTACCGTACCTATCCTCAACATCATCATCTCGCCGTTCTGGAATTCTCTTCCCGTTAACATATATAGTCATTCTAAATCACCTGCGTAACAATTCTTAACCCGTATGTGTTAGTATCAGTGTTAGCAAAGGCAACGTCAATTTCATCACCTGATTCAAATATTAATTCCTTGTCTGGAATATATACAATATCAGTCGCACTTGTTGCACTTGGGTCAATACTAAATAAGACAGTATCATACGCCGCACCATCATTTGCATTAAGTGTTACTGTTAAATTCTCACTTGTTGTTGGTGCTGCATCAAAATTGACAGTAATTCCAACTAACCTAAAATTATCTGCAATAGTTGTACTTGTTGCAATTGCTCCTGCACCTGTTGCGTTAGTTACTGCAGGAGCAGGACCTAATGCTCCTGCTATAATATCTACTTGTGGATGTCCAGCTGCATCAATTAATGCGAATCCACTTGTAGAACTATCTGCAATATTAGTAGCCCAAACAGCTACATTATCAACGATAACATTACCATCAACAGTAAGTTCTGTATCAACCATTAACTTACCATCAGAAGTAAATTGCATGACAGCAGCGTCACCATCATCAAAAGTAACACCACCTACATTATATTGACCACCAACCATCATGACGATTGGTAGTGTGTTTCCATCATTAAGAACTAAAGCACTATCAGACAAATGTAAGGAATTCCATAATAATTGATCGGTGCCCCACTTCTTCGTTGTTGCTACATAACCCATTTTCTACCTCCCCTTAATTTTTCATTAACGACCGCAAGACAGGGAAACTGCATGCCGTATAACATTAAATGAAGTGGTCATTTAAAACCACTTTGTTTTTAACTCTTCTTTTTCGGCTTCTCAGCCAAACTTTCTCTCTTCCTTTTCTCTAAATCAGATTCAACCCATCTCTCTGTCCCATCTGGGAAACGTGAATAAATAATGTGTCCACTTTTAGTTTTCCCACTTTCAACAAAATTCTTACAACGAGCTAACATAGTTTGGTACATTCCAAGCACATGCTTGTTCTGTGACCTTTTCCACAAAGCTACTTTCTGTTGACAACCTTCGTCTGTAAGTAATCCAGGATTCTCTTTAATCACTTGCCATTGACCTTCCTGTAAGATCAATGAACTTGCGTGTCTTTTCCCTGCCGTTGGTTCCAACGCTTTAGGGGTAATATCAACATAATCTACTTTTTCCATTTCAAATCATCTCCGTTCATTTGTTAAATTAAAAAAAAAATAAAATAAGCCTCTTTAAGCTGCTACTTCTAATTTACTTTCATCCCCATCTGCGTCAAACTGTGAACAAATCCACTCTGTTGCACTGACACAAACACATCTAATTAAAGTTATAGCTGCTGCAACTGCTGATTCTACTCCTGCTCCAGTTCCACCATTGATCCCTACAGTTGCAGGGGCACTGGACCTAATTTCAAATCCAGTTGATTCTCCTGAAGTCATTAACCATACAATATTACCTGGTGTTGGTGTTGGTAAAGTTAACCAAGTATTCGCATCTGCACCGTCTGTCACTACAACCATAGAAGTACCATCTGCAATAAGACCAGTTCCTGTCCCATCCACTGTAGGTACTCTTGATACAGCTGCACTTTGACAACCAACAGTTTGTGTGGTTGCTCCAGTTACAGCTAATGTGCTAGACAAAGTTGCTGCTCCTGTAACGGTTAATGTATCTGCAACAGTAAGGTCATCACTAACATTGATAGTATCAGCTTTAACTACCTCTGAAGGTCCGCTTTGTAATCCGTCTTTCATTTTGTTTACCTCATGATATGTTTTCATAAAAAAGAAAAGAAAAAATCTTTTCAAATTTATGTAGTTGTAATCTCCGAAGTTGCGTTGTTCCTTAACCCGGAAACTGCTAATCTTTGCGTAATTACAACAAAACCACTATCACGAGCCACATCTGAATACCGCTCAACAGTTAATGGTCGCTTCTCAGCAATTACAAAAGCATGGTTAGCATCAATCATGTATGCTAATGTTGCAGTTACATTGTTGCTTACAACAACCTTCATTCCGTAGATTACTCCAACCAAACTCTTACTTGGGTCGTTCATCCCGGACTTGTCTGCTTCAACAAAGGTATCAATGTTCCGAAGATCATTAACAACTTCTACTCCGCAAATCAAGTGACTTGGTCGATAGTTGTTTGCTTCCAAGTTCTGCATAGCTTCAGTAATGTCGGTAATTGGTAGCGTTGCGTTTGCGTTAGCTACGTTGTTACCAGCTGCTGCTGATGCTGTGTTTAGAGCTGCAACGATTAAAGCTTCTTCATTGTCTGCAAATTCATATCCAGCTAACTCAGCATGGTATGATAACAAGTCAATGATTCCATCTTCCATCATTTCTTTTGTAACTCCAATTCTAGCTCCGTACTTAACTGGTGTTAAGGTTAGGCTAGTGAACTCAGTTTGAGTTATTGGAATTTCTGCTCCTTCCGCTACTTGTGGGCCGTCTAATTCATTATTAGCAGTGATTTCTGCTTGTAATGGTAGAACTAATGTTCGCCCTGGTATTGCTGCTGGGCCAAAAACACGTGCAGCTAAGCCTCTTAAAACTAATTTTTTTCTTACCGCATTAATAACTTCGGGTAGAAGTGTTCGTGGGATAAGAAATGAAGTTGTTGCAGTGTTTGCTGTTGCACTTGCAAAATCTGCACTTCCTGTTCCTAATAATTGTGTTGGCATTTTTTCTTATCCTCCTATTTAGACAGTTTCCAGATGATATGTTCAGTATCAGCTGATCCACCAGTTAATGCGTAACCGATTTTGTGAGCGAACTCATCTGCTACTGCTACTTTGTTACTTGCTGCTTCATCTCCTTGGAGAAGTCCACCTGCTTCAACATCCTCATCAGTTTGATGTATAAATACACCTTCCATTGCTAATGCTCCGTAACCATCCGCTGGGATGTCTTCTAATGCTACTCCAAGAATGGTTTGATAACCACTAGCGGAGTCTGTCATTGATTTTCCTTTAATTGCGTTTGCTGCGTAGGTATTCCTAGCAGAAGCCGCAGTCTGAGTCAAAACGTCGTCATTAGCGATTGAAAATACAAGGTCTCCTGCTTCAATAGCAGTCGTACCACTGTCATTCAGAATCGTTATGGAACGTCCTTCATCAGATAATACAAATCCTGTTTGTGCCATTTTTATCCTCCTATGTTTTATCGGACTCTTTCCCGAATTTCTGCGTTGAATTTAGCGTAAGCTTCTTTACTCATGGTAAAGTCTCCTGCTTCTTCAACAATTCCGGCTTCTGCTGGTTTTTCACTTTCAACCACACCAACAGATTCTGTCCTGCTTAATTTGGTTTCATATTCTAGGATAAGTTTCAACTTGTCCTCAGATTCCTTCATTAATCCTTCCTTCTCCAATTCCTTGTTGACTTTCAACACGGATTCTACCAAGTCATTCTTTCTTGCATTTTTCAATGCGGTTAATTCTTCACGAAGTGATTTAATTTCTTCGCTTGTTAAACTTTCCTGAGCTGGAGCTTCCTCTGACTTCTCTTCAGATGGGGCTTCTTCCTTCTTCTCCTCTGCTGGAGCTTCTGGAGCTGCTTCAGGTTCTACTTTAGGTTGTTCTTCTTCAGCCATTTTATTTACCTCATGTTGTTTTAATTCTTTCACGTCCCCATCAGAGGACTCTTTCAAGTCAAACGATTCAGCGATAGCATAATCAATGGATGCAGTTTTAACACCCTGAAAACCAACAAGACCAACGCCATCAATTTCCAATCCTTCTACAAGATATACACCTTCTTCTCTGGTAATCTTCTTTGCACTTGCGTGGATCGAAGGCCCAACAAATCCATCCCGTACACTTTCAACAACATCAGGGTGACGGGCAGTGTTTCTTATTTTTCCTTCATGGAATAAGTTTTTGCCTGATTGATTCAATTCTCCAGTCCCAACAATATGTTCTTCAACACCATCATCGTCGGGATGACCAAACAACCATTTAAACTTCCTCCCATGATTCTCTTGAAGGTTTTTGAATGTATATTTGTTCTTATTTCGGCTTACGCCTTCAGTTAAGGCAATACCGCCTATTTTTAACCATTTCCCTTGTTTGTTTTCTCCAGACTCTTTAATTTCATAGTTTGGAGTGAAATTCAGTTTAACATTTTCAATAATAGTCATTTTTGATTCCTCCTTATTTTTCTTAAAGAAGAGTACTCTTGCTGCAACAATGGCTTTTTCAGCAGTTAATTTAGGGTCTTTACTCATTAAAGTCCGTGCAATGTCTGCAATTGCTTTTTTTACTTTTGCGTTAGGTGTTTGTGCCATTTTACCAATTCTTCTCCAATTGACCAATCTTCTCTCCAGTCAGTCTAAATTCAGGAACAATGTTGATTATTGATGCTGCTCGGATAACATCTTCCTTTGTGCTTGAACGATTCCATAATGGTTCGTTCCTCGTAAGTATATCGTCAGGTTTCATATTCTGAAACGTCTTACGGTTAATTCTACTCGGCCCATTCACACAAATGTAATCTTTATTGTCATACCTGTCTGGAACACTGTGACGTTCACGACATACGGGACAACGGAACATCATATTGTGTACCTCTCAACCAGATGGTATCTCTTTGGTTTCTGATCTTCCTTATCTACATATTCAGCTACTTGTTCCCCTTTCTCACCAATTACCTCCATGATGATTGGTCTTGGCTTAGACCCACGAGATATTGATTTCATCGCTTCAAGCATTTTCTTTGGAGCTTTTGGAATCATTTTACTGGAATCTCCTTATCTGTTTTATTTCTACGTCTGCCGCCCTTCTTCTTCATGGTGGGATCATTTGGGTTATCTTTTACTTTATCAGCTTTCATCTGGTTTGCTCGTGGTTTCTGAACACCACCTTCACCTTGCTCCTGTCCATTTAGCAAACCCATCATTGGATCAGGTTCTGGCAATTTCTCGTTAAATTTAGGGGGGAGAAGGTCATTGGCTTTTTGAGGTGTTAGAATTCCATCCGTAACTAGACCACGGAGGATGTCAATCTCAATCTCCCGTTCCCTCTCCTCGGCTTGTGTCCAAACTAATTTATCTTCCTCAGAACCAATACCTTGACCAACAATAATTTGATCCTCAAACTCATTCTTCAATTCCCGTTGGTTAGCTTTAATGTGACGACCAAAAGCTCTCAGTTGAACTTCTGCATCTGCTTTCCCACTACTTTGCCTTCCTAACAATACAGGAGGAACTTGTCCACCAGTGATTATTTGTTGTTCAACGTGTTCAAGTGGAGTTTTAATATCCATCCCTTTCGCATTGAACGCTAGAACACCTAATTCAACAAGATGTGACGTTGTAATCTCACTTTCTGCTGACAAATCACGTAGAGTAGAACTAATTGTATCAACAATGTCAGTATTTGCTGGAAATTGGTCATTTCCTACTTTTGCCCAAATTAAAGGAGCAACATACTTGAAAATAATCTTTCTCAGGTTATTTTCCATGTCTAACTTGATATTTATCGGTTGGATTAACGAATGGATGACACTTCGGCCATATTTCTCAGAATTTAACACATTATGCTTAAAATGAATGATAGAATCGATACTTCGTATCTTTTTCTTAAATTTTAAATCAGTTTGCTCATCACCTGTTGTTCCCCATAACACTAAATGTTTATCATTCATTATTTGGGCATAACCAGTAATTTCTCCCGTGTTTTTTCTGTAAACAACCATCCAAATAGGATCAAGCATCTTTAATTCATCATTTCCAACAGCTTCAGAAAAAGAATCACCATATAACAACATGATTTTTGCTGTTCTGTGAAAGAACTGCATGAGATTAACTTTATCTCCCCATTCAGTAAGTTTTTTTTTATTCTTCCCTTCAAAAAAGAATTCCTGTACTGTCTGGTCTGCTTGAACATCTATTATAGCTGTTACAAGTGGCACTTGGTCATACGCTTGTTTGTAAATACTGAGGAGTGCACTCCTCTGTTGAGTTTTATCTTCTTCCGCCAAACCGAAGATACCATTTCCTCCAGTTTTAACAATTGCAACTCCACCCTCATTGATGGGTTTACCTCTAAAAAACTCCCTAAATCGTCCCATATAATATATTGAGAATGTTACCCTTTAAAACCACTACGTTTTTGACACAATGAAAGGACTACTCTTACCTCTGTTCCGTTCAGAACCCTTAACAGCGGAAAATACACCCATTGTAATGTGACGAGCTATGTAATTAGCTAATCCTAAAGAAATAACCATGTCATCATGCTTCCCAGTACCTTGAAACTGTACTGTTTTGGTTCTCATGTTAAAAATTATCCCAAACTTACTTAATTCATCTAAAAGTTTTATTGACATTGTTTTTGTACGAACATCATCGTGAGAATATGGAATTATGAACCCTTGCTTCTCAAATTGGTCACGAAGGGCTTTAATTATCTCTTCTTTGCTCTTATTTGTTGAACTGAACTTGTATCCATCAATCGGAACACCTTCTGCCTTCAGATCGTAGATGAAAACTTTCCCAAATGTATTTTCGTCACCTAACGCCTTGATTATCCTGAACTGTTCAGCCAATTCAATGATACGGTCTTTCTGGATATTGTAGTCCATGCCCCTGAACCGTTCCATGTGAACAATTTTGAGTCGTTTGTCTCCAGGTGACTTTTCCAAGATTGTGATAACAGTATAATCTGACCCTGCCTGAGCTGACATCGCAAAATCAACACCCATGAAATATTGTTTGTACGCCATTGGCAATTCTTGGAATGTAGCTGAAGGATCAAGACAAGCTTCAATCATTGCTGTTGGGAATAATTTATCTTGAGTACCAACAGGTTTAAGCAGAAATTCCTGTGACCAAGTCATACTGTTGTATGTCTCAATTGTCATACTTGTCGCACGATCTTTAATATGAATCGCTCCACCCTCTCTAACAATCTTCGTATCAGGGTATCTTTCAATGAATAGTTTCCCTTTTTCACCTTCTGCTGGGTAACGATCAAAATGGATGGAACTGAATCCAGGATCACGTTCAACTTCATGTAATAGGTCAAGTTCAGATTTTGGGGTACCAACACCAACAAAGAAACCACGCTTTGCACGTATAGTTGGTAGAACGGCTTTTCTCAGAATTTCATGGTCTTGGTACTCTCCCATTTCATCACAACCTAACCCATCTACATGAAGTCCTCTTACGTTATCGTTATACGCTTTACTAAGAATACGAGAATGATTTGCAAGTTCAAGTTCCGTTCTACTCCAAGATTGGGAACGATTAGAAGGAACGAGACTTCTTAACATAGGTGTAGTGAGAACTGTTATTCTTATATCCTTCAACACCTCTATTGCTTGTGGAAGTGTCTTTGAAATGATTAAATATTGACCTGCTGGGTTAGTTATTGCTTTCCATAGGAAATAATGAACAAACAACTGGCGTGTCTTCCCACTTGTACGGAATGCCATGAAACAAACCCGATTCTTAGATTCAATCAGTTTGAGCCATTCTTTTTGGAAGCTGGTGAGTTTCCAAGTGGTTCCATGGTATATGACATTCTCGATGAAGTAAACGGGATCCGTTTTGACCTTCTTTGGGTCGAGTTTTCTTTGCTTTTTTTTGGCCATTCTGTATGTGTAACGCAGTATCCATCCACGAAACCATCGTATTTACAACGGAGTCCTTTTTTTGTAATTGCTTTGCAACGTGTCATTATGCGCACCTTGATTTAGCTTTATTTTACACACTTTTTGAACAAACATGTCAAAATGGGCGGTTACTTCTTCACATCCGTTTCAATCCAATCTAGGAACGATTCTTTCTCATTACCTTCCGTCTTATTGTTCTGAGATAACAAACGATAATAAGCACGAAAGTCACTTTCCAATTGTTTAAGGTAATAAGATAATTCATTAACTTTAATCCTGACAAGTTTCCCATCTTGGTCATTTTCTTCAAAGAACATTCCATATTTAAGTAAACATTCCTCGATATACCGCATTTTCATCCATGTAGAGACCATACGGTTAGCAGACATAATATCAACTGGCCGGGTTAATCCCCATTGATTGATAACAGCTTCAATAATCTTAAGGAACTCTTTCTTGTTGTCCGCAGGAATCTTTCCCACCGCTTTCTTCAGTTCACTTTTTCTCATTATTCTGATACCTGTGGTGAAAACAATATCTGTCTCCTCTTTGTCGGCGATTAAAGCATTTCTCGCCTCTTTTGGTGGTTCCCTTGCATTTTGGGTCTATCCCAACAAGGTAGTCCCTTTCATCGAATCCGTATTCTATTTCCATCTGTTCTTTTCCGCTTCCGTCTTAAAGTCAAAATGTTTTATCTTGAACATCATTCTCGCACCAAATTGATTTAACATTGGCGGCTCTGACCTAACCACATACCCTTCAAAGAATCTTCCAGTGTTTATTATCTTCATATCTTTTTCCCAATTATACTTTAAAATATCATCAGTAAACTTATGACAAACAACATTTCTTAATCCTGTTCCTTTACAAAATCCCCTTAAACTTTTCCAATCAAAGAAACTGTTACCGCATTTGATGTCAAACACTATAAAGTCCTTGTCATCTGTATAAGTCTGCCAGTGCTTTTGTATCCCTTTTCCTACTCCTTCCCCGAATATGGTAATCAAAGACGTGGAATCTTCAAAATAAGAAAGTATTTTTTTGAAGTCAACGTTATCAAAACAAGAAAGATAATGTTTTATGTTGTTCAAAGTCTCGTAATACTCCCATGTGCCTGCTGAAGGCAAGGCTCTTGCGATAATTTTGCTTCTTTTTCTTACATAAATTTCCTTATCTGGAGTGATGACTATCCCCAAATTAGTGCCATGATATTTCTCAGTAACAACAAAGTTCTTGATGTTTCTAATCGCTTCTAATTTTGGGTTCAGATTACCTTCGACTACCTTAAATTTATCATCCCTCTCCCAAAGAGTCTGCAATTTAGGGTACTTTGTCAAAGGATTCAATTCAATTACTTTATCTGGAATCAATTTTATTGTCATTATCTTTCTCCAGTTTCTTTAGTCTTTCACAGCTACGATTTATTACCTCTCTCCTATCTTCTTCAGTCAGTTCTTGAAGTAAAAGTTCACAAACAATCTTTTTAGTTTCGTATTTCATTTTCAACTCCTCCATTAATCACCTTCTGTGAAACTAATCTGTCTGGATTCAGAAGTTTTATGCCCAAACAGTTTACATCTAATTCCCATCAGATATACCTCTTACAATTATAACAAACAACACCTTCAGTAACAAGTTCAATGGGTAAACTCTGTGCAAATGCTTCCATTGTCTTTGGAACTTTTACTATATCCAACTCTCTCCTACTGAATGCTTGACCACAACAGTAACAGAATGGTCTAAATGGTTTCCATTTCATTTATGGTCACCAATCAGTTGAGCAATACATTTCTCACCGTTACCTTTATCATACAGTAACAATTCAATACAATCAACATGAATCTGTTCAGCTGATATGATATTGCCTTCTTGAGTACCATTTTTCCCAATCAGGGAAATTGGTTTCACATCCGCTTTATTACAAATCAAACATTTCCAATCATTCGATAAGTTTGGTTTTTCAAAGATTCTCATTGATATCCCTCATTCATACATTTCACACAATATTCTCCTTTCTTCTTCGGCCCTCGCCTGAGAACAACCAAACATCTATGACACTTAACAACTTCAATCCCACGCAGTTTATACCAATCCAGCTTAATACCACCTTTCATACGAATGATAGCAGAACAATGGTTAAACTTATCTGCTATATTCTGATCAAGTTTCCCCTCAAGTTTTTTTGGAATTAAAATTTTTGCTAAAAAATATTTTAAGATTTTCATTGGGATAACTCTCCCCTGATTTGTTGAAGTTCCTGTTTCAATTCAGCGTACCTTTTCAACTTAGATAAACTCTTCTCAAATTTCTCAACAGATAATTCTTCACCTTCTTCCATTAAGATTATGACAACTTCCTGTTCTTCCCTACCTAACACAGCAGAAACATCTTTCGTTAAATTGATAAATCCCCGGTAAGAATTTTTCCCGTTAGGTTGCGTCTTATATTTCTGGTTACTTATTATCATTTGTTTTCCTCCTGTTATAGCTCCGTTTTGATGCTAACCGATAATTCATTCGCTTAATTTGTGTGTAGAAGTAATCATAAGATTCTTCGTCAAAATTTAGAACAATAAACTTTTCAGCATCCCTGAACGAAATCCTATATCCTTTTCCGTTTGGTTGAACTTTAACCAGTTGGTGCGGTTTGATGTTATGGATTGATGTCTTCATAAGAATTATAAGAATTGTGTGAACTATTTAAATCTTTCTATTTAAAGAAATACCCCTAAAAAATTCGGAAAATTATGAGGGAGGTG
>CEPX01177876.1_pt1 | contig 10548 bp, 12 predicted proteins | sample 361361 | NCBI WGS metagenome assembly CEPX01 (sample SAMEA2619974, study PRJEB7988) | marine metagenome | biome: marine biome (ENVO:00000447); feature: mesopelagic zone (ENVO:00000213) & marine oxygen minimum zone (ENVO:01000065); material: "saline water (ENVO:00002010), including plankton...
CACCCTCGTAACTAGGTTCTATGAAATCTCTTGGAAGATTTGATTAAGTTGGAGGGGAGAAGTATTGGAGCAAGAGTTTATGAAATTAGAGAGGTTAAACTTGTTGAAAAAGATGAAAAAAATAAAAAATAAAAAGAAATAGAAAAAATAATAAAAATAAATTTATTGGCCGATTAGTCCTTTAATTCCAACTATTGCAAGAGCAATACCTGCTACCCACATACCAATGTCTCCAGTTAGTAAGTCTGCAACAAATGGCAATAGAGCAAGACCTGCAATTAATAATAAACCGTCATTAAGTTTTTGCATATTTCTTTACCTCCTTTCAATATCCTATATATTAGGATAGATATGTTAGGAAAATGTATATTTTAAATGTTTTCTTTTTGGTTTTAACAAACTTTTTATAGTTATTTAATTTAGTTCGTTTATAAAAAATGGTGAGTGCAAAACAACTTTCTGATATTGCGAATGTTATGAGGCGGGATGTGGCGGTGATGACAACTGCTGCGGGGAGCGGGCATCCTACAAGTTGTTTTAGTTGTGCTGAGATTATGTCCGTGATTTTTTTTAATGAGATGAATTATGATATTGGAAATGTGAAAAATCCGAATAATGATGAGTTTGTTTTGAGTAAGGGGCATGCTGCGCCTATTTTTTATTCAGCTTTGTATCGGGCTGGGGCTGTGAAAACTCGGCTTGAGAGTTTGAGGAAGTTAACGTCGAGGTTGGAGGGGCATCCTATTCCAAAATCGTTGCCTTGGGTTAAGATTGCGACAGGAAGTTTAGGACAGGGGTTAAGTGCAGGTGTTGGTATGGCTTTAGCAGCTAAATTACAGAAGAGAAAGTTTAGGACATATGTTTTGCTTGGTGACAGTGAGGTTGCTGAAGGAAGTAATTGGGAAGCTTTTCAGTTGGCTGATTATTATAAATTAAATAATTTGGTTGCGGTTATTGATGTTAATCGGCTTGGTCAGAGAGGGGAGACAATGTTTGGGCATAGTGTTAGAAATTATAAAAAGATAATTTCTAGTTTTGGGTGGAAAGTGCTGATTGTTAATGGACATAATGTTAAACAGTTGATTAAGGCTTTTGCTTCTGCGCGGAAATCTAAAAGTCCGACTTGTATAATTGCTAAGACTTTGAAAGGTTCTGGAGTGAGTTTTTTAGAGAATAAAAATGAGTGGCATGGGAAAGCTTTAGATGACCGGGAATTGGGGCAGGCGTTGAATGAGTTGCCGCATGTTCATATGCCTCATGTTAAAATTGCGAAACCCGGGAAGGTAAATTATAGTTCAAAGAAATCTCTTTTGAAGTTGACAAAATATAAATATGGAGAGGAAGTTGCAACTCGGGATGCGTATGGTTCTGCACTTGCTTCTCTTGCTAAATCAGATGCAGGTGTTCTTGCACTTGATTCAGAGGTGAGTAATTCAACACGAAGTGCGCGAGTTAAAGAGATAAATAAAAATCAGTTTATTGAGACATTTATTGCGGAGCAGAATATGATTGGGATGGCTTTGGGTTTGAGTAAGAAGGGGTTTAATGTTTATGCTTCTTCGTTCGCGGCTTTTCTTTCGAGGGCTCATGATCAGATAAGGATGGCTGCTTTGTCAAATCCTAATTTTACAGTTTGTGGGAGTCATGCTGGAGTTTCGATTGGCGAGGATGGGGCGAGTCAAATGGGGTTGGAGGATATTGCGATTTTTCGGGGGTTACCTAACTCGACTGTTTTTTATCCCAGCGACGCTGTTTCTTGCGAGAAACTTATGGCTTTAACTCGTAATGTGAAGGGAATAAAATATGTTCGGACAACGCGCGGTAGGACTCCGGTGATTTATTTGAATAGTGAGAAATTTAGTGTTGGAGATTTTAAAGTTTTGAAGCAGGGAAAGAAAGATAGAGCTGTTTTAGTTGGGGCAGGAGTTACATTACATGAATGTTTGAAAGCTTATGAGAAATTAGGGAATGTGGCTGTTGTTGATTTGTATTGTGTTAAACCGTTTAATTCTAGGAAATTTATTTCTTTTGTTAAGAAGCATGGAGGGAAAATTGTTGTTGCGGAAGATCATTATCAAGCGGGAGGGATGGGGGAGATGTTAGCCGAGGAGTTGGAGAATTCTGGGATTAAGATTAAGCATTTGTTTGTTGATGAGATTCCTCATTCTGGGAGTCCTAGGGAATTGTTAAAGAAATATAAGATTGATTCTGGGGCGATTGTTCGGGGTTTTAAGGGGTTGAGATAAGAAGTGATTAAATCACACTTTTCAAATATTCAAGTGCTTCTTTTGGGTTTTTGTTTTTTGAAATGTATGAACCTGAGTTAAGTATATTGGCTCCGTCTTTTACTAAGTATGGAGCAGTTCTTGAATTTACACCGCCGTCAATTTGGATGATAACTGATTTGCTTTTTTCTCGGAGGTTTTGTATTTTGTAGTATGTTTTTCTTAATATTCTTTGGTGTTCGCCGCCTGGAGTCACACCCATTATCATTATTCCATCAACATGTTTTAGAAAAGGAAATGTTTTTTCTTCGCGTGTTTTTGGGTTTATTGCGAGAAATGCCTGCATGTCAAGTTTTTGAATTTCGTTGATTAATTTTGGAATTTCTTTTTCAGTTAGTGTTTCGTAATGGAAAATGACTTTTTGAAATCCTTTGTTTTTTAATCTTTTAATCCATGTTTTTGGATTGTGTATCATTAGATGTGCTTCGAATTCGTTGTCAAAGTTTTTTAGATTTGGTATATCTGAAAGTTTTACAGATTTGTTTGTTACAAATTTTTTGTCCATGAAATCAATTTGAATTTTTTTTGAGAGAGGTGTTAGGGTTTTGAATTTTTTGTCGAATTCTTTTTTAGAGATTGCGAAAATTGTTGGGATGATTTGCGGTTTCATTTCCCTTTTTTCTTGTAATCAGAAATTTTGTTGATTCTTCTTTTATGGTGAGCTAGTTTTGAGAATGGTGTTTTTAACCATGTTGCTACGATTCGTTTTGTATTTTCGGGCGCTGCGAATCTTCCGCGGAGGCAGAGGATGTTTGCGTCATTGTCGTTGCGCGCCATTTTTGCTGAGTAGTGGTCGTATGCTTGTGCTGCTCTGATTCCTTTGACTTTGTTTGCTGCAATTACCATTCCTGTTCCAGAGCCGCAGATAAGGATGCCTTTTGCGTTTTTTGTTTTTGTGACTTTTTTAGCAACTTCAAATGCATAGTCAGGGTAATCATCATTAGGATTTCCTCCAAATGTGCCGATGTCTTCGTATGCAATTAGGTTTTTATCTAAGAGTTTCATGATTTCTTTTTTTATTTTAAGACCTGCGTGGTCGCTTCCTATGAAAATTTTTGATGTCATTTTATATTTAGTGTATTTGATACTTTTTATAATTTAGGCAATGTTTTGGATTTCCTTTAAGGTATTCAGTATGAGCGTGGTTGATTATTTTTATTGCTTCGCTTGAGTTTTTAGCGTGGATTAATAAGTCAAAATCTTTTTTATCGAAGAATTTTTTTCTTAGCGGGTCTTTTTCAAGCCATTTAAGTAAATCATCCCACATATCTCCGAGGAGGATAATTGGGACATTGCAAATGTGTTTTACTTGCATTAATTGCCATGTGTAAAAAAGTTCTAATAATGTGCCAACACCACCGGGAGCGACAACAACAACATTTGATAAAAGCATGAAATTGTCTAGTCGGTTTGAGAAACGATTGAATGATTTTTTTATTCCAACACTTTGATTAAATGCCTGCTCGTGTGGGAGTTTTATTCCTAGTCCGATTGAGTGTGTTGTGATTTTTGATTTTTTTCTGCCAAGAACATGCCCGCTGTTTGCCGCCGCCATTATTCCTGGTCCTCCGCCTGTGATAATGTCAATGCCCTGCTCACCAATCATTTTAGCGAGGGTTTTAATTTGTTTATATCGAGGGTCTTCTTTTTTTATTCGCGCACTGCCGAAGATTGTAACTCGGAAATGTTTTTCTTTGAGCAAGCGTTCGAAATCTTTTTTTGTTTTTGCAATTTTCATTTTATTATTTAATCACTTTTTTTCATATGTACATCCATTTGTGGGAATGGAATTTCAATACCTGCTTTATTCAAAGCATTATAAATTCTAGTATTAGCTATATCAACACTTGCAAATCTATTTTCAAAACTATCAACATAATAATAAGCTTTAAAATTTAAACTTGAATCTCCCATTTCAATAAATCGAATAACAGGCTTTGGATCTTTTTCAACATGTGGGATTTTTTTAATTTCAGCTTCAACTAATTTCTTAACTTTTTCAACATCTGTTCCATATCCAACCCCAAACGGAACAACAGCTCTTGATTTTGGTTCAGGCTGAGCAATATTTTGAATAGAGCTATCAGCTAATTTATTATTAGGTATTATAATCACCTCATTATCAAATGTGTGAATTGTCGTACTTCTTAAACCAACTTTTTCAATTTTCCCTCTTGTATTTGCATCAAGATAAATTAAATCACCAACTTTAACACTTCCGTCTAGAATTATTGCAGCTCCTGAAAAAACATTGCTTAAGATTGGTTGCAAGGCTAAAGCAACAGCTAAACCCGCAATTCCCAACCCTGCAAGTAGCGGACCAATCTCAAAACCCCAAATACTAAGAATATAGAGTATAGAAATAATAATTAGTGCGATATTGACAACACTCCTAAACAAAGAAAGTAAGCTATCATCTATATTTGATTTTGTTTTTTTAGTAACTTTTTTCAAAGCTCTAATTAAAATAATATCTACAATAACATAAATTAGGTAAGCAGAAATTAAAATAAGAGCTGAATAAATAATATTTTGCAAAACTTCCATAATGCTATCATTCAAAGCCAATTCACTTAAAGTAATTAAAATACTAATAAATAATGCTAATAATGTTAGGGGAGGAGATGTTCTAGCAATTAATTTGTCATCTAAATCTGTTTTTGTCTTACTTGTTAGCTTAACTAATATTTTTTCACCAACCCATAAAAAAACTCTTAAAACAAAGAAGAAAACAACTAAAACTAGGAAAGCCCGCAAATATTCATTACTAACATATTGATCAATGTATGGTATCATTTTATGATGTTAACCTTCTCTTTTTTTGTTATGGCGCTCGATAAAGCCACGCCCTGACACCCTAATTTTTTAGCTTCTTTTATATCTTCCTTGCTTGAGATGCCTGCGCCACAAATAGATATAATTTTTGAGGTTTTTAATAGTTTGGCAAATGCCTCTACATTTTTGATTTTGTATTTTGTGATTGAATTCCCACTTGCAACAAGTTTTGGGTCTTCGTAAGCAATCGCGTAAGGTTTTAGTTTCATGATTTTTTTTGTATGTGCTATTGATGGGCTGAAGACTATTGTTTTTAGTTTTATTTTGTTGCAGTGTTGGATTGTCTCTTTAATTGTTTTGAAAGAGAGGGGATGCTCACTATGATTAAGTAAAGTGCCTTTTGCTCCGACAGCTTTGACTGTTTCAGGGATTATGAATCCTGTATTCCTTCCCGGCTTCTGGAAATCAACATGCTGCGCGTAGATAGGATTTTTTATCGAGCGTGAGACAATACTGATTGAAGTTGGTTGCACGCAGAGAATTGCTTTCTTGTTTACTTTTGCGATTTTTTTTGCGAGGGCGAGAACTTCGCTGCCTTGCTTGTATGTTTTGAAGTTTATGATTATCATTCTCTTTTTATATTATTAAACAGAAACGAATATATTTAAATGTTTAACTCTTAGCTTTTGAAAGAGTGTGAAATGAATTCAACCATATTAACTTTGCTGGCGTTTGTGCCGTTTGTACTATTGTTTTTGTTAATTGTGTGGAGAAAGTGGCCGGCGATAAAAGCAATGCCTTTGACATATTTAATAACAATTATCTTAGCTATATTCATATTCAACACCTCCCTAATTTTATTAGGCGCCTCCTTCATAAAAGGAACTTTCATAGCAATTGAAATAATGCTAATTATCTTCGGTGCGGTCTTTTTCATAGAAATCCTAAAAGAAAAAGGCCAGATAAAAAACATCCAATCACTTTTATCTGTGATTTCCGACGACGCGCGAATACAAGCAATTATCATTGCATTTTTATTCGGAAGTTTAATTGAAGGTATTGCCGGCTTTGGAACACCAGTAGCTTTAGCAGCCCCGCTATTAGTTTCAATAGGTTTCACACCTTTCCTTGCTGTTGTCCTTTCATTAATTGCAAATTCCACCGCGGTGAGTTTTGGTGCAGCAGGGACGCCAATTTTACTTGGACTTGGAGGATTGGGTTTCACCAAAGAAATAATTATGGAAGTAACAAAAAACACAGCCCTAATTCACACATTCGCAAGTTCAATTATTCCTTTAACATTAGTGTATTTGGTTATTTCACATTCAAAGGCGAAATCAAAATGGAAGAGTTTTGTTAAGATTTCGCCGTTTGCTGTTTTTGCGTGGTTGAGTTTTATTGTCCCTTATTTTTTGATTGCTTTTTTTATTGGGCCTGAATTGCCTTCTATTGCAGGAGGTTTTATTGGGTTGATAGTTGTGAGTATTGCAGCGCATTATGGGTTTTTAGTTCCTAGGGAAAAGATTAGTTTTAGTAAAGGAAAATCAAGGGTGAAGTTTTCTCCTGGAAAAGCATTGAAGGCAACGTCTCCTTATCTGATTATAATTGTTTTATTATTACTTTCGCGGGTTGTTTTCCCAATAAAGAATTTTCTTATGTCGGTTGATTTATCGTGGGGTGGGATTTTTGGGACTGATGTTGGGTATAGTTTCTTGCCTTTATACACTCCATCATTTTATTTTTTATTGTCTGCTGTATTTTGTGTTTTTATCTTTAAATCAAAGATAGCTGAAACTAAAAAAGCATTTACAAGAACTTATAATAAAATAAAAAACCCCTTAATCGCATTAATTTTTACTCTAGCTCTCGTGCAATTATTAATTATTAGTGAGATTCTAATATTGTTAGCAAATGCTTTTTCAGTTATTTTCAAACAAGGCTTTGCAATTGTTTCACCTTTCATAGGAGCTTTTGGGAGTTTTATTGCAGGCAGCAACACTGTTTCTAATTTATTGTTTGCAAGTTTCCAGGCAGAGACTGCAAAGTCTCTCGGACTCTCTCTTGTTGTTATCTTAAGCTTACAAGTTGTCGGCGGGGCAATAGGAAACATGATTGCAATTCATAATGTCCTCGCTGCAAGTGCAACAGTTGGATTAAAAAACCAGGAAGGCAGGATAATTAGAAAAACAATTTTAATTTCATTACTTTATGCTTTGGTTGCTGGGATTATTGGATTTGTTTTGATGAGCTTCTAACTCTATTTCCAACAAATGCTAGAGCTGTTTTGTATTCAGGAGTATAAGCTAAAGCTCTATGATTTCCATCATCTAGACCATACTTAAATATGTCACATAATGGTTCTTCATTTTCTCTTGCCCATACATTATATTCATTTTCTCTAACCTCTCCTCCAGGAACTAAAATTAAAGGAAAATTTACTCTGATAAGTTTTGAATTTTCACGAATTGAAGTTACTTTTTTGATTTTTTTAAGAGATAGTGTTTCTTCAAGAGTACCTGAATGAGATATAAACATGTTAGCTGTATCTACAATATTTCCAGTTGTAAAGTCTATTGGAAGCCCTCCCATTTTTGGCCACGGACCCATATTAATTAGGGGAACATATCCTTTATGCCAACCCATTTCATCATATCTTCGTAACCTAACTTTATCTTTAATCTCTTCATTCAGTTTTTCTTCAGAATAATTATCATGAATTACTTTTAATTCCCTGAATCTTTGAGATAATGTTTTTGGGTCTTCATTTTCATTAAATAACTCATTTCCAGCATTAGCTAAAACAAATGCTCTTTTAACTTCAACTACTTCAACTTTTTCCATAAAATACTGAAAAAATAACAGTATTTAAAACTTTCCATTTGTTACCACTCTTAAGAAAAAACAATCTCCCGAATCTTCTTACTCAATTCAACAGGTTTCTTACTCTTCCAAATATTTCTTCCAACAGCCAACCCTGAAGCCCCTGCTTTTGTAATTTCTCTAACCTGTCGTAAAAATTCCTTCTCACCTTTTTTTGTCCCCCCTGCAATAACAATTTTGCATCTACCAGCAGCCTTAACAGCAAATTCCAAATCCTTTACTCTCCCGCCGTAATTTATCTTAGCAATGTCAGCGCCGATTTCTAAACCAACGCGCGCGGCATAAGCCATGTTTTCACGAGAAATAGGATTTTTGACTTTTCCTCCCCGAGGATAAATCCACGCAATAACAGGAATGCCTTTTTCATGCGCTTCTCGCTGGATTTTAGAAAACTCCTCAATCATTTCTTCTTCATATCTAGAGCCAATGTAAATTGTAAACCCCACAGCTGATGCGCCAAGACGAACAGCGTCTTTAACATTTGCTATTTGAGCAGAGAGGGGTTCGCCTTTTACTAGTTTTGTTTTTCCGTTGAGTTTTAGAATAAGAGGAACCTTTGAAGCCTTGATTTCTTTATTATATTTTTCTGCAATGCCTTTCTGAAAAACAACTCCGTTAAACTTTCCACGCTTAGCTATATCTAATATATACAACGGGTCTGCATTTTTGTCATTAAAATCCATTTCCGGGCCGTGTTCTAATCCCTGATCATAGGCTAAATAAATTGCTTTACCTCTTTTTGTAATTTTTGATAAGCTTACCATCTTTCACCTCTAAGAAACAAAAGTATTATATATTATATAAATTTATTCTAATTATGAAGAAGGTGAAGATAGATAAACGTCCGTGGGGATTTGAAGAAGTTTTCACAATGAATGAGAAGACAACTGTTAAAATTCTTAATATTTATCCAAAAAAACGGAATTCATTGCAAACTCACAAAAATCGGGAAGAGTTTTGGTATGCGTTAGATAATTCATTTAAAGCGACAATTGGAAATAAAATAATTACTATGAAAAGGGGTGATACAGCTTTTGTAAAAAAGGGAGCTAAACATCGTTATACTGGGTTATTAAAACCTGCAAGACTTTTAGAAATTGGATTTGGAAAATTCAGTAAATTAGATATTAAGAGATTGGAAGATGATTTTGGAAGAAATTAATTTTTTAAAGATTTGCAAGCAAACTCATACTTTTCTAAATTATCCGTAGGAAACCAATACCCTTTATGAAACTGTGCAAAAATTTTGCCTTTTTTTGAAAGAGGTTCAAAACATACTTTTTCAATAGAACTTTTACCCTCTGAAAAATTTTCTAATGCTTTAGGATTAATAATAAAAGCTCCTGCATTAATCAAATTTGAAGAAGCTTCCTCTCTTTTAGGTTTTTCAACAAAACCAACAATTTTATTTCCAATAAGTGTTGCAACCCCCCAATTTTCAACATCTTCTCTTTTAGTTAAGCTCATTGTAATTAAGCCGTTGTGAGAATCGTGAATTTTCTTCATCTCTGAAACATTAAAGTTATTAATGTTATCTCCCCATACTAAAATAAAATCTTCATTAATTTGGAATTTATTAACAATATCTTTAACAGCTCCACCAGTGCCAAGAAGTTCTTCTTCAATATTATAGCTTATATTAACTCCAAGAGTAGAACCATCTCCAAAATAATCTTTTATCATATCTGCTTTATATCCTATTGATAAAATTATATCTGTAATCCCATGGGATTTGAGATTTTCAATTGCTAACTGCATAATTGGTTTTTCATTTATTGGAAGAAGAGGTTTTGGTTTTTCAAGTGTCAAAGGCCTAAGTCTTTCTCCAAGACCTCCTGCAAGAATAATTGCTTTCATTTCATTCAAAAACACTTATATATTATAAATATTTATATTATTTAATGATAAAACCCATAACTGAATTAAAAAAAGAGGAGTTGAAAAAAATAAAACTTATTGTTTTTGATGTAGATGGAGTATTAGTATCTCGCGGGACAAAAATAAAACAAGTTGGAAACACAACAACTCTCCAAACAAAAAAAATCCCCGAAGCACTTATTTCTCAAATCAAAGAGCTAAACAAAAAAGGATTCCATATAAACATAAATTCTGGCAGAGGATTGTACATGCTTCAAACCATGTTCCAAGACGTCCTAGAATTCGTCTCGATAACTTATGAAAACGGTTCAGCAACATGGCTCAACGGCAAAGTAACCCAACACATAAACAGCTTCAATCACTTAAGAAAAGTCCTCCCAAAACTACAAAAAGTAAAAAACAAAAACATCAAAGGATTTGAACCAAAAGAATTCATAATAACAATCCACTGCAAACAAAGAGTCAAAGAATTAGAAAACATCCTAAAAAAAGAAAGAAAACTATACTACATCTGGAACGACGAAGCTTACGACATAGGAATAAAAAACATCCAAACAAAACTCACAGGCCTAAAAAAACTAATCACTCACCTCAAACTAAAAAAAAGCCAAGTAATGGCCATAGGAGACAATTACAACGATAAAGAATTACTTAGCGGAGCAAACCTAAAAATCACAGCAGACAAATCCAGATTAAAAGGCGATTACTACGTCAATCTCAAAGGAAAAAC
>CEPX01104848.1_pt1 | contig 10546 bp, 9 predicted proteins | sample 361361 | NCBI WGS metagenome assembly CEPX01 (sample SAMEA2619974, study PRJEB7988) | marine metagenome | biome: marine biome (ENVO:00000447); feature: mesopelagic zone (ENVO:00000213) & marine oxygen minimum zone (ENVO:01000065); material: "saline water (ENVO:00002010), including plankton...
GCAGCTAGAAGTAAGTTTGCGAACCTTCAGGAAGAGTTAGTTAAAATACTAGGTACGATTCAAGGTCAACAGTATTCTAATAAGACAGTAGACATAGTTCATGGTCATCCGAATCCCGAACGTGATAAGAAGCTTGATGAGGTTATTGACGATTGGTTTGGAGCTTGATAAAAACCAGCGTTTTGAACGTTCTCGCTTATATTTAAATTAGATAAGGACATTTAAAGGTTATATGGAAAAGGTAGTCATTCCAATTTTTTCGGATCCATCATTGCATCCACTTCATGAGAACAACTCGCTGTCAGCGATGTACGTTAAACCCCTAGGGGAGAGCTCTGATATTTTTGCCACGGAGCATTCCGATGGCGTTAGAGACTGGGATCCATCTACACTGGATGACGACATCATCCTGACCCCAAACAAGAAGTTTCTGCTGTGTGCGCATCAGTACGAGAAGGTGTACGATATGGATCTTCTCAGTTACTACCTTCACAACACACCCCTGGACCTCGAAGATGTACGTGTTGAGGCCGTAGAATTCATCAGTAACAGGTATTATGACCTGCCTAACACCAACGAATTGGTTCCTCTGTACAAGCACTTGGAGGTGTGTGATAAGGTATCGAAAGAGATTGAGAAGGTGTGGAATGCTAGGAGCTCTGTAGACTGGGAGTCGTACGAGAGGTACAACAACGAGGCCATAACCGCGTTCGCATCAATAGATAGGAATGGGGTTAGGATATCAGAATCGTTCGATTCGAAGCTGGACAAGCACGTGTCGAATGGAAAGCTTTACTCAGATTACTTTCTGTATACCTCAACTGGAAGGCCTTCCAACAGTTATGGGGGTCTCAATTTTGCAGCCTTGGACGATCGTAAACGAGAGTTTATTGTACCAGTTAACGATTACTTAGTGGAGTACGACTACGATGCGTATCACCTTAGGATAATAGCTGAACTGGTAGGGTACGATTTTCCAGAAGGTTCAGCCCACGATCATATGGCCGAGGTATATGGGGTTGATAGGGAGGAGGCCAAGAAGATATCGTTCAAGTACCTGTATGGTGGACTTCCTTGGGAGCTGGCCCAGGCCAACCCATTTTTTAACCTGGTCAAGGGGTTTACAGGGTTGATATGGAAGGATTTTGAAGAGTCAGGTAGGATAACGACTCCAGTGTTTAAGCGACCACTGATAAAAAATAACTTTAGGGACATGTCCAGGAATAAGTTGTTTAATTACCTTATTCAGGCTACAGAAACTGAGAAAAATATTAAAAGAATAATCGAAATCCAGAAGTATTTATATAAGAAGGAAACTAGACTTATTTTGTATACATATGATTCCTTCTTGATTGATTTTAAAGAGAAAGAGGGAGTTGGAGTTTTGAGAGATATACGAAACATACTTGAAAAAGGAAGTTACATGACTAAATCAAAAATAGGTTACGATTATTTTAACATGAAGGAAGTGACTGATAAGCTTTCAGCTTAAAGAAATGAACACATCAAAGCTTATAGATAAGATAGTTAAAGAATGGTCTTACGTTGTTCCTAATGGAATGCCAGATATAAATAACGACTATCACTTAGTAATGTTGGAAGATACCATGAGAGAATTAAGGATTCCAGCAGAGGCTGTTAAGGAGATATTTAGAATCTTACGAACTGAGGAACCAAAGAAGAACGATAAAGATAAAAGTTTTCCAGCGATAAAGCTGAAAACTGGAAACGTTTCATCGTTCGATACAGATGATGCAAGGAAGAACGCTATTAATAAAGGAACTCACGCGGAGGTTGGAAGCCCAGAGGCTAAGGAAGCTCAAGCACAAGCTGGTGAAAATGGAAAAGATCAAGACGTAGAAACTCCAGAAGAAAAGAAAGCTGCTAAAGAAAAAGCTAAAGAAGAAGCTAAGGCTAAAGAACTTGGAGATAAAATAAAAGAAAAATTAAGACAAGTACCTTGGGATCCAAAAGAAGATCAAGCTAAATTTGAGAGCGCGTTGGATAAGCTTCTTAGTGGTGAAGAGCTAACGGATGAAGAGTTAGCTATTCTTAACAAGTATGCTAGAATAAAAGATAGTGATGGTGAAGTTGCAATTTATTTATCGACTGGTATTCCAGGAGAAGATGATTTTAGACAGGGTCGAAGAGTTAAAGTAACCATTAATAACGCTAAAGAAGCAAAAGCAATTAAGAAGAAGATGTTAGCTGCAGGGATGAAATTAGGCGATGCAACAACTAGTAAGGTGGGAAGTGTTAAACCTAAGGTTCCAAATGGAGTAATGACACTGACTAAGCTCGCAAAATCCAAACACGGTGGCGGTATACAAACTCATCCGGTCAAGAGAGTACCAGAGAAAGGAACGCCAGTACAGGAAGTTACTATTGGGGTCACACCACCAGGTCCAGTACGTAAGTTAAAAAGATTACCCGAACCAACTTTTTCGCAGATGATTACTGAAGGAGTAAAAGCCTTCTTAGAAATTAGGAACAATCCAAAATATGACCATCTCACAGATGAGCAAGTTGAACATCTAGCTAAGAAAAGATTAGTGACAATTCGTAGAAATAATGCAATGGTTGATAGTTATGCAGACAAAGATGAAGTTGAAATTGCAGTTTTAGTTCCTAAAGATGAGAATGGTGACCCTGACCCTAGTACTCCAGAAGGAAGAGCTGAAATTGCGAGAAGGGGTCCTAAAGTTTTAGCTGCAGCATTGAGAGAGCATATGCTCCAGTACGGTCCACTAACAGAAGCAGAAGAAGAAATGCTTAAGAGGCTTGACGCATTAGGAGATATTGAGGATCCTGAGGAGTACGAAAAAGAAGCAATGCAGCTGTTAATTGATATGCAGGAGGTTGAGAGTATGAGAAAGGGCGTTCCTAATATAGCTGAAAGCGTTATTATGTGCGTTATGAATAAGAGAGGGTTCGACTGTGTGGCTCCAGCTGGAGAAACATATAAGGTAGCTGATTTAATTGTATTTCCACCAGAAGATAACCCAGATGATCCGAATGCCACAGAATATATAGTATGGCTGGAGTCTGCTGGAGGATTGAGCGTCAAGTGGAAGGGTGGAGCAGCTTCAGGAGCCAGAGCAAAGATTGAAGTAACAGTGTTTAAAAATGAAGATACTCAAGCAAATTTACTTGAGATAGTGGATTTGCATAATAATTTTATGGCAACAACAAGGCCCCCACAACCACTGGATTCCAAGAGAATAGCAGCAGGAAAGAAAAAATTAGATGAACATGAAAAATGGGCTAGAGCTCAGGATCCCCCACTTCTTCGTGATGAAGACTATGACGAGAATGGAGATTTAATTGTTCCAGGTAGTAATCCTCAAAGATCGACTAGGGAATATGCTGAAGACTCTGTCGCACTTTGGCAGGCTAAGGGTAGTTTACCACCAGACTGTACACCAGAATTAGTTAAAGCAGGTGAATCGTGCTTAACTGCAGACAATAAAAAACTATTAATAGATGGTATGGAACAGTATGTTCGTGGTGGAATAATGTTAGAGCACATTCACAATAGGGATTTAGATTTCCAACCCTATGGTAATGCAAATGGCACAGCCGATGGATTAGAACTATCTAATGGAATAGACTGTATAAATGAAATGGGATTTACACCTAATCCAGGTTTTACATTTACAACGGACTCCAATGGAAATCATGTTGTTAGGCCAAATTCAGTTTATGCTGGTAAGTTAAAGAAAGTTTGTAGGTAATTATGAAGACACAACTATTATGCACTTTTACAACTAAGAAGAATGTGGAGTCCATAGTTGAGAAGATAAAGGATAGTTACACCATAGCCTTTAGTAAGATTTATATTTTACAGAATGAAGAAAATATTCAAGAGCTTATTTGTACTTACAATGTAGAATCGGATGCTGACGTAGATTATAATTTGGTTCCAAACACCATTTCTTTACATAGAAAGAAATACTCTAACACATTGTATACTATAAATGCCTTGAATGAAGTCATAAAAAATTTAAATAATGGAGTTTTGGACGTAAAGTATCAACTCCCATGGGAAAATTTTAAGAACATGATTATGGTCATAAATTCTGAAGGACTAAGTAAGATTCCAACAAGAATTTATAAAATAGTCAATGTAAATAAACAATAAGATACAAGGAGAAAGGTTATGAATTCAAATCTTTATTTTTTTTATACGATTGGTTGTGGATGGTGTAAGAAAGCCATGCCGGCCATAGACGAGTTGAATGAGGATGGTCACGATATTCTGAAACTAGATCTTGCCGAGAAAGAGAACAAGGAGATACAGGAAGACTTAAAAAAGGAATACAATATAAAGTGTGGCACTCCACTATTTATTAATGCAGAAACTGGACATAACGTGTGTGGATTTAGAGATAAGGAAACCATTTTGAAGTGGATAAATGGAGAAGAGATTCCACCACCTCCAAGGCCTAAGAGTCCAGGGCCAAGGATTCCATTTAAAGGGTCTTCTAAGACTGAGATCAAAAAGTGGAGGAAAGTTTACGAAGAATGGGTTGATGAAAACAGTCATCTTCCAGACCTAAAGACTGCTGATGAACTATTAGCTCTTCCAAGACCAAAATCACAGATGCCTCCAGTTCCAAGACCTCCAGTGTCAAATAACGCGGGGAAGAAATGGAAAAAAGAGTACGATAAGTGGATGAAAGATAACAGTCATCTTCCAAATCTTACTCCATCAGATGTTATACTTAACAGGGTTATGAATCAGCAACAGCCTAATCAAGGTAACGCTAGTATTGATGGACGACTTAGAACTTTAGAAGCTAAGATGGATAGATTAATGAACCATTTGGGAGTTAAGTGAAGTACAAACCTAAGCCAACTATAGATAGAGATCCAACGAAAGAAGAGCTAAATAGAATAAAAAAAATGGAAGGAATGTTAAAGGTTGAAAATCTTGATTCATTTCCACCAAAAATTCAGATGGCTCGTAATCTTGCAAAGGATAGTTGGAGATCTTTAAAGGCTTTTATTAAAGGAAATAGAGTTTTGGTAACTCCAGGAGAAGCTACTCGTAGATGGGAGATATGTGAAGGGTGTCCTTTTTTAAAATATGATGAGACGAACCCTGAAACTGGGAAGAAGGATGGAAGGTGTGTTCACTGCGGATGTTTCATGTGCGTAAAGGTCCACTTTGAAAATTCAGAATGTCCAATAAAAAAGTGGTGAATAAGTTTTAATTTTGAGAATATTCGCTGATATATATTATTGAATTGGTTATATCATAATAGATAAACTAAAAAAAATAAACGATAAAAGATAAATACTAAGGAGAACGATAATGGATATCGATCTAATAAAAAAACGCCTAAATCAGTTACAAACTACAACTTCAACTAAGGACAACTTTTGGAAACCAGTACCTGGTAAAACTCAGATTAGAGTAGTACCTTATAAATATAATAAGGATAATCCTTTCATTGAGCTTTACTTCCATTATAATCTAGGAGATAATAAAACATATATGTCTCCAGTTTCTTTTGGACGTCCGGACCCAGTTCAAGAATTTGCTGACAAGCTTAAGTCTACTGGAGATAGGGATGAGTGGATTCAAGGAAAGAAGCTAGAACCTAAGATGCGAACGTTTGTTCCAGTAGTGGTTCGAGGACAGGAAAAAGATGGAGTTAAGTTTTGGGGATTTGGCAAAACAGTTTACCAAGAACTTTTAAGTTTCATAGCTGATCCAGATTATGGTGATATTGCAGATCCATTGAATGGTCGTGATGTAGTAGTAGAAAAGATCACCCCACAGGAAGCTGGAAATCAGTTTGGGAAGGTTACAATTCGAGTTAAGCCTAATCAGAGTGCTTTAACAGATAATGCTGATGTTTTGACTAAACTAATTGAAGGTCAAACTAAGTTGGACGACCTGTACAAAGAACCAGAATACGATGAACTTAAAGAAGCGTTAGCTAGCTATTTGAATCCAGACGATTCTAATGATGAGTCGACTGATACCTCTAAAGAGCCCACTAATACTAAAAGCAAAGCCGCTTCAACTTCAGATGTTGAAGATGCGTTTGACAAACTCTTCAATGACTAATAATTTGGGGCTGGAAATTCAGCCCCTTTTTTTATCAAGGAAAAAAAATGGATAAAGATAAATTAGCCAATGTAATAGCTGACGAGTTAAATAAGCAATTTAAGGATCATCAAGTAGCATATTTTTTAGGGGATTCAGCAGATTCTCCAACTGATGTTACAGAGTGGATCTCATCTGGTTCTTCAATATTAGATTTGGCAATTGCAAATAGACCAAATGCTGGAATAGCAGTTGGAAAGATTACGGAAATTAATGGTCTCGAAGGAAGTGGAAAGTCTTTAGTTGGAGCACATGCTCTAGCATCTACTCAAAAGAAAGATGGTCTAGCAGTTTACATAGATACTGAATCTTCGGTTTCTCAGGAGTTTTTAGAGGCAATAGGAATAGACGTTTCAAAGATGTTGTACATTCAACTAGAAACAGTTGAAGAAATATTTGAAGCTATTGAACACATTGTAACAAAAATAAGAGAATCTGATAGAGATAAAATTGTTACAATATTAGTTGATAGTTTAGCTGCAGCTTCTACAAAGATTGAAATGGATGCAGACTTTAATAAGGATGGATGGGCTACAAGTAAAGCAATAATCACTAGTAAAGCTATGAGAAAGATTACTCAGATGATAGCTAGACAGAAAGTAGCTTTAATATTTACTAACCAACTTCGGCAAAAACTTGGTGTTATGTTTGGAGATCCTTGGACAACAAGTGGTGGAAAAGCTCTTCCATTTCATGCGTCTACAAGGATTAGATTAAAAAATGCTGGCCAAATAAAGGACAAGAAGAATAACACTATTGGAATAAAAATTAAAGCTCAGGTCATAAAGAATAGATTAGGTCCTCCACTTAGAACGGCTGAATTTTATTTGTATTTTGATCAGGGAATTAGTGATTATGACAGCTGGCTTAATGTTATGAAGGATCATAAAGTAGTAAAAGTTTCTGGAGCATGGTACACGTGGAAAAACGAAGAAACTGGTGAAGAGTTAAAGTTTCAAGCTAAAACCTTTGCTGAAAAGCTTGAGAAGGATCCGGAACTTAAGGCCACCGTTTACAAATTAATTTGTGATAAGGTTATTTTACAATATCAATCTAATAAGCTTGGCTTAGATGACATAGTTGAAACAGACACGGTAGTAGATGAGCTCTAATGATAACTATGAATCAATCTTAAGGGAAGTTGAAAAGGATCATCAAAATAATTTAAAAGAAAACCTTACTGTTAACAGTAGAGTTTTAATTATAGATGGTCTCAATACTTTTATAAGAGCTTTTAGCGTCAATCCTGCCATCAATGATGATGGAGTACACATCGGAGGAATAATTGGTTTTCTGAAGTCAGTTAGATATTCTCTGTCGAAGATAAAACCAACTCGATGTATCATTGTTTTTGATGGTAAGGATGGCTCTAAGAAAAGACAACAAATTTATCCAGAGTATAAAGGGCAACGTAGAGTAAAGAGAGGATTTAATAGAAACGTAGACTGGGCTACTAGTCCATTGGATGAAGAACAATCTATTAAAATGCAACTAGGAAGATTGGTGAAATATTTAGAGCAACTTCCAGTTAGCATAGCTCTTATTGATGGGGCTGAAGCTGACGATGTGATAGCGTACATAGTTACTAAGTTATTAAAAGATTCTACGAGTATAATAATGAGTACGGATAAGGATTTTCTTCAGCTCATCAATAAAAATGTTAAGATCTGGAGTCCAACTAAGAAAGTGTTGTACGATGAAGATAGACTTTTTGAAGAGTATGGAATTCCAGCTAAAAATCTTTTAACGTATAAAATATTAGATGGAGATAAGTCAGATAATATTAATGGAATACGAGGGGCTGGAGCTAAGACTATAGTTAAATACATTCCACCTATAGCTGAAGACAAAATGTTTGGAATCAAAGAGCTTTTTAAATTTATTGAAAAAACAGATAAAAAAATAAAGGTTTTAGAAAATATTAGAAATAGTTATTCATTGTTGAAGCGTAATTACGTTTTAATGCAATTATCAAATGTTGACATAAGTAATAATATTAAATTGAAAATTCAAAATTCAGTACATTCTAAAATTCCACAGCTTATAAAGTATAAGTTTTCGACTATGTTTATTCAGGATAAATTGTGGAGTCATATACCAAATATGGATTCATGGATAAAAGAGTTTATACGGTTAGATAGATTTAGGGCTTCAAATGGAAAATAATTTATCTCAGTTTGGGCACAGCTTTCAGATAAAGTCAATAGTTTGTTATATGACTGAAGTAACTTTTTTTGAACAGATGTATGATATATTAGATGAAAGTTATTATGATAGCGATTCTATGAAATGGATTGTTAAGGAGTGTAAAGAGTATTATAATGAGTACAAAAAAGCTATAACATTTGATGTGTTTAAGGTGAGAATATCTTCTATAAATAATGATGTTTTGAAAACAGCTATTTTCCAGACATTAAAGGAGATTTATGCTCATTTAGAAGCCGCCGATTTACAATTTGTTAAAGATAAAACTTTAGATTTTTTCAAGAATCAAAAACTTAAAAATGCCATAGTTAGATCTGTTGATATTTTAGAGGCTGGGGAAGATTTTGATCAGATAAAGATGCTTATAGATGAAGCTATGACAGCTGGATTAGAGAGAAATTTTGGGCATGAGTATTTTACTATGATAGAAGATAGGTATTCTGAGTCTGCACGAGAGACTGTTCCAACTCCATGGGATCTAGTTAATGAGCTGATTCAAGGAGGACTAGGGAAAGGAGAGCTAGGAGTAGTAGTGGCTCCAGCTGGAGTAGGGAAGACCTGGGTTTTAGCGGCTATTGGAGTGGCTGCGTTAAAGAATGATAAGACTGTGGTCCATTATACGTTAGAACTGAATGAGGCTTATGTAGGCTTAAGATATGATAGTGTTTTTACTGGGATCCCAAATCAGAACTTAAAATATCATAAAGAAGATGTTGAAAAAAAATTAAAAACTATTGGTGGAGACTTGACTATAAAATATTATCCAACTAGTACTGCGACTGTTAATACCTTGTCAGCCCATTTAAAGAGATTAATTTCGTGTGGTAAGAACGTTGATGCAGTTATTGTAGATTATGGAGATATTCTGAGAGACAGTCACTTTGCTAAGGAAGTTAGACACGCTCTAGGAAATATTTATGAAGACTTAAGAGGAATGGCTGGAGAATTTGGAATTCCAGTTTGGACAGCATCTCAAGCTAACAGATCTGCATTAGATGAAGATGTAATTGAAGCTCAGAAAATAGCCGAGTCTTATTCAAAAGTCATGACTGCCGATTTTGTGGTATCGCTATCTAGGAAGATAGATGATAAGGTTTCCAATACTGGAAGATTTCACATTATAAAGAATAGGTTTGGACCAGATGGGTTGACTTATCCAGCTAAAGTTGATACTAATACTGGTCATATAGAAATATATGAAACAGATTCTGCAGGTGGAAAAGAGCAACAGCTTAAGATGAATAATAGAGATGCTGTTATGAAGAAAATATTAGCTGAAAAATATAGCAATATTATGGATAGTTAAAATCTAATTAGATATTTATACACGTAGTACATCAAAGTAGGAATGTTATGGAAAAATTCACACTATCAGATAATTTTATAGATAAGTATAAACGTAAAAAAGCTCCGTTTGGATTCAATGGATTAGGAGAGCTAGTTTACATGAGAACTTATTCTAGAATTAAAGATGATGGCAAGAACGAGAGGTGGTGGGAAACGGTAAGACGAGTTGTAGAGGGTACGTATTCAATGCAGAAAAATCATATCGATTCTTATCAGTTAGGATGGAATCCTTGGCAGGCTCAAAGGTCTGCACAAGAAATGTACGACCGAATGTTTAATATGAAGTTCTTACCTCCAGGAAGAGGGCTATGGGCGATGGGTACTCCAATCACAGAAGAAAAGAAATTATATGCCGCGTTGAATAACTGTGCGTTTGTGTCTACTAAAACTATCAAGGATGATTATGCTAAACCATTTTGTTTTTTAATGGATGCATCGATGTTAGGAGTTGGAGTTGGGTTTGATGTGAAGGGCTCTAACGAGATTATGATTAAGTCTCCAAATTTAAATCGCAAGGTTGAGAAAATTATTATACCAGATACAAGAGAAGGTTGGATAGAATCTTTAAAGCTATTATTAGAAAGCTATTTTCATGGCACTGCACCAGTAAAGTTTAATTACAAAGAGATTAGACCAGCTGGACTACCGATAAAAGGTTTTGGAGGAGTATCTAGTGGTCATGAGCCGTTGAAAGAAATTCACGAAGAAATACGAAAGGTTTTAGATAAAAATATAGGTGAACCAATTACTACTACTACAATTGTAGATATCATGAATCTAGTAGGAAAATGTGTAGTTGCAGGGAATGTGCGTAGGACGGCTGAGATTGTGTTTGGTGACCCTAATGATGAGGAATATTTAGATCTAAAAAATTAT